>Ga0105101_10000479_pt1 | contig 16655 bp, 7 predicted proteins | sample PPLLak21cMay2015_2_FD_87037 | JGI IMG/M metagenome (GOLD analysis project Ga0105101, IMG submission 87037) | Freshwater sediment microbial communities from Prairie Pothole Lake near Jamestown, North Dakota, USA - PPLs Lake P8 Core (1) Depth... | ecosystem: Environmental > Aquatic > Freshwater >... | reverse complement strand
ATATTAACAGAAGTGTTACGGGACCGGGCAGGTCGCTCCTTGCTGATTGGTTTTCAGATCCATACAGGCTGAGCGGACAGATCAGTGAACGTCAGGAAGCTGTCAGGGAGCTTGCAGGGAAACTTGACTGGCGGCAGCAATTTATGGCATACGGCCTCGATAAGCCTCTCCATGAAAACGAGATAAAGAGCCTGAGTGACTGGTTGAACGGGAAAGACAAATTAATGTCATCCCCGGTGATGAGGCTGATTACATTTATTTTACCGCTTGCTGCAATCATTGCCCTTGTACTGGTCATTACCACGGCGCTGCCTGCCATGGTCTTTATTAGTTCTTTCATCGTTAACCTTTTGATCATTATGGCATATATAAAAAAGGTTAACCGGATCCATATACTGGTTTCGCAGAAACAGGTGTTCCTTTCATCGATTGAACAGATGGTCAAATCGTTTGAGAAGGAAGAATTCACCTCTTCGATGCTTACCTCGATCCGGGGAAGGATATTCTCGGGAGAGGGTTCAGTAGCCGGTAAAATAAAGGAACTGAATAACCTGATCTCGATGTTTGACGCCAGGCTCAACATGCTTGTCGGGTTTGCCCTGAATGGCATGCTGATGTGGGACTTTCACTGCATCAGCAGGCTTGAGAAATGGAGGTCGTCGGCAGCGTCGGACCTGCCCGCCTGGCTTACCCTGCTTGGTGAGGTTGACGGTCTGAACAGCCTTGCAAACTATACATACAATAATCCTAATCATTCATTTCCCCAGGCAGTAAATGACGGGACTGTTCTGGAAGCTTCGCAAATGGGTCATCCGCTTTTAGCGGAAGAGCTCAGGATTAACAATGATTTTTCAGTCAGAAAGAAAGGACAGGTAATTATTATTACAGGAGCCAACATGGCAGGCAAGAGCACCTTCCTGCGGACTGTAGCCGTAAATATGCTACTGGCAATGGCAGGCGCACCGGTTTGTGCCGCAGCTATGAAGTTTTTCCCGATGAAGCTTTTCACAAGCATGCGGACCACAGACTCGCTGAGCCATAATGAATCATATTTTTACGCAGAGCTTAAGCGTCTCAGGACTCTTAAAGAGAGGCTGGAAAAGGGTGAAGATGTTTTCTTTATTCTTGATGAGATCCTGAAAGGCACAAATTCGACAGACAAAAGCCTTGGCTCAAAGCTGTTTCTCAGGCGTTTGATTGAACTTGGCGCCACCGGTCTGATTGCCACTCATGATATATCCCTGGGAGAAATGGAGACTGAGTTTCCGGGAAATGTTGTTAACAAATGTTTTGAAATCGAAATAGACGGAGAAAATATAAGCTTCGATTATATACTGCGTGGCGGGATCACGCGGAAGATGAATGCCGGCGTCCTGATGAAGCAAATGGGCATTGTCTGATGGTTATCACTTATTAACAATTTCGTATTTGATCTAATTGTCAATTAATCAGATAAATATTTTAACCGTTACCTTTTTGCCTGTTTCCGCCGGTCAAAAATCAGCATGATTGTTGAAAAATTAGCTGAACAGGCCAGCCGTAAATCACTATATTTGCGCAAAATTCTGCAAAATGTCAGTTGTTGGCTATTCTGAAGAACATATAAAAACCCTGGAGTGGAGGGAGCATATAAGGCTGAGGCCGGGTATGTACATTGGCAAGCTGGGTGACGGTTCATCGCAGGATGACGGTATATATGTGCTGCTCAAGGAGGTGATGGATAATGCCGTTGATGAGTATATGATGGGTTTCGGCAAGAAGATCGACGTCTCGATAAACGGCAGGGAGGTAAGGGTCCGTGACTATGGGCGGGGCATTCCGCTGGGTAAGGTAACCGAGGCAGTTTCGAAAATGAACACCGGGGCAAAATACGATTCCAAGGCATTCAAGAAATCGGTTGGACTAAATGGTGTCGGCGTAAAAGCTGTGAATGCCCTTTCGGGCAGGTTTGTTATAAGGTCAGTCCGCGACGGCCAGATCAAAGTAAGCGAATTCGAGCACGGGATCACCATAAAGGATCATCCCCTTAAGCCTACCGGGGAAGAAAACGGTTGTGAAGTCATCTTCCAGCCCGATGAAGCGATGTTCGGCAACTACCATTATATTTCGGAATACGTGGATTCACTGCTGAAAAACTACGTGTACCTGAATGCCGGAATGGTGATCAATTTCAACGGAACCAAATTCCTTTCAAGGAATGGTCTTGTCGACCTCCTGAATGAGAATATGAACAAGGAGGGGCTCTACCCGATAATCCATCTGAATGGCGAAGATATAGAGGTAGCCTTCACCCACGGTCTACAGTATGGGGAAGACTATTACAGCTTTGTAAACGGGCAGAATACAACCCAGGGCGGTTCCCATTTGATTGCCTTCAGGGAAGCCCTTGTCAAAACCATACGTGATTTTTACAAAAAGGATTATGATGCCGCAGATATACGATCTTCAATCATCGCTGCAATAAGCATAAAAGTTGAAGAACCTATCTTTGAATCGCAGACAAAAACCAAACTGGGTTCAAAAGACATGGGACCCGAAGGACCGTCTGTCAGGAATTTTATTAACGAGTTTATAAAAAAGCAGCTTGACGATTATCTTCATAAGAACCCGGAAACGGCAAGGATCCTTCTGAAAAAAATCCAGGAATCGGAAAAGGAGAGAAAGGCAATATCATCAATCCAAAAGCTCGCGAGAGACAGGGCCAGGAAAGTTAGTCTGCATAATAAGAAACTTCGCGACTGCAGGATACATTACAACAGTAATGATGACAGGAAGCTTGAATCCACAATATTCATCACCGAGGGCGATTCGGCAAGCGGATCTATAACCAAATCCAGGGATGTTGAAACCCAGGCAGTGTTCAGCCTGAGGGGCAAGCCTCTCAACTCATTTGGTCTTACGAAGAAGATTGTATATGAGAATGAAGAGTTCAACCTTCTTCAGGCGGCCCTGAACATTGAGGATGGGATCGAGAATCTCCGGTACAATAATGTCGTTATCGCCACAGATGCCGACGTTGACGGGATGCACATAAGGCTGCTTCTTCTTACGTTTTTCCTCCAGTTCTTTCCCGACCTTGTAAAAAAGGGACATGTATATATTCTCCAGACACCTTTGTTCAGAGTCAGGAACAAGAAGGAAACCAGGTACTGCTATACTCCTGAGGAGAAGATGAAAGCTGTCGGGGCTCTCGGTCCAAATCCCGAAATGACAAGGTTCAAAGGTCTGGGCGAGATCTCTCCCAACGAGTTTCAGTACTTTATCGGAAAGGATATGAGGCTTGAACCCGTGAGGATGAAGAAGAATGATGCTGTAAACGGCTATCTTGAATTCTATATGGGGAAAAACACGCCGGACCGTCAGGATTTCATTATTGAAAATCTGAGGGTCGAAGAGGATCTTGTAGAAGAGGAAAAGTAAAACGTGATCATAGAAGACGACTTATTGAATATGGAAGATCAGGATCCCGAAACAGAGAAGCCTGATAGTAAGGAGGGGTCGCCCGGGGGTCCGGCGGCGCTTCATTCAGTAACTGCACTATCGGGAATGTACCAGGACTGGTTCCTGGATTATGCATCCTATGTGATACTCGAACGTGCCGTGCCTCATCTTTTTGACGGGCTGAAACCTGTCCAGAGGCGAATACTTCATTCAATGAAAAGGATGGACGACGGCCGCTACAATAAAGTCGCAAATATCATTGGTCACACAATGCAGTTCCATCCGCACGGGGATGCTTCGATCGGAGATGCCCTTGTTCAGCTTGGACAGAAAGACCTTCTTGTTGATACACAGGGAAACTGGGGGAACTTACTGACAGGCGACGGAGCAGCAGCTCCGAGGTATATTGAAGCAAGGTTGTCAAAGTTCGCCCTTGATGTTGTATTTAATCCGAAGACCACAGAATGGAAGCTTTCCTACGATGGGAGAAACAAGGAACCGGTGACGCTTCCCGTAAAGTTCCCGCTGCTGCTGGCTATGGGAGGTGAAGGTATTGCGGTCGGGCTTGCGTCAAAGCTGCTGCCGCATAACTTTAACGAGATCATCGATGCCTCAATAGACTACCTGCAGGGGAAGGAATTTACCCTTTATCCCGATTTCCCGACAGGCGGATTCATCGATGTTTCGAAATACAATGACGGTCAGAGGGGCGGGGTTGTAAAAGTAAGGGCAAAGATCGAAAAGGTTGAAAAAAAGGCCCTGATCATCACCGAGATACCATTCGGTAAAACTACTACCACACTTATAGAGTCGATTATCAAGGCAAACGATAAAGGCAAGATCAAGATCAGGAAAATTGATGACAACACGGCTGCAAATGTCGAGATCGTAATTTACCTGATGCCCGGAGTTTCACCCGATAAAACAATTGATGCCCTTTACGCCCTTACCGATTGTGAATACTCTATTTCGCCTAACACGTGCGTTATTACCGGCAGCAAGCCTTCATTTATGGGAGTGAGCGATATACTGAAGCATTCGACAAACAATACCGTAAAACTCCTAAAGACAGAACTTGAGATACGCCTGCTCGAACTTCAGGAGGAATGGCACATGTCGTCGCTTGAAAAGATCTTTATCGAAGAAAGGATTTACAGGGATATAGAGGAAAGCGAGACATGGGAAGCGGTTATCAAAGCCATTGATAATGGGCTCAAACCATTTAAAAGCAGGCTTTTAAGGGAGGTTACACGGGAAGATATCATCCAGCTTACTGAGATTAAGATTAAAAGGATCTCAAAATTTGATGTGAAAAAGGCTGATGAACATATCAAGGGTCTGGAGGTTGAACTTGAAGAGGTAAAAAATCATCTGGGCAATATAATTCCCTTTTCAATAAACTATTTCAGGCAGATAAAAAAGAAGTACGGAAAAGGAAGGGAAAGAAAGACCGAGATCAGGAGCTTCGATACCATCGAGGCGACAAAGGTTGTTGCCAATAATGCCAAGCTTTACATCAACTATAAGGAAGGTTTTATCGGAACAGGTCTGAAGAAAGATGAGTTTGTCTGCGATTGTTCCGATATCGATGACATCATTGTAATCAGGAAGGATGGAGGGTATCTGATTACAAAGGTGGCCGACAAGGTATTCGTCGGAAATGACATATTGTATGCCCAGGTTTTCCTTAAGAATGACGAGCGGACAATTTATAATATTGTTTATCAGGACGGGAAGGACGGACCGCTGCTGGTGAAACGCTGCGCCATTACCGGGCTTACCCGCGATAAGGAGTATAACCTTACAAGGGGAACACCCGGATCCAGAATCATCTATTTCAGTGCCAATCCGAACGGTGAAGCCGAGGTGATCAGGGTTCATCACAAACCAAAAGCAAGGTTGAAGAAGCCCGTTATTGAGTTTGATTTCGGCGAACTGACAATAAAGGGAAAATCATCGATGGGGAATATCCTTACCAAAAATCCTGTCCACAAAATAAGCCTTAAAGAAAAGGGTTTATCAACACTGGGCGGGAGGAAGATATGGTTTGATGATGCCGTTTTCAGGCTTAATGTAGACGGCAGGGGCCTCTTTCTGGGAGAATTCAGCGCTGACGAAAAAATCCAGGTTGTAACCAAGAACGGATATTTCAGGACCACCGGCTTCGATCTTTCAAGTCATTTTGAGGACAATATACTGATCATTGAAAAATACCATCCCGGGAAAGTCTACTCTGTGATTTACTGGGATGCCGGGCAGAAGTATTATTACCTGAAAAGATTCACGATTGAGGAGTCGGAAAAACCTCAGTGTTTTATAAATGATGATCCCGAATCAAAGCTTATCAGCGTTACGGAAGTCGAATACCCCAGGTTCGAAATTCATTTTGGCGGTAAACATAAAGGCCGGGAAAATGAAATTATCGAGGTTGCGGAATTCATTGGCATAAAGAGTCATAAAGCCAGGGGCAAGCGGCTTACCAGTTTCATGGTTGATAATATCCAGGAGATTGAACCTGTTGTTAAAAAAGAGGCAATGCAAGGGACAGGTGACCAGGCGGATGAAGAGCCCAGATTCAGGGGAGACCACGACGATCCGGCGCAAATGAAACTCGAATTATAATGCATTCCGATAAAATATTCCTGATCGGATTCATGGGAAGCGGCAAGTCGACAGTGGGAAGGAAACTCGCTTCTCAATTGAAATGGTCATATATCGATCTCGACGAAAAGATCGAAAGTGAAGCCGGAATGAAAATAACTGATATCTTTTCTGTAAAAGGAGAGAGCTGGTTCCGTGAACTTGAGTCAAAAATGCTGAGAAGTCTTGAAACCGAAACAAAAGCTGTGATCTCAACGGGAGGAGGCACTCCATGCTTTGACGATAACATGGAGTATATGCGGGCTACCGGCATTACAATATACCTTAAATTGACTCCGGCACAGCTTAAAAGCAGGCTTCTGAGATCTTCGCATCAACGACCTCTCATTATTGGTATCGGATCTGACAAATTGCTGGGATTTATTGAAGGCAAACTCGCGGAGCGCGAAAAATGGTATTTGGAAGCAGAACTAACAGTGGACAGGTTTAATACCCAGCTTTCTGATTTATACTTGTTGGTTAAGAAACGGATCAAGAAGTGATTATTGATTTTAATTTCTTAATTTAGGATGTTTATTTAATACAGCCAGGTTTATGAGAAACAGGCCGTTTACCCTTCCCAATCCAAAATCAGATATATTACCGGGTTCCGATGACTGGGGAAATCTGAAAAATAAATTTTCAGGCAAAACCCTGTTCAGGTACAATCTTTTTCATCTTGAGACCGGTAATCTGTCAGTGCTGGATAATATAAACAATAACTCGTTTCTCGAAGAGCTTTTTACCTATTCACGCAAGTATAATGATCTGAATCTTATCCCTGCGCTTAAGAAGATAGCCGGTGACAATGAGTATAGTGAAAGCATCCGGCAGAGAGCATCAGAAATAACGGAAACAATTGAAGAACACTCTGCAATCAGCGAAGGGAAAATAGCGTCGGGAAGATCGGACGGGGAAAAGGAGCAAGCTGCCAGAAGAATACTTGCCGGTATCAGATATCCGCAGACCACTGATATACTGCGGCTGCTGAGGGAGAACTCAGTTGAACTTAAAAGACTGGCTCTCTTTTTAATAGGTAAATTCAACCTGACCGATATGATCCAGGAGGTTTGTGAATGCCTTAACACCCCAGGTATTGAAAAAGACGCATTTTCCGTTCTCGTTTTCTTTGGGAACACAGCCGGAAATGAGTTGAACAGGTTTTATCTGATGTCGTCGGGTAACATAACCTTAAGCAGGACCATTGTGCGGATCTGTGCACAGAGTTGTCCACCTGACAGTTTGCCGTTTCTTACCGAAAGGTTATGGTCAAATCCCAGGCAGATTAGGGAGATCGCATTAAAAGCCCTTATTAAATGCGGATATAAAGCAGTGAATGATGACAGGGAAAAGCTGAACAGGCTCATTTTTGAAACCTTCAGCCTGCTGGCAAGGATCACTTCAGATAAAATGTGCCTGGCGGAGAACGACAATATGCTCCTCTATGGTGTATTGGATAAGGAGTATTGCCGGTGGAAGGATTTCCTGCTCAATCTTTTATTTTTGACCTATGGAAATGAAATTCCGGTCCCCTCAAAGAAGGATAATTCAGGGAAGGAAGAACATTACGCAAGGTTTATACCGGAGCTCGTCGAAATCATTTATGGTGATTCCGTAGAAGCCCGAAAGTTGAAAGGTCAGAACCAGGCAGTTGAAAAAAAGAGGTTTAAGCGGCTACAGCGCTATTTCGCATGTGAAGTGCCTCAATACAAGGATCTTCTGGAAAACATTATTAATTACGATTATAATATTTTAAGCATCTGGACCAAAGCTTCCACTTTAAGGTACATTTCTGAAATTGATAATGAGGATCTTGGTGAGTCGGTTGTTGCCCTGCTCTTCAGCCCTGAAGAACTGCTCAGACAGGAAGCGGCACAGCTGATCGCCAGGTCGGGCAGGGAACTCTATACGACCACTTCCGAAAGGATCCCTGAAAGTGCTCGAAAGGGACTTGATCGGATCATCTCGGGTATGACGGACAAAAATGAACTCCTTTTTGAAAAGACAGGCTTTCTTGCTTCGATTTTTCCGGATATTCTTGAAGATGAACTGCTTTACCTTGCCGAAAGGATGAAGTTCATCAAAAAAGACCACGCCGGGGATGAACCGATACCTTCAGGAGGCCTTCTGTGGTCAATTCCTGAAAATAAGAGGGAGGCCGTTATTTCAGTGATAGCTGACAGGGAAGAAATGGCCGGAGCCGTGAGAGACAAATTGGCTGGCAACTCCTTCCTGTACCTGTTACCGTTCGATGTTATTGAGGATTTTACCTTTCAATTCCCGGGGAGTTCCTACCGGGTAATGAAATTTATTGATGATAAGGAAGAATAACAGATAATATATGGCTTCAGTTAATATGACAGGCGAAAAAACAAATCCATTTCCGGGATTGCGTCCGTTTACGGTTGATGAAAATGAGTATTTCTTCGGACGTAAAATTGAAAGTGAAGAGATTGTGGGGAAGCTGATAAAAAACAGATTTGTTGCTGTTTCAGGAGCCTCCGGGAGCGGCAAATCTTCTCTTATCAGTTGCGGAGTTATCCCGGAAATCCGCAGGCAGTCACTTAAGGAACACTCATGGAGAGTGATTTCCATAAAACCGGGGATTAACCCTGTAGCAAACCTTGCGGCTGGTTTTATTGGGAATGGTTTAAACCCTGATCTTAAAAGCAAAAGCGATGAGGTCATTAAGATTTTAAGGGAAAGTCGTGATGGAATTGCTAAAACTTTAAGCCTGATTCCTGGTAAGGAAGGTGAAAAAACACTTCTTGTAATTGACCAGTTTGAGGAGCTGTTCAGGTACGGATCACCCGAAACCGGAATGATATACACAAGAGAAGCCTCAGAATTTGTTAATCTTTTGACTAACGCAATAACAGGGAATAATAATGACTTCTATACAATAATTGCCCTTCGATCGGATTTTATTTCCGAATGTGCACAATTTAAGGTATTTACACAGCTTCTTAATAATAGTAACTTCCTTGTCTCAAAAATGACCCGTGAGAATTTCAGGGAAGTAATTACCGGACCGGTGAAGCTTGCCGGGGCTAAAATTGACATGGATCTTGTTGAGGTTCTGATAAGCGATATTAATGAACGGTCCGATCAGCTTCCGATCTTACAGCATGCTTTAATGCGGACCTGGAACCGGTGGCAGGAACTGGAGGAACCTGACAGGCCTATCGGGCTTTCGGATTACCTGTCGATAGGGACTGTTAAAGACGCGATTTCCCGGCATGCCGACGAAGAGTATGAAAAATTGGGTCATGCCGGAAAAAGAATATGTGAAAAGCTCTTCAAATTAATCACCGGCAAGGACCCTGACAATAAAGGTATACGTTATCCGGCAAATATTAAGACAATTAGATCGGCGATTCCCTGCACCCTTGAAGAGCTGACTGAAGTGGTTGACAAATTCAGGGCTTCGTCAATTTCAATATTAACACCTTATTATAATATACCGCTTGATGACGAATCAATAATTGACCTTTCCCACGAAATCCTTATCCGCCTCTGGGAGCGTCTGAAAAAATGGGTGGATGAAGAAGCGGTTTCAGTACAGACCTACCTCCATTTATCAGAAGCATCGGCTTTATATCAGCAGGGAAAAGCTGGCCTTCTTAAGCCGCCCGATCTCCAGCTTGTCCTTAAATGGCGCGACGAGAGTAAACCAACACTGATGTGGGCACAGAAATACAATCCCGCATATGAGAGGGCAATGGTTTACCTCCGGACCAGTGAGAAGGAATACCTTGAAGTTGAAAATCGCAAGGCAAGGCAGCACAGATGGAGGCTGAACAGGATCAGGATAATATCATCAATACTCGGCGGAATTTTAATACTAACAGCACTTTTACTTGCAGGTGTTTCAGTTTCAAAGGTAAGTGCAGATAATAAACGTAAGGAAGCGGAAAGAGAGAGACTTGAAATGGCTGATCAGAAAGCGCTTGCAGATGAATATGCTGCTCTGGTGCTCAAAAAATCAATTGCATCCGATTCGAGTGCTGCTGCTGCGGCAGCCAGGGAGATGAAGGAAAGAGAGCTTAAGGAATCATTTGAAAACCAATACCTTTCTGTGAAGGAATATGCTGACGACACCAGGAACCTCCAGATCCTCGCGCAAAAGAAGGCTGATTCGCTGGGTGAAGCTGGCCGTATGGCAGAAGCAAATGTCATTGCTGTAACAGGGGAAAGAAACGAAATCAGGAGACTGAGAATGATCTCACTTGCCAAATCTATGTCGCTGCGATCACTGCAATTTCCCGGGCAAAAAGACCTCCAGGCACTCCTTGCATATCAGGCTTATCTGTTTAACAAAAGGAATAACGGTCTCCGTAATGATGTCGATATTTATGCAGGCCTTTACAATATGGCAAAAGCGAATGGAAGCCCTCATTACAGGACTTTTTCAGGACATGACGGCCAGGTCACGGCTATCGCATTTGTTCCTGGCACAAGGGAATTTTTCACGTCCGGGGCTGATGGAAAGGTAATGAAGTGGAACCTCGACTCTAAGGAAAAGAGCCTGCAAATAATCTATTCTAACGGGGATATCGTGGAAGTATTGGCTGTGAGTCCCGGCGCTGACTGGCTTGCATGCGGCGGGATGAATGCGGGCATAAAAATGATCCCCCTTAATGGCAGCGGCAGTACTTATGAACTTACCGGACATTCGGGCAGGATCAGATCGCTAGTCTTTTCATTTGACGGGAAATCCCTATACTCCGCAGCGCTCGACGGCAAAGTCCTGAAATGGGATCTAACAGCAAGAACCTCCACTGACATGACAACCGACCGGATGCAGATCACTTCGATCGACCTCTCTTCAAATGGGAGGTACCTGGCTGGAGTCAGCAACGATGGAAGGGCACTGGTATGGGATCCGGAAAATACTGGTGACAGGTTCAGGATCGAATCTGCAGGAAAAGCCATAAAGACAATAAGGTTTAAACCCGGCGAAGAGGTTGTTGCAGTCGGGTATGATGACGGGATGGTCGAAATGTGGGATATGTCGTCGAGGGAAAAAACATCCGGGTTCATGACAAATGCCGGAGAGGTTAATGATATCCGGTTCAACGGCAAGCATTTGCAAATGGCTACTGCGGGCGCAATGGGAGGGCTTGAGCTTTGGGACACCGGTAACCTGACGGCTCTCCCGGTCAGCCTTAATGATAACGGACGACTCGTAATAGCCTTCGAGTTCAGCCCCGACGGAGAAGTGATCCTTTCAGGAAACATCGAGGATGGCCCGGGCGTGGTCGGGCTTCCAACCTATGCCGATACTTTTGCAGCGGACGGCTGTAATTATGTAACTCGTAATTTCACCACTGATGAATGGCTTGCTTATGTCGGCAGGGATGTTGAGTATGAAAGAACATGCCCCGCCACCGACATGAAGATCAGGATCCGGGAAATAATAGGAGATTAGAAGCCTTCTTAGCGTACTCTGCGGTTAAAAAAGGTTTTTAAACCCCTGGGAGGGGTTATGATGAACTTTGAAGGAGACATCTTTATATCTTTTGAGACATCCTCTGGATTTACTCTATTAACTCCAAAATTTAACTACTTTTGACCCCTGAAATTTTGCACCCCGAACAAGGCTGCAACATTTTACGTTTAACAACCAGCGAAATCATTTAAAAATGAAAAACAAGAAAGTCTTACTGATGATTCTCGACGGATGGGGCATAGGCGACGGTTCAAAAGCCGATGTGATAAGCCAGGTGTCTACGCCGAATATGACATATTTCAAAAGCAGATATGCAAATTCCAGGCTCCATGCATCAGGCGAAGATGTGGGTTTACCTGACGGCCAGATGGGTAATTCGGAAGTCGGCCATCTGAACATCGGTGCTGGCAGGGTTATCTATCAGGACCTGGTTAAGATTAACAAGGCATGTAAAACAGGAGAAATAAAAAATAACAGGATACTCACGGAAGCTTTATCATATGCCCGTGACAAAAAAAAACAGGTACATTTCTTCGGGCTCCTCTCAGATGGTGGTGTCCACTCACTTGACAGGCACCTGTATGCACTCTGCGACATGACAAAGGATTACGGGCTTGATAAAGTGTTTATCCATGGTTTCGGCGACGGGAGGGATACCGATCCCCGCAGCGGGGTCGTATATATGAGAAACCTGCTTGATCACCTTAAGAATTCAAATGGCAGGGTTGCCTCTTTTATCGGAAGATATTACGCAATGGACAGGGACAAAAGGTGGGAAAGGATAAAGGAAGCCTACGATCTGGTTGTAAATGGAACCGGTGCAACCACAAGGGATATCCTGGCTGCTATGCAGAATTCATATGACAACGAAGTAACCGATGAATTCATGAAGCCCATAGTGGTGGTTGATGAGAAGGGCGCTGCAATCGGCAAACTGGAGGAAGGCGACGTTGTCATCTATTTCAATTTCAGGAACGACAGGGCAAAAGAACTTACAATTGTTCTGACCCAGAAAGATATGCCTGAATTCAATATGAAGACAATACCTCTCTATTATTGCACAATGACCCCGTACGATGCCACGTTCAAAGGGCTTAAGGTTATTTATCCCAAGGAGAACGCCGACAATACGATGGGCGAAATTCTGTCGGCAGCCGGAAGGACCCAGCTCAGAATTGCAGAAACTGAGAAATATGCTCATGTTACCTTCTTCTTTTCCGGGGGGAGGGAAGAGGTTTTCAAGGGTGAGGAAAGGATACTGGTACCGTCTCCCAAGGTGCCGACATATGACCTTCAGCCCGAAATGAGCGCTTACGGGGTGAAGGATGCCGTCATCAAAGCGATCGATTCGGGGAAATACGACTTTATCTGCCTTAACTTTGCAAATTGCGATATGGTTGGCCATACAGGTGTTTATGAGGCAATAAAGAAAGCAGTTGTCACAATTGATGAGTGTGCCGGAGCTGTTGCAAATGCCGCAAAAAATAAAGGGTACGATATTCTGATAATTGCCGATCACGGGAATGCGGACAAAGCCCTTAATGAAGACGGTTCGCCGAATACTGCCCATTCGCTTAATCCGGTACCCTCGATCCTTATAAGCGATGATTATAAGGCAATTAAAGAAGGGATCCTTGCTGATGTCGCTCCGACACTGCTTACCATAATGGGAGTTGAGATACCGAAAGAGATGACAGGTAAAGTACTTGTATAACCTGATTTAAAACATCTCTGTGGCTCTCTGTGCCTTCTCTGTGGGTCTCTGTGTAAGTTCTTAATTTACATAGTTACACAGAGTTCCACAGAGAAGACACAGAGTCCCGATAGCTATCGGGACACAGAGTTAAAACCTTTGAAGCTTTTCTATGCTCAGAATTGGCGATACAATTTTCAGTCTTGACATTCTTGAAAAAAAATTCAAATGCGACCTTTCAAAATGCCTTGGTAATTGCTGCAAGTATGGCGATTCAGGTGCACCCCTGTCCGATGACGAGGTAATTATCCTTGATGAGATCTGGCCTCGGGTAAAGCCCTATCTCCGGACTGAAGGTATTTCTGTTATTGAAAAAGAGGGAACCAGCGTGACCGATTTTGAGAATGACCGGGTTACGCCTCTGATCGGGGCCGAAGAGTGTGCTTATACTGTTCTCAATGATAATATATATATGTGCGGCATTGAAAAAGCCTGGAGAGACGGAAAGATTTCTTTTCAAAAGCCCTTGTCGTGTCATTTATTTCCGGTACGCGTAAAACAATATTCGGATTTCAGGGCAGTCAATTACCAGGAGCTTGCGATATGTAAACCGGCACGTGATTTCGGTGCTGCTGAAGGCGTAAATGTTTACAAGTTTCTGAAAAAGCCGCTGATACGACTACTCGGTAAAGAGGTATATGCCGATCTTTGTGTTGCAGCTAAAGAGTTTGCAAAGAAAACCGTGAGATGGAGAACCTAAAAAACCCGGAGTTGAATAATTATACCATCCAGCCATCCTGAGCCTTCCTGCATATAGTTTACCTGCCTGAAATAAATCTCACGGGAAGGACTAAACCTCATAAAATATTAATCTTCTGATCCTGGTCTCTTTAAATTTTCAAAAAAAAATATGCTTTTTGTGTTTTAAAAAAAACAGATATCTTTGGGATGTTAAATGCAAACCTAAATCTAAATTGTATGAAGAAATTATTTCTACTGATTGTTTTGTTTGTGTTCGTTGGTGGTTACACACTGCTTGCACAGACAATCGTCATTACCGGTACAGTTACATCCTCTGTAGAGGGCGAAGGTCCGATCCCAGGGGTAACTGTTCAGGTTAAGGGTACCACTATTGGCACAATAACGGATGCGAACGGGAAATATAGCATTCCCGTACCAACCAGTGCCACAACTCTCATTTTCTCCTATATCGGGATGAAAAGCCAGGAGGTTGAAATCGGAGGCCGCACGGTGATAAATGGTGTCATGGAATCAGACATCCTGGGCCTGGACGAGGTTGTTGTTACCGCCCTTGGTATCTCCCGCGAGAAAAAAGCACTTGGATATTCTGTACAGGATGTTACTGGTGATGAAATTGCAAAGGCTAAGGAAACCAACATTATCAATTCTTTGCAGGGTCGTGTATCAGGAGCACAAATTACAGCCACTTCAGGCGCTGTAGGAGCATCATCCAGAATTGTCATCAGGGGAGTTTCCTCCCTGAGCGGAAACAACCAGCCCCTGTTTGTTGTTGATGGCATTCCGATTGACAACTCAAACTTTGGCGATACCGGTACCGATGGTGTCAATAAAGGTAGCGGAGCAGCCGATATTAACCCTGACGATATTGAAACGCTGACTGTACTTAAAGGTGCTAATGCATCAGCACTTTATGGTTCAAGAGCTTCAGCCGGGGTTATAGTCGTTACAACCAAGAAAGGTAAAAAAGGCGAAAAGCTTTCAGTTGATGTCAGCAACACAACAACATTTGAGACACCCCTGATACTTCCTGATTACCAGGATAGTTACGGACAGGGTAACGGAGGAGCCTTCAACTATGTGGATGGCAACGGCGGCGGTATCAACGACGGTGTTGATGAAAGCTGGGGACCTCAGCTCGACATCGGATTGATGATCCCGCAGTTTACCTCGGTTGATGCAAATGGCGTTGCTCAGCCTGCTCCGTGGATTTCACGTCCAGATAACATTAAGAACTTCTTTGAAACCGGACATACCGTTTCAACTAACGTCTCGATGACAGGTGGAAATGAAAAATCGAGTTTCAGGCTTTCCTATACCAATCTCAAACAGAAGGGAATGGTGCCGAACACCGATTACATGAAGAACACACTCGCTTTCAGCGCAAGCACCAACCCGGTTGACAAGCTTACATTCTCAGCTTCAGGAAACTATGTTGGAGCAAAGAGCGACAACCAGCCCGGTTACGGTTATGCCGCAAACAACGTTATGCAGCAGACCTTATGGGCCGGCAGACAGGTGGACTGGACGGCACTGCGTGATAAGCAATATAATGAAGATGGTTCAAAATTCAACTGGAACCACAATTTTCACAATAATCCGTACTCCACACTTCTTGAAAACCTTAATTCACTCGACCGTGACAGGTTTATTGGCAACGCAACACTTAATTATCAATTTACCCCATGGCTCAGTGCTTATATAAGGACTGGTGGCGATATCTATTCCAACGCCACATCTGAAAGAAAATTTGTTGGCGACATGGATTACCCGAGTGGAAATTACTACGAAGCTGTAAGGCTTTTTAAGGAGATCAACAGCGATTTTCTTGTGAGCTTTGATAAAGCTATCGGACAGAATTTCAACTTTTCATTAAATGTCGGTGGCAACAGGATGGACAGAAGATATCAGTCAAACACGGGAGAAGCTCCCGAACTGGCTATTCCTGGTGTATATAATGTTGCTAACTCATCGGTTACTCCAAGGGTTACCAACTACCATTCAACCAAGAGGATCAACAGTCTGTATGGTTTTGGCCAGTTGGGTTTCAAAAATGCAATATTCCTTGACTACTCTTTGAGAAATGACTGGTCAAGTACACTGCCCAAGGAGCACAATTCCTACCTCTACCCTGCAGTATCCTTAAGTGCTGTTATTACTGACCTCATAGGTTTGGAATCCAATGTACTTTCATTTGCCAAACTTCGCGGAAGCTGGGCACAGGTTGGGGGTGATACGGATCCATATTCACTGATGCCCACAGTTGCATTTGGTGACGGCTGGAATGCAGGAACCAAGCTTCTGAATCTTGCTGTTCCCAACACATTGCCCAATGCGGAACTGAAACCCCAGATGAATGAGTCAATAGAAGTTGGCGCCGATCTGCGGTTCTTCCTCGACAGGGTAAGAATCGATGCAACGTATTATACCCAGAAATCAATTAACCAGATTGTCTCCATTGCGGTGTCTGCGTCTTCAGGTTATACAAACAAAATTGTCAATGCAGGACGTATAGATAACAAGGGTTTTGAACTGTTACTTGCTATTACTCCTGTAAAAACTACTAATTTCCAGTGGGATATTACATTTAACTTCGCCAAAAACCAGAACAAAGTTGTTGAACTGGCAGAGGGTGTTGAACAGTTCCTGCTTGGTTCATACTGGAGCCTT
>Ga0105101_10000478_pt1 | contig 16659 bp, 9 predicted proteins | sample PPLLak21cMay2015_2_FD_87037 | JGI IMG/M metagenome (GOLD analysis project Ga0105101, IMG submission 87037) | Freshwater sediment microbial communities from Prairie Pothole Lake near Jamestown, North Dakota, USA - PPLs Lake P8 Core (1) Depth... | ecosystem: Environmental > Aquatic > Freshwater >... | reverse complement strand
GTAGGTGTCATCATTGGCATCCCCGCCAGGGCACTGGACAAAAAACGAGGCCTCGACCCGGACTCCTCCAACCAATATCAGAGTGAAAAGGAGAATCGGAAAAAAACGTTTAAGGTAATTCATAGGTTCTTTCCTCCTTTATTAATAATTCTTTCTTATGGCTTTATCTCTGGGGAGGGCTCTTTTGCCCTCCCCTGTCTGTTCCCCTCAGGGCAGGCACCCTGCATCGATCACGGCCTGAACCCTGATCTGGAATTCGGGTGAATCTGTGAAGGCCTGAAGCACCTGCGCTCGGGTCATTGTGCCGGCGGTTAAAATATCGAGCCAGTAGGTGATCTCCCATGGCGCCGCCCCTCGACGAAGGATGGCATCGTAAAGATCTTCCAGATACCCGCTGTTCGTCCTTCCCCTGGCCTCATATTCCGCACTGGCCACAAATAACGAAGCAATCTGGTGGGAAAGATCCCGAACCTGCTGGGCTCCCGTACACTGCGCAGTCCTCATCTGGGCAAGCCAAGAGTTAAACCCCATCGTGTCCGGAAGCCGGCTCAGAATCCCACGGTAAAAATCATTGACCAGATTATTTTCAGGTCTCGCCGTGGTCGCTCCAAATAACCCTGCCATATAGGTGTTGAATTCCGCACTGAAAATGAAGAAGTTTAGCACCTCATTCCGACTCACACCCTGGGTGAGATAAGCTAACCAGGAATCTACCTCTGGCTGGGAAGGTGTACGGCTCAAAAAAGCCCGGTATAGGTCTAAGACGTAGGCTGTGTCTGTCTTTCCCATGGAAAGGTACTCTGCAGAATTGAAAAATACCTTTCCAACAGCAATAAACCCCTCCTTGATATCGATGCCCAGGGACATAATCCGATCGATCTCTGCCATCCAACTCTCGGCTCCTCCTGGCTCCGGAGCCCGGTTAAGAATGTTATTGTAATAGGATTGAATGATCCCTGGGATATTGGTGATAAACGTCACTGAGATTGTGTGATCAGCCTGAATATTAGAAAAGAGGTAGAAAGCAATCGGACCCTGTGAGACGCCATCAACGATGACATCACCGATGCGATATCCCGCCGCGGGTGTGATGGAAAAGGCCAGGTTCTCTCCGGGAAGGACCGACACCGGCCCAACAGGATCGATCGTCCCTCCAGTGTTGACTGATGCTGTAACGAGGAAGGATCCTTGGATGACGAAGCTCGCGCTGATCGTATGATCAGCCTGAATGTTGTTGAAGGTGTAGCTTGTCACAGGCCCTTGCGATACGCCGTCAACGACCACGTCGACGATTCGGTAGTTGGGATCCGGCGTGATGCTATACACAGCGTTCGCTCCGAGGTTATAGGCCGTTACACCGGCAGGTGTCAGGGTTCCGCCTGCTCCAGAGGAGGCAGCGATGGTAAAGGCTCCTGTTGTCGATGCAAAGAGGGCAGTAATGGTATGGTCTCTCGTTATGTTATTAAAAGTGTAGTCTGTCGTGGAAACATTGGTAATGGGTCCGATCGAGACAAGGTCCGCCAGGACATCCACGATGTAAAAACCAGGATTAGCCACAATGGTATAAGTGACGCTGTTCCCGCAAGGGATATTCGCTGTAGCTCCAGCTGGAATAATGATCCCTCCAGGAGACTGCTGGGCTGTTATGGTCAAGGCGCTGAGTGCAAAGCCTGCCACGATTGTGTGGGGTGCTGTTACATTTGAAAACGTATACGTTGGAACAGGCGCCAATGGCGTTCCATCGACATTGACGGTGGTTGTGGTGTAGCAGGCATTGGGAATGATATCAAATCTCTGATCTGCCCCGCTGCTGACATTCACAGAACCAGCAGGGGCAATGGCCCCCCCTGCACCTGCTGTAGCGGTAATGGTGAAGAATGTCCCGCCCGCATACCACTCATCCGCTCCAATATCCACGGACCCACTATTTGGCCTGTTTTGGCCATCGTAGTCAAGCGCCAGTTCCGGATCTGTAACTGCCTGTCCCCCTCCAATAGCGGGTGAACCGCTTTGGATATGATAATTCCCTGTGAGCGTCGTAGGTGCAAACCTGACGGAAATGGCGTTTCCTCCTTCATCGAGAACGGTAGCCGATGTGAGGGAGTTAGAATAGGCGGAGTAAAAAAGTGGGTTGCCAGCGAGGTTACCATTGCCAGTATAATTATCTGGACCCGCAGGGTTAAGCTGGGTGAGGAGACAGTTCTGGGGACTAAGGGACACAGGGGTCACCGCATTGACTACCCCCAGATCCCAAACAGGCAGGGTTGGATTAGGAGCTAATCCTCCAGCTCCTCCATTAAGGGAAGCGTTATTGAAGAAGGATCGGTTATTCCAGATGATGTTATTTCTTAGAGTCGGATTGGAGTAAGTTTCATTGACTCCTGCTGCCAACAACAAGTCACGTAGCATCAACAAACCGCCGACGTTACCGGCGCTGTGAACGCCTGTAACCACCCCAGAGGGCTGGGGAGTTGAGTTGGCCGCCCCCGGTGCAAAGGCCAAGGCACTGGTGGCAGTACTGTCGTTGTTCGCGATGGTATTATTGATGATGAATGCCTTGGAACTGACAACATCCTGCAGGAAGATTCCTGCGCCGGCCCGGGCCGCGACATTATTGACAATGATGTTGTTGAAGATCTTCAGTTGGTACCATGCATTTGGATCACCGGGGTTATTTCTTACATCGTCACCGTTTATCGCGAAGGCGATAATGCCGCCGCCATTCCCGGAGCCAGTGAGGTTCCCCTGTATCAGGTTGCCGTCGATTGTGATGGAGCCGGAACCCGTACCGCCGGCTACATCGCCGCCCACAAAGATTCCTCCACCTTCGCCCGCTCGAGCCAGCAAGGCGCCAAAGTGGTTCTCATTAAAGAGTACCTGGTTTCCGGCAATCGTGACGTCCCGACTCAAACCCTGATGGGCGAAGCCTCCCCCAAAAAACCGGGCGAGATTGCCCGTGATCAGGTTCCCTTCTACCAGATAATTATGAGCGCCTTCATTCATGGCGATACCGCCCGCGCCTTGGGTGCCACCGTTTCTGTGAATCTTGTTGTTGCGAATGACGATGAAGGTGTTATTGGCGTCGAAACCCGAATCCGGCGTGCCAACGGCTATGCCGCCGGCAAGGTTGCCCTGGTTGTTAGAGATTTCATTGTTGCTGATCACCAGGTAGTTAGCGCCGCTTACTACAAAGATCCCGCCGCCCGCCTTCGAGCCGAAGAAAGTGAAACCATCAATGGCTGCTTGGCCGGGGACTGTAAAAGGAAAGCCTGGATTCAAAAATTGGGTCCCGGGGAGAGGATTCTGTAAGTTGCCGTTCGGAAACTCCGTTTGCCCCACCACAATAACCGAAGGGGCCTCACTTGCCACGAATGGATCTTTGAGGAGGAAGGCAACAAATTCTCTGGCCCCAAGAGCATTCATCCGGTTATGCCAGAGCTGAAGCCTTTCGATAGGGATGGGGTTCGCATTGATCGACGTGGAGCCTGCTCCGGCACCCTGCAGCCGCACCGGCTTGTTCATAACGACGTTTTCGTTGTAGATTCCAGGAGCGACCAGAATGAGATCTCCTGGATTTGCAGCGTTGATGGCGTCCTGAATCGGAGTTGCTCCGACGACCGGATTTGGAACGACGTTTCTGACTGTGGTCGTAGCGCAGTTTACGACGTTGAGCGTCACACCTATCTCGGTTGTTCTGCCATTGTCCCCTCGAGTGACCGAAAGCCGACCTGTGGTTGCACCGATTGGAACGGTGGCCGTAATGGACGCATCGGTCCAGCTGACGATTGCCAAGGGTATACCATCAAGGGTCACAGTACCCTGAGTATTCCCAAAGCCGTAATTTCTTGTGATATAGAGCGTTCCAGAAACTCCGGGAACATAATTAGGATTCAATACTGAAGTCAACCCGGCAGAGGTGATCGTAATATTCGCGGGCAGAGTAGCATTGGTGCAGATCACAGGGCCACCTGTCGGGGCTGGGTAATTCGGTGTCGAGACGGCTCTTATCACCGGGGATAAAGTAGGTGGTTGGGTATCGACACCCACGCCAGCCGTTGCAAAGGCTGTCATGGGTACCAGCGGTGTATCAAGATACGTGGTTTTTCCAGGAAAGTATTCGAAGGTCCATGGGGTGACGCTGAAGGTCGGGTTATAGAAAGGATCCGGGCTTCCGTCAGCCCTGATCGGGTCATTCAGGACCAAAGTGATCATGTTGGGGGAAACTCCCGATGGCGTCGGAACATTCATTGAATACGTCGATGGCAGCATGGCGTTATAGCTGCCGAATTCATCGGTGTAGACCCGAACGATCTCTTTACCGGTCCAGTCCTTAAAGGAGACAGGGATCCAGGAAGGCGCTAATTTCTCACCGAAGTTAGGGCTGAAAATATTAAACTCAGCGGCCAGGTCATTGTTTGTAAATCCCACAGCCCGGGCCGCCTTCGGGACCTCGGTGAAAAGGAAGAAGTCTGCGGCCGCATTCTGGCCTTGCGCAAGAACGACTTGCTTACGGTCGCAGAGAGGCCTTGTCTGGCCGGCAAAGGCAGACGGGACCCCCGGAAATAGGCTCAGTTCAGCAGGAACCAGATGAGGTCCACCTACGCAGGGAGGGGGCTCCGCAAGTGGACTCGGTTTGTATGAATTTCCGAAATCGACATTCTTGTCTTCCTCTTTTAAAAGTTCATAGCCGGGAGGCGGTATCACCTCAACGATATATGTCCCAGGTGGAAGGGTGGGTTGACCGGCTGGAGAACCAAAGGCATATCCTCCATCAAAAACGCCGGGCCTCACCTGGTTCCAGGTGTGGAAGGCATCGGCACATTCGGCTACCGGCAAGCCATGAACAATGGGGACGGTCTGAACGCAACCTGTTGGCTTGTTGTCATCCCAGCTGTCGGTAAAGGCAACATCAATGGGTGGACCATCGGCTATCCCGTCATTGTTAAAATCTTCATAGAGGTTTACTTGAACCCGTGGGATACCGGGTTCCCAGAGCTCTGCTCCTGCCAACCCTGGGTCATCCTCCGCCCGGGTGGTCGCATAAAAGACGATTCCGGTAATGCCACCGTTTTCACCTGCAGGATAATTTACCTTTCCCCAATCGATCCAGTTGGTCTGGTTGAGGAAGAGGTGCATGGCTTGCGTTAGAACAGGCCCGGTCTCCGTTCGCCAGCCTAAATTGCCATTCTCCGGCTGGGGTTGCGGAGAATTTACAATCGAATAAGGATAGATCGGGAGGGGTTGAAGCGGTCCGCCATTGTCCACCACCGTGGTCATACCCGTTGCTTTTAATCGGGAAAAATCTACCTCGGCAACCAGCCACTTGAAGAAAGGAAAGACCTCAGCGAATTCGTATTCGCCGAGAGGATCTGTTGGTGAAAACTGGTAGATCGATCCATCCCTGAAACGGAGATTAAGATTTAGGCCGCCACCCAGTACGCCGGATTCGCCGGGATCCCGAATACCATTCTGGTTGGTGTCCACAAATATGGAGCCCTTTAGCGTTCCGAACCAGCGGAAAATCAGGATATCGCCAAGGGCAACAGTTCCGCCTCCAGCCGGGACCGTCACGGTATTAAATCCGAAAAGACTGTCCAGGGGCCTGTCCCATGTGACCAATTGGTAGGTGCCAGGAGGAACCCCTGAGATGGTAAAGGAACTGTCTGCGTTACAGACCGTGGCATAAAGTCCTGCTGGGATTCCCGCTCCCGGCGTGGCAAGCGGATTATTTAAACCAACCCAGCACTCGGGAACAGGGTCCCCGGGGAAAAACCCCTGTGTCATTGGGGGCTTGGAAAAGTGGTTATAGCGAAGCCTTCCGGTGATCGTGCCCGTGCCCCCTGCAGGAGGCGCAGCATTCCATGGAAGCACATCGAGGATTTGGCCTTTAAAGGTTTGAGCTCCCGGAGTGGTTTTGACAAACCCGAAAGCCACATGTTTGAAGCCGACCCCAAACCCCTCCACAAACATTGTAGGTTCATTTGCCTTGACCCAGGCGTCGATGGTAGGAGTCCCTTCTATCGTCGTGGTTTGAACAAAACGCATTGGGTTGCCAGAATTATCGAATCCGGGAGGGTTAACGATGACCCCATATTTCCCGGGCGGGATATACTTGATCAGGGCTTCACCAACATTTAGATTGTAAGGATTCTGGGCTCCGCCAGCATTAAATTGGTCCTGTGTGAGGGTGGTGATGGTTCCACTCCCAATCTGCGCCACAACCGGGCTGCCGTCAACCATTATAGGGTCGCCCGTTGCGGGGTCGAATTGATATCGCGTTCCGAGTGGGTTCCCGAAGGCGTCCTGCGTGACTGGGCCTCCCACATCTGAGATGACGACAGTGCAACCGCCAAGTCTCGTGTCATGTTCGTCGAATCCATTGTTGATCGGGTTTTGATCAAGAAAGGTTATTACGGATATCTGGGCGGTCGGCAGGGGAAGTACGTGGACCACGACAGTAATCGTATTGCTGACAAAATCAAAATCCATCGATGCCGGCACAACCGTGCCTCCATTCGCATATCCTGAATGAGGAAGAACGGAAACAAAGTATCGTGTATTGGGGGGAAGACCGACGTTGACGGAGGAGGCTGTGCCTGAGTCTCCCTTCGTTATCACCGGCGCATGGCTATTATGAATACTCAGGCCGATACTGTTGTTCACCACGACTCCGGGGACAGCGAGGTGGGTGTTATCCTCCTCCACCAGATAGCGGAACCCTCCGGTAATGGGTGCGCCATTCCCATCCACTACGTTCAAAGTAAAAGCTTGAGCACCTGATGATAGAAGAAACAGGCAAAACAAAAAGATGAAAGTGATCAGATAACTCTTTAAAGCTTTTCCTGGGCAACCGACATTGCGTGTCATAAAACTTCCCTCCTTGTTAAGCTTTAAACCCTTTTTGGGTCCGTTCGTCTGGTCCAACTTCGCGTGAACTATTCTCGTTCCTTGTTTTGAAAATCTTAGTTTTTCCCCAGATTATACTGAACGGTTCTTGGGATAAATGGGGTGAACACGGTATTTTTCTCTCTGAAAAACCGTATTTTTTCTGATAAGATCGATACTCCTTAGTTTGTCAGCGTGTATTTTATCTATATAGACCAGCCTCTTTCCGGCTCCCGAGCTTTCATCCTGTTTTTTCCAAGAGGATGGGAGAAACAAATTGCCCCCCCATTCGGATGCTATCTATGGCTGAGAAAAGCACCCTGTCTGCATCTTCCTTCAAGACGTAGCCGTCCGCGCCGGCTGTGATGGCGTAATCAACGTATTCCTTGTTTTTGTGCATCGTCAGAACCAGAACTTTTATTCCGGGATACATCTCTTTGATCTGGCGAGTGGCTTCTAACCCTGAAAGATTGGGCATCGATATATCAAGAATGACCATGTGGGGGCTTAACTGGCACATCTTCAGAAAGTTGAGGAGATCGAGGCCGTCGCAAGCCTCGCCAACCACTTCCAGATCGCACCTTCCTTCAAGAATCTTCCTCACTCCCTGGCGGACCAGGGTATGATCGTCTGCCAACACAATGTGGTAAGAATCTCCTGCCGACATTGTTTCTTCCCTATGGGGGGCCAGGATATCGTTCCGAATGGTCAAAAACAATCCGCAAAAACCCCCAATCTTGTATGGGTAAAAATACGCAGCCGCAAGGCTGGAATGATGGAATGATGGAAGGTTGGAATATTGGGAAATGCAAAATAAATGAGGGAAAGATAAGAGATGGGAGGATTTCGGTTGATAAATCTTACGATTTATGAGATAGGTTAGTCATGGATCGAAAGAACATCAATAGAGGCTTTAAAAAGCTTAAGGTGTGGGAAGATGCAGTAAGCCTTTATATCCTGGCTCTTAAGATTTTTTCCAAATTTCCTTTTGAACTCAAGAAAATCGTAAGCAACGCTCTGGATGCCGTGCATAGCATTTCAAGAAACATCTCTGAAGGATATTGCCGGCGTAGTTTGAAGGAATATTTGAATCACCTAAACATTGCGCTCGGGTCTTGCGGGGAATTTCATTCATGTTATGAAAGCTTCAGAAAGGCGGGTCAAATCACTGAAGGAGATTACGAGGAATTAGATAAACTCCATTACAAAGTTGAAAATGGTTTACTTAAATTGATAGAATCCCTTCAGAAGAAGCAAAGATTGGGCCATTGGGAAGAGAGCTTCGATTCCACATGACTTTAGTTGGTATGATTGGATATTTTTTCTCTGGATCTTCCAATCTTCATGTATTCCATTTTTTTCATTAACCCAATATTCCACTATTCCAGTCTTCCATTATTCCAGTTGTACTATCCCATCATTCCACTATTCCGGTTTTTCAGGGTTTTCCCAATATTCCATTATTCCATCGTTCCAGTTTGCTTCTAATATTTCATTGTTTCGGGTTTGTCCCAATATTCCATTATGTTACCGTTCCGGTTTTTCAGGGTCTTCCCGTCATTCCAGTATTCCAGTATTCCAGTATTCCAGTATTCCAAGGTGTTAGAGGTAGCCCTTCTGGATCGCGTATTTGACCAAATCTGCGGTCTTCTTCAAGTTAAGCTTTTCCATGATATTGGCACGATGGCGTTCCACCGTGCGGACGCTAATATAAAGGAGATCTGCAATATCTTTGTTCGATCTCCCCTCGGCGATGAGCTTTAAAACCTGCCTTTCGCGGAGAGTCAGAGGCTCCGATTGGAGGAGGAGCTGGCTTTTTCCCCGGCAGATCTGTGCCCAGTCATCGGTTAAATCTTCGGCGAGAAGGGGAGACACATAGATTTTCCCATTTCGAATCGTCTCGATGGCGGAGAAAAGCTCCTTGTCTGCATCATCTTTGAGGAGATAGCCTTTAGCACCGGAGGAGATGGCCTGATAGAGATACTCTTTCCCCTTGTGCATCGTCAAGACGAGAATTTTCACCTCCGGGTAAGTCGTTGTGACTTCATGGATGGCTTCGATTCCCCGGAGGTTCGGCATGGATATATCGAGAATGACCATGTCGGGGCTCAGATGATTCAATAGACCGAGGAGCTCAAGGCCATCTCCCGCCTCTCCTATGATTTCGAGGTCACCTGCCTCAGCGATAATTCTCTTCAGGCCCTGGCGCAATAAGACGTGATCATCGGCCAGTATGATCCGGTAAGGAGCCACTACGAGGTGACCTCCTTCTCAACGGGGACGGTAAAGGTGACCCGGGTCCCCCGTCCTTCCTGGCTGTCCACCTTCAGGGAGCCTCCCAGCATCTGCACCCGCTCGTCCATAATGGTCAGCCCCAACCCTTTTTCATGAATACCCCTCGTCGAGACTTCCTTCACGTCGAACCCCATCCCATTGTCCTCCACGGAGAAAGAGACATGCCCGTTCTCCTCCTTGATGATCACTGAGAGTTGCGTGGCCTGGGCGTGTTTCCCGATGTTGGTCAGGGCTTCCTGGAAGATTCTGTAGATGATGATTTGGGCCTGCAAAGGGAAGAGATGATCGATCTCTCGCATGTCAAGTGAAATCTGAAAATGGTCGTTTTGGGTGAAGTTGTGGATAAGCCATCGAAGAGCCGCTGAGAGGCCGAGATCCTCAAGAAGGGAAGGGGTCAGATCGCGCGAAAGCCTTCGAACGTCTTCGATGACCTGGTCAATATATTCCAGATTCCGTTCACATTCTTCCTTCAACGCTGTTTGATCTACTTGGAGGTTCCTCTCGATGAATCTCAACTGGAACTTCAAGACTGCCAGGGCCTGGCCTAACTCATCATGGAGTTCCCTGGAGATCCGACTTCTTTCCTCTTCCTGTGCGGTCAAAAGCCGGGAAGAAAGATATCGAAGCTGTTTTTCTGATTGCCGGATCTTATCTTCCAGCTCTTCTTTCTCCCGGAGGTGTTTCACCTCCTGCTCGGCTTTTACTTTTAATTTGTAGTTACGATTGATGAGAGCGGAAGCGCCTACAAGGGCGAAGATCACCGTTCCGAGAAGAATCAATTGACCCTTCAAACGCTCCCATCCATAGGCTTCGATTTGTTTATAAGTAGATTTGAGAACAAGGATCCAGGAGATGTCCTCAAGCTCGATCTGAGCAAAAGCGGCCGATCTCACTGGATAGGGCCTGACATGGTAATCGACGGTTCCTTGCTCCTTCGTTTTTATTTTTTCGACGTATTTGAAAGAGGGGTGGCAGGAATTACATTCTTTATTGACCGGGTCAAGAGGTTGTCCCAAGATCTTATGATGTTCAGTTTGAAACAGGAGGCTTCCGTCCCTGTCCATCATCCATATCTGTTGAAGATTCATGTCCGGGTCAATAAGTTTCAACTCACTGGCAAGGAATTGTCCCAAGTCGATGGTCGAGGACAGGACACCCGCGTATTTCCAAGTGGGAATGGTATCGGTAGCATACCAAACGATTTGATATACGGGAATGGCAAGGAGGAATCTGAAATGATGGGATGGAAGTGGGAAAATGGATACCCTCCCTCTGTTCTCTTTTTTCCTCGCCCAAACAAAGAATGGATGTTTTGCCAAGCTTTGGGTCATAGTTTTGGCGTCGGTCGAATAGATGACTCTTCCCCTCTCATCGTACAAAGAGATTGCTGTCGCATAGACTTTTTTCATCTGAGAGAAGTAGGTCTGGATGTCGACTCTCAATTGTTGGGAGTCTTGGTGTTGAAGAGAGGGGAAGGAGGAGAGGACTTGTAGGCCCATGGAATGGCCGCGAAAATACGATTGGATTCGGCTGGCAATGTGCTGGGCATGGGAAAGCTGATGGGCCTTGAACTGAACAAGTACCTGTTTTTCACTTGTCCGATGGTGGTCGAGCACGAGGTAGAAAACGAACAGAAGAACAAGGACAGTCAACCCGATGATGATCCAGTTTCGTTTCATGTTTTTATTCTCTGTGTGGCCGCCTACAATTCACGAGATGAATCACTGTCATGGAGTGGCGACATAAAACCCATCAAACCTGCCCCGCGGGACAAATGCCCGGTCTGCGGCATGTTCGGGGTAGGGGAGGCTTTAGCCTCCCGAAATCAGGGCGACTGAAGTCGCCCCTACCCATGACGAAAAGGCAAAGTGTTCCTTTATTTAAGCGAAGCTCAATAGTTAGTGCGAGTGTGAGTTTGAGTTAAAAAAGTCTTACTTACACTGTCACTCACACTCTCACTCGGTTCCACGCTTCACTTCAGGAAAGTCAAAGGTCACACTATCTGCCTTGTCATCCTTCGTGATCGTTACCTTCAATACCCAATGGCCTGGCATCTCGATATAGACGTTTTCTGCTGAATAACTTCCCTTTCCCTTCTCAGAAACCTTCGGCCTCACCAGGGTGCTTTCACCGTGCTGGTAGATTTGGGGAAGGACTCTGATGAGGGCCCCTTCGACATGATTCCCCTTGTCATCGCGAATCACCAGTTCAACCAAATTTTTCCCCACTTTTAATTTCTGGCCTTCGATCACCATTTCGACCTTGAATGCTCCTTTCTGGGAGACCTGGATAAGGCTTTTCTCAGCAGCCCGTGACAGGCTCATCAGTCCCAGGGAAACTCCTAATGTGATCAGAATAAGAATGATTTTCCTCATCGTGTTTCCTCCTTCATGAAATGTTTTTTAACTCTCTCCCCCTCCAGATCATATAGAGCACGGGAAAGATGATCAGGACGAGAATGAGAGAGGTGAGAAGCCCGCCGATCACGGGTGCTGCGATCCGCTGCATCACATCCGCACCCATCCCGGTGCTGAAGAGGATCGGAATGAGACCCAAATTGGTGGCCACGGTCATCACCTTTGGCCTCAATCTCTTGACAGCACCATACATGATGGCCTCTTTGAGATCATCCTCTGTCTTCAATCGCCCCTCCTCCTTCCACTTTTGATAGGCGAGCTCCAGGAATAGGAACATCACAATGCCCGTCTCCACGCTGATTCCAGCGAGAGCGATGATCCCGACCCAGGAGGCTGTGCTCATATTGTAATTGAGGAGGTAGAGAAGCCAGAAAGAGCCCACCAGTGAAAAGGGGACCGAAAGAAGGACGAAGAGAGTCTTCGCCACCGAATTTGTGTTGAAGTAGATGAGAAGGAAGATGATCAAGGCAGTCAGGGGGATGACAAACTTCATTCGCTCCTCGGTCTTGACCAGATACTCGTACTCTCCGCTCCATTCGATGCGATAGCCTTCCGGAATCCTCAGGGATGCAAGTCTTTTCCTTCCCTGCTCGATGTAGCCCCCGATGTCCCTCCCCGAATAGTCAATGTAGATGTATGAGACAAGGGTCCCCTCGTCACTCTTGATCACCGAGGGCCCTTTGACGATCTTTATCTCCGCCAGTTCACCGAGAGGGATTTGAAACGAATTCCCGTCGAAGGTCACGGGGACAAGCACCCTCTTCATCCTTTCGGTGTTGCTCCTCAGGTCCCGTGAATACCGGACATTGACGGGATAACGCTCCCTTCCCTCCACCGTCGTCGTGATGTTTCTGCCTCCGATCGTGGACTGAATGACTTCCTGAACATCATCGATGGTGAGCCCGTAGCGGGCCGCTTCTTCCCGCTTCACGGCAATATCCAGGAAGTAACCGGTCGTCAACCTCTCCCCATAGACATTTCTCGTCCCGGGGACCGTTCTGAGGACACTCTCAATCTGGAGGCCTATCTTTTCGAGCTCTTCGATTCGAGGCCCCAGCACTTTGATTCCCACGGGTGTTCGAATCCCCGTGGAAAGCATATCAATGCGGGCCTTAATGGGCATTGTGAAGAGATTGGCAACGCCGGGGATGGTGAGGGCTTCATCCATCTCATTCTTCAACTGGTCGATGGTCATCCCCTTTCTCCATTCCGATTCGGGTTTGAGATTGACGACCGTCTCAAACATCTCAAGAGGAGCGGGGTCCGTCGCTGTTTCAGCCCGGCCAGCTTTTCCAAAAACCTGGGAGACTTCAGGAATTGTCATCAGGATCTTGTCTTGGATCTGGAGGACCTTCGATATCTCTGAGATGGAAGGGCCTGGGACGGTCACAGGCATATAGAAAAGAGAGCCTTCATAAAGGGGCGGCATAAACTCCCTGCCGATCTTCAAGAAGGGATAGATTGTGATGGCAACGAGGACAATGGCGAAAAGGATGGTGGCCGTTTTGAATCGAAGGGTGAGTTTCACCACCGGTTCGTAGAGGCGTCGAAGAAAGAGGCTTAGGGGATTCTTCTCCTCCGACCTGATCTTCCCGTGAATGAAGAGGGTCATCAGGGCCGGCGTAAGAGTGATGGCGAGGAAGGCCGAGAAAAGAATGGCAAAGGTCTTCGTATATGCGAGAGGCCTGAAGAGCATTCCTGCCTGCGCCTCGAGGGCAAAAACGGGAAGGAACGCTACCGTAATGACAAGAAGGGAGAAGAAGAGCGAAGGGCCGACCTCTTTGGCCGCTTGAATAATAACCTCTAACTTCTCGCCCGGTCTCCCTCGAACTTCCCATTCTTCCAGCTTCTTATGGGCATTCTCAACCATAACAATCGAGGCGTCCACCATCTCACCGATAGCGATCGCAATCCCCGCCAGACTCATGATACTGGCGGTTACCTTGAGGTAATACATACAAATAAACGAAACCAGGATTGCCACCGGAAACGTCAGGATGGCCACCAGGGCGCTGGGGAGATGAAGCAGAAAAACGATACAGACGACAATGACGGTGAGTGAAAGTTTCAGGATCGCATCCTTTAGGGTGTTGATCGACTTGTGGATCAGATCGCTTCGATCATAGGTGGTCACGATCTTGACCCCTTGGGGAAGGCTTGGCTCAATGTCCCGCTTGATCTTCTTTTTCACCCTCTCCACCACGTTCAGGACATTCTCACCGAATCTGACCACAATGATGCCCCCGGCCACCTCCCCTTTTCCATCCAGTTCCGCAACTCCTCTCCGGATCTCCGGTCCCAGCTGAATATTAGACACATCCCTGAGGGTGATGGGTGTGCCACTGCCGTCCGTTCCCACCGGAATCGATGCGAGGTCTTTCAGATCCTTGATATATCCTCTGCCCCTGACGATGTATTCGATCCCGGAGAACTCGATCATCCTTCCTTCCACATCCTGATTGCTCCTTCTCACGGATTCGGTGATCTTATTCACCGGGATGTTGTAGGCAAGAAGTTTGTTCGGGTCGATCGTAATCTGGTATTGTTTGACATATCCTCCGATACTGGCGACCTGGGCGACTCCGGGCACACTCTCGAGGGCCAGTTTGATATTCCAATCCTGAACGGATCGAAGCTCTGCGAGGTTATACTTGGCGGTTTCATCTACCAGGGCATAGCAGAAACCCCATCCGACGCCTGTTGCATCCGGACCCAGGACAGGGTTGACGTCAGCAGGAATCTTGTTTCTCACCGATTGAAGGTACTCCAGCACCCTGCTCCGGGCCCAATAGATGTCTGTCCCTTCTTCAAAAATGACATAGATAAAGGAACTTCCCAGATAAGAAAACCCTCTCACCGCCTTCACTTTGGGGGCTGCGAGGAGGGTGGTGGCAATGGGAAACGTGACCTGATCTTCCACAAGGTCAGGACTTCTTCCCGTCCATTCGGACAGGATGATCACTTGAGTATCGCTCAGATCGGGAACCGCATCGAGAGGAATCTTCTTCAGAGCCCAGTAGCCTCCGATCAGGAGAAATAAGACCATGAGAAAAATGGGCAGTCTGTTCCTGGCGCTGAACTCAATGACTCTTTGAATCATATTAATCTCTCAGTGGGAGTGGATGGGTAGGGGCGACTTCAGCCTGCCTGCACGAAGCGTTTCGGCGGAGGCAGGTCGCCCCGATTTCGGGAGGCTAAAGCCTCCCCTACCCGAGACCGCGCTGCGGTTAACTGCAACACAGCAGAACCGCAATACAGCAGCGCGAAGATCTCATTGGACAACCCCCTTCAGCTTTGCTTCCGAATCGATCAGGAAGTTTGCCGCAGCGGCCACCTTCTCCCCTGCCTTCAGCCCTTTGATTACCTCCACCATTTCATCGGCTCTCATTCCAAGGGCCACTTCTCTCGGTTCGAAATAGCCCTCCCCTTTGTCCATGTAGACAACCTGCTTTGTCCCCGTGTCAATCACCGCGTCAGAAGGGATAACCAGTCTCTTGCCAAGATCGATTTTGATTTCCACATCGGTAAACATCTGGGGTTTTAACAATCCGTCTGGATTTGGGAGAATGAATCTGACCTTTGTCGTTCTTGTCTCACCCGAAAGGGTTGGATAGACATAGTCGATCTTTGAGGAAAATTCTCTTCCGGGGAAGTGGCTCAATTGTATCCTTGCTGGTTGTCCTGCCTTGACCATCGGCAATTCATAGGAATAGATATCTGCAATGACCCAGAGGGTCGACAGATCGGCGATATCGAAGATCTTATCTCCGGGAAGGACGCGGGTGCCTTCCACCACCTGTTTCTGAATGATGTAACCGTTGATGGGGCTATAAAGAGTCAGGAGCTTCATGGGCGTCTTTGTTTCTTCTATCTTCTGAATCTGCTCCTCTGAAATCTCCCACAACAATAATTTCTGCCGTGCCACCTGGAAGAGAGCTTCAATATCGAAGGTGAGGATCCTTCCCGTCGTTCCGTACCGGTCTCCCCAGTTGAATTCGACATTCCTCTGGAAACGATGAGCCTTTTCCGCCTTCCACAGAAGTAAATTAACAAATTCGAGTTGAGTGGAATAGAGTTCGGGACTATAAACCTCTGCCAACTTCTCCCCTCTTTTTACGTATTTCCCCTGATAGTCTGCATAAAGCTTTTCGATCCAGCCTTCCACTTTGATGTTCACCGTGGCCAGCTTTCTCTCGTCATAGGCAATCCGTCCTACAGTCCGGATCACCTTTTGAAGTGGTCTCACAGTAACCTCGACCTTTTTCACACCGATCAGTTGCTGCTTCTCCGGAGGTATCTCAACCATTAGAGATTCCTCTTCAGATGCGGCAAATATTTCTTTACTCTTGGACGCAGTTTCTTGAGAGAGATTCTCTCTGGAAAGATAGAAAAGGATTCCGAAGAGAACGACGACACAGAGTGTGACGATTAGCGTTTTTTTCTTCATCATTCATTCTCCGTCAAATCATCCCCCCGCAGATTCGTCTCTAATCATCAAAGGGTTCGAGACTACCGGTGGATACATGGTTAAGATGATCGTTCATCAAATAGAGGATGGCATTCGCATCGTTTGATGAATTAAACCTCAGGAGGGAGAAAGGAGCCTGCTTATCAGAAAAGTCAAGGCGGGCCACTGGTCTTCATCCCCCCGTCTCCATGGAAACCAACTGGCTACAGACTATTCGATCGGTCCGGAAAAGAAAATGGGGTAAATCCCGTATTTTCATATCAAGGAGACTGTATACAATAGGGACACATTCCATTTTTGGTTCGGAGTTGGGGGAATCACTTTACAAGCAACGCCCCACGGCTAAATTTCATGGGTTTGTACGAAGGAGGGTAGTCCCGAAAAATGGTATGTGTCCCTATTTTTATGTGTCCCTATTTTTAATGCGTCAAGCCTAAATGGATGAACTCCCGCTCACCCCACCCCTCCCTCCCGGGGGGAAGGGAAAAGAGGGGTGAAGGTGAGGAGGAGGTCTGATCTATTTTTTCTCAGGATAGGCTCCCGGGATTATGGCCATTTAAATCAAAGCCTCGTTTTGTCAGGATGGATTTGACC
>Ga0105101_10000476_pt1 | contig 16678 bp, 12 predicted proteins | sample PPLLak21cMay2015_2_FD_87037 | JGI IMG/M metagenome (GOLD analysis project Ga0105101, IMG submission 87037) | Freshwater sediment microbial communities from Prairie Pothole Lake near Jamestown, North Dakota, USA - PPLs Lake P8 Core (1) Depth... | ecosystem: Environmental > Aquatic > Freshwater >... | reverse complement strand
CCATGATCAGGATGACCGCGACCGGCAGGACAAATTCATCAAGCAATCGATTCGTGAAGATTGCTGCAGTCGGCAGCAAGCGCCATGCCGCGATTGCGACGACCAGCACCGCCCCGATCGCGCCATAGACGCCGGCCCATGTCTTGCCGGGGCTGATGTGGGGCGCCAGCTTCGTCCGGCCGAACGCACGTCCGGCGAAGTATGCGGCGGTGTCGGCGACCCAGACGATCACGAACACGGAAAGCAGCATTGCAGCCCCTTGCAGCAGGAAGTGCACGAGCGCGATCCATGCCGCGCCGAGCAGCAGGAGCGCAAGCACCGTCGCCGCCGCGCGCGGCAGCCTGACTGCCAAGGCATTTCCCTGCATCAGGAGGCCGGCGATGCCGAGCCAGATGATCGTCGCGAGCAACGCGACCGGCAACACCGCGCTCATGACCGGGCCGCCTGCAAAGTGCAGCGAACCGGCCAGCAGCACGCCGAACGTGAACGCGATCGTCAACGCGGTCGCTCGACCCCATCCGACGAGCTGCAGCCATTCCGCGGCCGCCGCGACGATCGCGAGCGTCGCAAGCAGCGCGAACACTGTCGGCGACCATGCCAGCGCGCCGCCCAGGATCGCCAGCAGGATGACAGCCGTGATGACTCGCTTCTTCAGCACGCGGCGATCCCTGGTCGACGCGCCGGATCAGGCCGCATCCGCGACCGGCGGCGTTGCGACCTGTTCGCCCGTCATGCCGAAACGGCGCTGGCGACTCGAGTACCACTCGATTGCCCGATCCAGCTCAGCCTCATCGAAGTCGGGCCACAGGACGTCGCAGAAGTAGAGTTCCGCGTAAGCGAGCTGCCACAGCATGAAGTTGCTGATGCGCTTTTCACCGCCCGTGCGGATCAGCAGGTCGGGCTCCGGCGCGAACGCCAGCGCGAGGTTGGACTCCACGTCCTTCTCGCCGAGCGCGATGCGCTCTGCACCGCGCGCCCGTTGCGACTCCGCGGCACGGCTCGCAGCCTGCGCGATGTCCCACCGGCCCCCGTAGTTGGCGCAAATCGTCAGATTCAGCTTGCTGTTCGCGGCAGTCCGACGCTCCGACTCGACGATGAGCCGGCGCAACTCGGCGTCGAACGCCGACAGATCCCCAACGACCCGCATGCGGACTCCGAGCTCGATCAGCCGGTCGACCTCGCGCTGCAGCGCATAGACGAAGAGCTTCATCAGCGTCGACACCTCGTCGGCGGGTCGCCGCCAGTTCTCCGAACTGAACGCGAACAGCGTCAGGTACTCGATCCCCCGCTCGCCGCAGGCCCGCAATGTGTCGCGCACCGCTTCGACTCCGCGGTGATGCCCCGAAACGCGCGGCTTGCCGCGCGCGACCGCCCACCGGCCGTTGCCGTCCATGATGATGGCAACATGCCGCGGCATGCGCACGGCCGCGGGCCGGCTCGATGCAGGTTCGTTGCGCACGGCGGGCCGACGTGACCGTCGCTCAGACGGTCATCACCTCTTTTTCCTTTTCCGCGATCAGCTTGTCGATCTCGCCGACGTAGCGATCGGTCAGCTTCTGGATCGCATCCTCGGCACGCCGGTCGTCGTCCTCCGAGATCTGCTTCGCCTTCAGCATTTCCTTCACATGGTGGTTGGCGTCGCGCCGCAGGTTGCGCACGGCGACCTTGGCGTTTTCGCCTTCGTGCTTGACGACCTTGACGAGTTCCTTGCGCCGCTGCTCGGTGAGCGGAGGCATCGGAACACGGACGATGTCACCGCTGGTGGCCGGGTTCAGTCCGAGATCGGAGTCGCGGATCGCCTTCTCGACCACCGGCACCATCTTCTTTTCCCAGGGCTGCACGGTGATCGTGCGCGCGTCGCCCAGTCCCACCTGGGATACCTGCGACAGCGGGACCATCGTGCCGTAGTAGTCGACCTGGATGTGATCCAGCAGGCCGACATGCGCGCGGCCGGTGCGGATCTTGGCGTAGTCGTGCTTGAGCGCTTCCACCGACTTCTGCATCTTCTGTTCGGTCGATTTCTGGATTTCTGCAATGCTCATCAGCGTCTCCTCAGCCGCGTCAAACGTGAACCAGCGTCCCTTCGTCCTCGCCCATGACCACCCGCTTCAGCGCGCCCGCCTTCGAAATGTTGAAAACCTTGATCGGCAGGTGCTGGTCGCGACACAACGCGAACGCCGTCGCGTCCATGATCTGCAGGTTGCGCGCCAGTGCCTCGTCGAAGGTGATCGTCGTGTAGCGGGTCGCCTTCTTGTCCTTGTTCGGATCCGCCGAATACACGCCGTCGACCTTCGTTGCCTTCAGCACGACCTCGGCGCCGACTTCGGAACCCCGCAGCGCGGCGGCGGTGTCGGTCGTGAAGAACGGGTTGCCGGTGCCCGCCGCGAAGATGACGACCTTGCCTTCCTCGAGGTAGCGCAGCGCCTTGGGCCGGATGTAGGGCTCGACCACCTGCTCGATGTTGAGCGCCGACTGCACGCGGGCCTCGATTCCGGCCCGCCGCATCGCATCCTGTAGCGCCATCGCGTTCATGATCGTCGCCATCATGCCCATGTAGTCGGCGGTTGCGCGGTCCATGCCTTCGGCGCCGAGCGCAACTCCGCGGAAGATATTGCCGCCTCCGATGACGATCGCGACCTCGACACCGAGCTTCACGACGGCGCCAATGTCGGCGACCATCGCCTCGACCGTCGTCCGGTTGATCCCGAACGCGTCCTCGCCCATCAGCGCCTCGCCCGACAGCTTCAGCAGCACCCTTCGGTACGCTGCCTTGTCGCCTGCCGACATGCGGCCTCCCGGTTTCAGGTCAGCCGCGTGCCGCGGCCACCGCGGCCACTTCGGCCGCGAAATCCGACTGCTTCTTCTCGATGCCTTCGCCGACAACGTAGAGCACGAAGTCGTTGACCTGCGCACCCCTGGCCTTCAGCAGCTGCTCGATCGTCTGCTTGCCGTCTTCCGCCTTCACGAAGACCTGGCCCAGCAGCGTGACCTCCTTCAGGAACTTCTGCACGGTGCCCTCGGCGATCTTGTCGAGCATCGCCTCTGGCTTGCCCGCCTCGCGCGCCTTCTCGATCGCGATGCGGCGCTCGGTATCGAGCAGCGCGGCCGGCACGCCGGAGGCATCGAGCGACTTGGGCTTGCTGGCCGCGATGTGCATCGCGACGTCCTTCGCCAGTTCCGCGTCGCCCCCGCTGACGTCAACCAGTACGCCGATCTTGCTGCCGCCGTGGACGTAACTCGCCAGACGACCTTTGGCCTCCAGGCGAGCGAAGCGGCGGATTGCCATGTTCTCTCCGATCCTGCCGATGAGCCCGGTACGCGTGGTCTCTACGGTGCCTGCGCCGAGCGGCAGCGCGGACAGCGCCGCGACGTCGGCCGGCTTGCGCGCCGCGACCAGCGCCGCGAGGTCCTTCGCGAACCGGACGAAGTCATCGTTCTTCGCGACGAAGTCGGTCTCCGAGTTGACCTCGACGATCGCGCCAATCTGGCCGGCGGCATCGATGTCGACCGCGACGATGCCCTCGGCCGCCACGCGCGAGGCGGCCTTCGTCGCCTTGTTGCCCAGCTTGACGCGCAGGATCTCTTCGGCCTTCGCCAGGTCGCCGCCGGCCTCGGCCAGCGCCTTCTTGCATTCCATCATCGGCGCGTCGGTCTTGTCGCGCAGTTCCTTCACCATTGCTGCCGTGATTTCCGCCATTCAGTGCTCCTGCTCGATTGATCTGCTCGGTACGAAAAAGGGGCTTGCGCCCCTTTCTCGCCGCCGCCGCCCGCGGGCGGCTACTCCTGCTCTTCGCTGACTTCGACGAATTCCTCGTCGCCGGTGGCTGCCTGCACGACTCCCTGCAGCGCCGCCGCCTTGCCCTCGAGCGCCGCATCGGCAATGCCGCGGGCGTACAGCCGCACCGCGCGGCTTGAATCGTCGTTGCCCGGGATCACGTAGGCGATGCCCTCCGGCGAGTGATTGGTATCGACGATCGCGACGACCGGAATGCCGAGCTTGGCGGCTTCCTGCACCGCGATCTTGTGATAGCCCACGTCGATGACGAACAGCGCATCGGGCAGCGCGTTCATGTCCTTGATGCCGCCGATCGACTTGTTGAGCTTCTCGACCTCGCGTGCGAAGTCGAGCGCTTCCTTCTTCGTCATGCGCTCGGTGCCGTTGTCGGCAACGATCTGCTCCATCTCCTTCAGCCGCTTGATCGATACCTTGACGGTCTTGAAGTTCGTGAGCATGCCGCCGAGCCAGCGCTGGTCGACGAATGGCATGCCGCACCGCTTGGCCTCCTCGACGATCGTGTCGCGTGCCTGGCGCTTGGTGCCGACGAACAGGATCGTCCCGCGATTGGCAGCCAGCTGGCGCACGAACTTGGTCGCGGCCTGGAACTGCTCGAGCGTGCGCTCGAGATTGATGATGTGGATCTTGTTGCGGTGACCGAAGATGTACGGTGCCATCTTCGGGTTCCAGAATCGCGTCTGGTGGCCGAAGTGAACGCCGGCCTCCAGCATCTGGCGCATAGTGACTGACATGGCTTCCTCTCCAAGGTTGGGTCCTGCGCATGCGCCGAGGCGGACCTTGGCTGCCATTGACTGCAATGAGCAGCTTCGGACCGCACCTTGGTGGCGCTGCGCGCGATTTCCGTCGCGAGCCGGGCGGACTTGCATCCTGCTTCGCTAGATCCCGCTTCGCGGGATCTTGGCTTGCAGCATCTCGCCTCAAGATCGTGCGTTGGGGCCCATTCGGCGCCGGCGCACGAAATTCAACTAACTTCTTGATTTTCAAGCATCGAGACAGCCCGATATTATATCCACCTTCCCGCCCGCCGCTCAAGCTTGGAAAGCCCCCGCCGCCATGCCGATCGTGATCAAGAACCCGCAGGACATCGAAGGCATGCGTCTGGCCGGGCGGCTCGCGGCAGAAGTGCTCGATTTCATCGCGCCGCACGTCAGGCCGGGCGTCACCACCGGCGAGCTTGACCGACTGTGCCACCAGTACATGGTCGAGGCACAGGGCACCGTTCCGGCCCCGCTGAACTACGCGCCGCCGGGCTACCGGCCGTTTCCGAAGGCGATCTGCACGTCGGTCAACCACCAGGTCTGCCACGGCATCCCGGGGGACCGCGTCCTGAAGGCGGGCGACGTGGTCAACATCGACGTGACGGTCATCAAGGACGGGTACCACGGTGACACCAGCCGCATGTACTTCGTCGGCGAACCCTCGATCGCGGCTCGCAGGCTGTGCGAGGTGACCTACGACTGCATGTGGCTCGGCATCCAGCAGGTCCGTCCGGGCGCGACGATCGGCGACATCGGCCATGCAATCCAGACGCACGCGGAAAAGCACGGCTACAGCGTCGTCCGCGAGTTCTGCGGGCACGGAATCGGCCGCAAGTTCCACGAGGAGCCGCAGATCCTGCATTACGGCAAGCCCGGCACGCTGGAATCGCTCCAGGCAGGAATGACCTTCACGGTCGAGCCGATGATCAACGCGGGACGCCGGGAGATCAAGGAACTCGCCGATGGCTGGACGATCGTGACCAAGGATCATTCGCTGTCGGCCCAGTGGGAGCACACGGTGCTCGTCACGGATATCGGCTACGAAGTGATGACGCTTTCGGCAGGCGCGCCACCGGTGCCGGCGTTTGTCAATGCCGGACAGTCCGGCGCCGCGGCGACGGAGCCCGCCGCCGCCTGATGTCGCAGGCACCCGGCGGCACGCTTGCCGTCCCCCGCGAAGCGACTCCGGTGATGAACGATGTTGCGTTCAAGCTGCGCGACCGGCTGCGCCAGGAACGCACAGCCATCATTGACCGGTTCAAGGCCGGAGGTCCGGTCGACAGCCTGCTGCGGGGGCTCGCGCGCGCGGTCGACCGCCTTCTGCGGGAGGTCGCGGAAGCGACTGGAATCACGCGCCGCGCGACGCTGATTGCGGTAGGCGGCTATGGTCGCGGCGAGCTGTTTCCGCACTCGGATGTCGACGTACTGATCCTGCTGCGGCAGCCGCCGACGGCCGAGGACCGGGCAACGATCGAGAACCTGATCGGCCTGCTCTGGGATCTCGGCCTCGCGCTCGGGCACAGCGTGCGCACGATCGACGAGTGTCACGAAGAGGCGGCGCGCGACGTGACGGTGCTCACGTCGATGCTCGAGTCGCGGCTGATTGCCGGCTCGCGATCGCGCTACGAGTCGTTCGCGCGCGCCGTCGTCGGCGCGCTGGATCGCGAGGCCTACTTCCGGGCCAAGGTGCTCGAGCAGCAGCAGCGCCACACGAAATACAACGAGGCACCGTACACGCTCGAACCCAACGTCAAGGAAAGCCCCGGCGGCCTGCGCGACCTGCACGTCGTGTTGTGGATCGCGCGCGCCGGCGGCTACGGCGCAACCTGGTCCGAACTGGCCAGGCGCGGGTTCATCACGCCGCCCGAAGCCCGCATCATCCGCTCGAGCGAACGGACACTGCGAGAGATCCGCGCACGCCTGCACCTGGCGACCAACCGCCGCGAGGATCGGCTGGTATTCGACGTCCAGAACCAGGTCGCGCAGATGAGTGGCCTGCAAGCGACCGCCAACCGGCGCGCCAGCGAAGTGCTGATGCAGCACTACTACCGCTCGGCCAAGGTCGTCGCGCAGATGAACACGATCCTGCTGCAGAACATCGAGCACCGGCTGTTCGCGCACCTCTACGCGCCCGAATCGGAGCCTGGCCAGGCGATCGACTCCACCTTCGTCGCGCGCAACGAGTTGCTCGACATCGACGACGAGCAGGCATTCGAGCGCGATCCGAACGGCATCCTCCGGGCTTTCCTGGTCATGGCCCAGCGTGCGGAACTGAAGGGAATGTCGGCGCGGCTGATGCGCGCGCTGTGGCACGCGCGCGTCCGGATCGACGCTCGCTACCGCCGCGATCCGGTAAACCGGGCGACCTTCCTCTCGCTGATGCAGCAGCCGCGCGGCGTGCTGCATGAACTGCGGCGCATGAACCAGCTGTCGGTGCTGGGGCGTTACCTGCCGGTGTTCCGCCGCATCGTCGGGCAGATGCAGCACGACCTGTTTCACGTTTACACGGTCGACCAGCACATCCTGCAGGTGCTGCGCAATCTGCGCCGCTTCATGCTGGCCGAACACGCGCACGAGTACCCGTTGTGCAGCCAGCTGATGGTCGACTTCGAGAAGCCCTGGCTGCTGTACATCGCCGCGCTTTTCCACGACATCGCGAAGGGCCGCGGCGGCGACCACAGCGAGCTTGGAAGCCGCGACGCACGCCGCTTCTGCCGCGAGCACGGCCTCGACCGCGCGGATACCGAGCTCGTCGAGTTCCTGGTCGCGCACCATCTCTCGATGTCGCTGGTCGCGCAGAAGCAGGACCTGGCCGATGAAGCGGTCGTGCGCCGTTTTGCCGACCTCGTCCGGACCGAACGCAGGCTGATCGCGCTCTACCTGCTGACCGTTGCCGACATCCGTGGCACCAGCCCGCGCGTCTGGAACGCATGGAAAGGCAAGCTGCTCGAAGATCTGTTTCGCGCAACCCGGGCGCTGCTCGGCGGCGGCAGCGTCTCGAGCAGCGCCGTGCTGGAAGGCCGCAAGCAGGAGGCGCTGAAGATACTGCGCCTCTACGGTCTTCCGGACAGCGCGCGCGAAGAGCTGTGGGAACAGTTCGACGTCGTCTACTTCCTGCGTCACAGTGCCCAGGACATCGCCTGGCACACGCGCTCGCTCTACACGCGGGTGCGCACCGAGCAGCCGATCGTGCGCGCGCGCCTGGCGCGTATCGGCGAAGGCGCAGAAGTCCTGATCTACGTGAAGGACCAGAAGGACCTGTTCGCGCGCGTCTGCGGCTATTTCGACAGCCGCAACCTGAGCATTCTCGACGCCCGGATTCACACGACGCGGCACGGCTACGCGCTCGATACCTTTCTCGTGACCGATCATGGACGGTCGCCGCATTACCGCGAGTTGCTGAGCCAGGTCGAACACGAGCTCGCCGAGTGGATCGCGCGCCAGCACGAGCTGCCGCCGCCGGTGAAGGGCCGCATGTCGCGCCAGTCTCGTCACTTTCCGGTGTCGCCTGCCGTGCATCTGCAGCCCGACGAGCGTGGCCAGCATTACCTGCTGTCGGTGACCGCCACCGACCGCCTCGGCCTGCTCTATTCGATCGCGCGCGTGCTGACGCACCACAGCCTGAACGTGCACACCGCCAAGGTTCTGACGCTCGGCGACCGTGCCGAAGACGTGTTCCTGATCTCCGGCCCGGGTCTCAGCGACGAGAAGATCCAGCTCGAGATCGAAAATGACCTGCTGGAAGCGCTGGCGCCCTGACCGGAAGTCGGCGGCGCGGGACAGCGCTCAGTCGTCGCCGTTGACGAGTTCGGGAAACAGAACGCTGGTAAAGCCGAACTGCGAGAAGTCGCGGATGCGCATCGGATAGAGAATGCCGTCGAGGTGGTCGCATTCGTGCTGCACGACGCGCGCATGGAATCCTTCGGCGATGCGCTCGAACGGACGGCCGTCCAGGTCGTAACCGCGATAGCGCAGGCGCGTGATCCGCGGAACGACCCCGCGCAGTCCCGGAACCGACAGGCAGCCCTCCCAGCCGTCCTCCAGCACGTCTGTCAGCGGTTCGAGCTCAGGATTGATCAGGATCGTCTGCGGAACCGGGTCGGCGTCCGGATAGCGCGGGTTGCGCAGTGACGGGTCGCTGTAGCCGAAGATCACGACGCGCATCAGCACTCCGATCTGCGGCGCGGCCAGGCCGGCGCCGTTGGCGGCTTCCATCGTCTCGAACATGTCGTCGACCAGCGCCCGCAGCTCGGGCGTGCCGAAGCTTCGGACCGGTTCCGAGACCCGCAGCAGCCGCGGGTCGCCCATCCGCAGGATCTCGCGGATCATCGCGAGACGAAGGCAGCGAGGATCGCCACCGCGCGCACGACGGTCGCTCGCATGACTTCCTCGAGCTGGTCGAGCTTGATCGAGTGCCGACTGTCGCCGCGACCGGCTGCGTGATTGACGACGACGCCGATCGCTGCGTAGCCGAGTTCCGCCTCGCGCGCCAGCGCCGCTTCGGGCATGCCCGTCATTCCGACCATGTCGCCGCCGTCGCGCGCGATGCGCTCGATTTCCGCAGCCGTCTCGAGCCGGGGACCCTGCGAACACGCGTAGACGCCGCCGTCGACCAGCGGCTCGCCGCACGCCGCCGCCGCCGCGAGCAGCTCGGCCCGCAGCGCCGGTGTGTACGGCTCGGTGAAATCGACGTGGATCACCGGCACTTCCGAGCCCTCGAAGAACGTGCTCTTTCGGCTGTGCGTGTAATCGATGATCTGGTCCGGCAGCACGAGCGTGCCGGGGCCGAGATCGGGCCGGATGCCGCCAACGGTGGCCACCGAAATCACCCCTTCGACCTTCAGCTCGCGCAACGCCCACACGTTGGCGCGGTAGTTGATCTCGTGCGGAGCGAGCGTGTGGCCATAGCCGTGGCGGGCGAGGAAAACCACTTCGGCGCCAGCCAGGCGGCCGAAGGTCATTGCGCCCGACGGCTCGCCGTAGGGCGTGCGCATGACCTGTCGCCGCGGACTCTCGAGCGCCGACAGTTTTGCCAGACCGCTACCACCGATGATTGCGTACATCAGCTTTCCAACAGGGTTTTCAATCGAGTCTCGTCGATGACCGGGATGCCGAGTTCGCGCGCCTTGTCGAGCTTGCTGCCGGCTTCTGACCCGGCCACCACATAGTCGGTCTTCTTCGAAACCGATCCGGCGACCTTGCCGCCAGCAGCTTCGATGCGATCCTTCGCCTCGTCGCGCGTCCAGTGCGGCAGCGTTCCGGTCAGCACGAAAGTCTGGCCGGCGATCTTCCCGGCCGGCGCACGGCGCGGTGTTCCTTCCGTCCAGCGTACTCCGGCCGCGCGCAGCTGCTCGATGACCTCGCGGTTGTGAGGCTCTGCGAAGAAGCGCGCAATCGAGGCAGCAACCACCGGCCCGACGTCCGGCACCTGCAGCAACTCCTCTTCCGATGCAGCCATCAACGCATCGAGCGAGCCGAAGTGGCGCGCGAGGTCGCGCGCGGTCGACTCCCCGACCTGGCGTATCCCGAGCGCATAGATGAAGCGTTCGAGCGTGGCCGTGCGACTGCGGTCGAGCGCCGCGAGCAGGTTGGTCGCCGATTTCTCGGCCATGCGCTCCAGCGCGGCGAGAGATGCGAGATCGAGCTTGAAGAGATCCGCAGGCGTATTGACCAGTCCGCCTTCGACCAGCTGCTCGACCAGCTTGTCGCCGAGGCCTTCGATGTCCATCGCCCGCCGTCCGGCGAAATGCAGCAGCGCCTGCTTGCGCTGCGCCGGGCAGAACAGCCCGCCGGTGCAGCGCAGGTCCTTTTCCCCTTCCTCGCGCGCGACGCCCGAGCCGCAGACGGGGCACTTCCGAGGCATCTCGAAGGCGCGCGCGGTTTTCGGTCGGCGTTCTGGCAGCACCGCGACGATTTGCGGAATCACGTCGCCGGCGCGGCGCACGATGACCGTGTCGCCGATCATCAGTCCGAGACTGCGGATGAAATCCTCGTTGTGCAGCGTCGCATTGCTGACGGTGACACCGCCGACGAATACAGGAGCCAGGCGCGCGACCGGAGTGATCTTGCCGGTGCGCCCGACCTGGACGTCGATGCCCGTGACCTGCGTGAGTTCTTCCTGCGCAGGATATTTGTGAGCGACGGCCCAGCGCGGCTCGCGCGAAACGAATCCCAGCGTGCGCTGCAGGTCGAGCCGGTTGACCTTGTAGACGACCCCGTCGATGTCGAACGGGAGCTGGTCGCGGCGCGCAGCGATCTCGCCATGAAATGCCACCAGTTCCTCGGCGCCCGCGGCGATGCGGCGCTCGGACGCGACCGGCACGCCCATCTGCGCGAGCGCATCCAGCACTGCGCTGTGCGTCGGCGGCAACTTCCAGCCCGCCACCTCACCCAGTCCGTACGCATAGAAGGACAGCGGCCGGGTCGCGGTCGCCTTCGCATCCAGCTGGCGCAGAAAACCTGCCGCTGCGTTGCGCGGATTGACGAAGACCTTCTCGCCCGCCTCGCGCTGTCGCTCATTGAGCTGCTCGAACTCGCGCCGGCGCAGGAACACCTCGCCCCGCACTTCGAGCACCGGCGCGCGGACGCCCGACAGTCGCAGGGGAATCGCACGGATCGTCCGCGCATTCGGCGTGACGTCCTCACCCTCTTCGCCGTCGCCGCGGGTCGCCGCACGCGCCAGCACGCCCTGCTCGTAACGCAGGTTGACCGCGAGGCCGTCGAATTTCAGCTCGGCCGCATATTCGACAGGAGGATCGTGCGGACCCAGACCGAGTTCGCGGCGCACCCGGGCATCAAACGCCCGCGCGCCATTCGGGCCGGCGTCGGTCTCGGTGCGGATCGACAGCATCGGCACGGCGTGACGCACCTTCGGCAGATCCGAACGCACCGCACCGCCGACGCGCTGAGTCGGCGAATCGGGCGTTACCAGTTCCGGGTGAGCTTCCTCAAGTGCCTGCAGCTCCTGGTACAGGCGGTCGTACTCCGCGTCCGGAATCGTCGGCTGGTCGAGGACGTAGTAGTTGTGGTCGGCAACCGCGATCGCCTCGCGCAGCCGGCGGGCCCGCTCGGCACGCGCTTCCGGCTTGGCCGCGGACATCGCTCAGGCGAAGTACAGGCGACGGGCGCGCAGGCCGCCGGGCTCGAGCCCCGCCGCACGCATCTCGCCGTAGAGTTTCTCGAGTTCGCCCTCGATCGTCGCCTGCGCCGCCGCCTCGACCGGCCGGCCGTTGTCGTCGACGATGCGTGCATTCAGCCGCGGTGCAAGCTGATGCGCGGTGGCGAACAGCACCGCGAGCGGAACCTGGTCGGCCGCCACCAGCGGGACGTCGAGCGCGATCGCCAGCCGGTCCGCCAGCAGCGATGTCGCAGTGACGGTGAGCAGCGGCTGGCCGTCGTCGCCGGGGCGCTGCCAGCAGATCGGTTCGACCTGTTCGAAGCCCGCCTGCTGCATTTCCGCGGCGAGAACGTCGTGGCTCCAGGTCCCGCCCAGGGCCTCGAGCGTCAGCGTGATCTGCACGTCGAACTGCGCGCACAGCCGGTCGAGCTCGGCGGCCTGTGCGACCAGCTTTGCCACGTCGGGCGCATCGAAGTCGGCGTCGATCGACACCGCGATCTGCTGCACGCAGGCGACGAAGCGCGACGCCTCGATCTCTCCGAGCAGCTGGCGACGCGTCGCCATCTGAACCGCGATCAGCATCTCCGAGTAGAAGCCGAAGCGGTCCGGCGCCGTCCATTGCTGCGCGCGCGGGTCCCAGACGGCCAGATGTGTCGGCAGCGGCAGTTCGAGCCGCTCGAGCTGCGCCCGCGCCTCGATCGCGGCCACGCCATCGAACGCGTGGCTGCAGCGCAGCTCGAGCACGAAGTCCAGCAACGGATCCTCGACCCAGCCATCGATCGGTGTGCCGGCTGTTTCGGATTGCTCCGGCGCCGGCTCGCCCGTGACCGGGGAAGAAGGGGGAGCGCTTTCCGCCGGCGCAAGCCTCGGCTCGATCCGGATCGGCGCATGGCGCGCCGGCTCGGCTGCGGTTCGTTCCAGCAGCGCATCGCCGACGCCCCTGTGCATCGAGTCGTCGAGGGTCCTCAGCGCCTTGCGTTCCTGCCACTTGCCGTACAGATACAACCCCACCAGCAGGACCGCGGCGATCAGCAGCAGCGCCAGATGGAGATCGTTCATCGATGGGATCCCGGCAGTCGTCAGGCCGCTTCGGCGGTAAGCCGGACTGCGCTGTCGATATCGACGGCGACGATGCGCGAGACGCCCTGCTCCTGCATCGTCACGCCGATCAGTTGCTGCGCCATCTCCATCGAGATCTTGTTGTGCGTGATGAACATGAACTGGGTGTTGTCGGTCATCGACTCCACGAGCCGGCAGAATCGGTCGGTGTTCGCATCATCGAGCGGGGCGTCGACCTCGTCCAGCAGGCAGAAGGGCGCCGGGTTCAGCTTGAACAGGGCGAAGACCAGCGCGGTCGCCGCCAGCGCCTTCTCGCCGCCCGAAAGCAGGTGGATCGTGCTGTTGCGCTTGCCGGGCGGCTGCGCCATCACCTGCACGCCGGCATCGAGGATCTCCTCGCCGGTCATGATCAGGCGCGCCTCGCCGCCGCCGAAAAGTTTCGGGAACAGCTGGCCGAACTGCTCGTTGACGCGGTCGAAAGTCTGCTGCAGCAGCTCGCGCGTCTCACGATCGATCTTGCGGATCGCGTCCTCGAGCGTCGAGATCGCCGCCTTCAGGTCATCGGACTGCGCGTCGAGGAAGGCCTTGCGCTCGCGCGAAGTCGTCAGTTCCTCGAGCGCCGCCAGGTTGACCGCGCCGAGCGCCTCGATTTCCTGCGCCAGCCGCACGATCTCGGCCTGCAGTGCGTTTGCCTTCATCGCCGGCGTGAGCTTTGGCGCCAGCGCGGCTTCGTCGGCGTGTGCCTCGGCCAGCTGCTGCGCGAACTGCTCGGCCGCGATGCGCGCAGCCTGCTCCTTCAGTTGCAGCTCGGTGAGCTTGTCGCGGCGTGGCTGCAGATCGCGCTCGAGCGTCAGCCGGCGCTCATCGGTCGCACGCAGCGACTGCGCCAGTTCTTCCATCCGGCTGCGCGCTTCGCGCAGCCCTTCTTCGGCCGAACTGCGCTGGGCCAGCCAGCCGTCCAGACCTGAACGCGCGGCCCCATCGTCGAGCCGCGCCAGTTCCTCTGCGGCCGCGGCAACCTCCTGCTGCAGCCGGTCGGCGTCCGCAACGGCAAGCTCGGCCGCGTGCCGCACGTCGCGGTCGCGCTCGCGGTTGGCCTCCAGCGCAAATTCCAGCTGCTGGCGGGCGGACTCGAGCGAACGCTGATCCTCGCGCGCCGATCGCAACGCCTGGTCGGCCTGCTCGTACGCGAGTCGCGCGCTTTCTACCGCCTCCTGGCGGGCCGCCAGCTCGGCGTCGAACTGCTCGAAGCGCGCATCGGCGTTCGCCCGCTGCGCACGGAGCTCACCTTCCTGAGTATCGATTTCGGCCAGTTCATCGTCGATCTGCCCGCTGCGGTGCTTCACGCGGTCGATCAGTTCGCCGAGTCGTACGGCTTCCAGCTGGGCGGCATGAAGCTCGGTGCGCAGGCGTTCGACCTCGCGCCGGCGGGCCTGCTGCGCCTCCTGCGCCGCGCGCATCGCCGCTTCGGCGCGGGCAACTGCCGCCGTCGCTTCCTCGACGATCAGGCGCTGCGCGCGAATCTCCTTGTCAAGGTTCTCGATCTCGAGCCGACGCGACAGCAGACCCGACTTCTCGTCATCGGCGGCGAAGAAACGGACACCGTATCGCGAGACCAGATGGCCGCCCTTGGCGACGAATTGCCCGCCCACCGGCAACTGGTCGCGGGCGGCGAGCGCGGTCGCAAGATCGTTCGCGACGAACACGTTGGCCAGCCAGTCGGCCAGCACCGCCGCCAGCGCGGCGTCGTGGCTGCGCACGAGATCCGCGAGACGCGGGAAGCCGGGCATGTGACCGGTTTCGCGCGCAATGGCGCCGGTGGTCGAATAGAAAGCCACCCGCGCCGGCGGCGCGTTCGTCGCCAGTCCGCCGATCGTGTCGAGCCGTCCGACCTCCACCCCTTCGATGCGCTCGCGCAGCACGGCCTCGAACGCCGTTTCCCAGCCAGGTTCGACATTGAGCTTGCGGAACAGGCGCGGCAATCCTTCCAAGCCCTGCGCGCGCAGCCAGGGATCGAGTTTTTCGTTGGCTTCGACGCTGGCCTGGACCTGCCGCAGCGCCTGCAGCCGGGCCTCGAGCCGCGTCAGCGCTTCGGCCTCGCGGGTGCGAGCGTCGATCTGCTGCTGACGCTGCTCGGTGGACGCGTGGACCTCGGCTTCGGCGCGCTGCTGCGCTTCCGTGCCCTCCGCGAGGTCGCGCTCGAGCCGCGCGCCGGTTTCCTTGAGCTGAGACAGGCGCGCCTCGTCGGGCGAACCGATCGAGGATTTTTCCTCGGCCAACCGGTCGCGCCGCTGCCCGAGCGCCGCGAGCTGGCGGTCGAGATTGCGCTGGTCAGTCGCGATCGCCTCGATCGACTGCTCCGAAAGCGCCGCCTCCGCGCGCGCGGCGGTCATCGCTTCACGCGTCACCTGGTAGGTTGCCTCAAACTGCGGGATGCGCCCTTCGTGTTCTTCGACCCGGAGCCGCGCGGCGGCCGCCTGTTCCGTCGTTTCCTCGATCGCGCGCGCCAGTTCCTGCGCGCGCTCCGAGAGCTCGGTGCGCTCCTGCAGGCGGCGCTCGCGCGCAGCCTTCAGGGATTCGATCTGGGCCGCCAGACGATTGCGGCCATCGACGATCAGGCGGATCTCGGATTCGAGCCGCGCGACCTCGGCATTGACCTGGAACATCCGCCCCTGCGCTTCGTGCACGGCATCGCTCGACGCGAAGTGCGCGCTGCGGACCTCCTCGAGTTCGCGCTCGGCCGACCGCAGTTCGGCGACGTGCGCCTCGAGCGCCATCGTGCGCGAATCGATGTCGCGCGCCACCTTGTCACGCTCGGACTCCGCCTCGCGCCGGCGGACCAGCCAGAGCAGCTGCTGCTGCTCGTCGTGTGACGATTGCAGTGAGCGATACTGCTGCGCGACCTGGGCCTGCTGCTCGAGCTTCGCGATCTGGCTCTCGAGCTCGCGCAGGATGTCCTCGACCCGCGTCAGGTTGTCGCGCGTGTCCGCCAGCCGGTTCTCGGTCTCGCGCCGGCGCTCCTTGTACTTCGAGATTCCCGCCGCTTCCTCGAGGAAGATGCGCAGTTCCTCGGGACGCGCTTCCACGATGCGCGAGATCATTCCCTGCCCGATGATCGCGTAGGCGCGCGGCCCGAGCCCGGTGCCGAGGAACATGTCGTGCACATCGCGCCGGCGCACCGTCTGGTTGTTGATGTAGTAGCTCGACGTACCGTCGCGCGTCAGCACGCGCTTGACCGAGATCTCGCTGTACTGGCCCCAGGCCCCGCCGAGGGAGCGCTTGTGCGGGCCGTCGCTGTTGTCGAACACCAGTTCGACGCTGGCACGCCCGGCCGGCTTGCGGTTTACCGAGCCGTTGAAGATGACGTCCTGCATCGACTCACCGCGCAGCTCGGCGGCCTTGCTTTCGCCCAGCACCCAGCGCACCGCATCGATGACGTTCGACTTGCCGCAGCCATTGGGACCGACCACGCCGACCAGGCTGCCGGGGACGTCGATCTGGGTCGGATCGATAAAGGATTTGAACCCGGCGAGCTTGATTTGCCGAAGACGCACGTGTGTTCGCGGGAGAAGAGGTGAACCTGATGAAGGAAATCGGTGGGCGGCTCTCGTGCCGCTCGCTGCTGCACCGGCCAGTAGTTCTCGAGCTGTAGTTCTCGAGCCAGAAGTGCCCGATTGCGTTCGTATAATAGCAGCGCACTTTCGCTCGTCGCGGCTTGAGGGCCTGTTCACGCTAAAGGCGGGAGTGCGAAAGTGAATGGCGGGATGCAGTGCGAGGCGCCGTGAGCGCCGTTGGTAAAGTACCAATCAGCGAAGCGGCAACGCAGCAATGCGCCCGCCATTCGCTTTCCCGGAGGGTTGGGCCGAAATGCGGCGTCTGCTTTGTCGGAACGGCTTGCGAAGGGGATCCACCCTTCGCCGCGCCGTCCTTCGCGCATCCATCCGCATT
>Ga0105101_10000470_pt1 | contig 16743 bp, 10 predicted proteins | sample PPLLak21cMay2015_2_FD_87037 | JGI IMG/M metagenome (GOLD analysis project Ga0105101, IMG submission 87037) | Freshwater sediment microbial communities from Prairie Pothole Lake near Jamestown, North Dakota, USA - PPLs Lake P8 Core (1) Depth... | ecosystem: Environmental > Aquatic > Freshwater >... | reverse complement strand
TTATGCCGCACCATGTTCCCCCTTCTTTTAAATCTTTACCGGCTAATATGGGTTCATCTTTCCAGTAATGTGCTTGTAGTGAAGGGCGCTCGTAAAATTCATCGCGGTTAGCAGCAAGGATTAATTTATAATCTTGATGATGGTTGTATGCAAGTACAATAATACACATTATTTTTCCACTTAATTATAAAGCAAAATAAAAAAAATACTTCATTTTTATACCAATAATTGAACATTGTTTTTACCTTTGGATTAGGTATTTTTGAACAGGAATTATTGAAAGTAAAAGAACTTTTGCAGACTTTTTTTTGTTTCAATAAATAAAATAACCTCCTATTGAAAACATTTCTTAAAGTTATGATTAACTTTTCAACAATAATAAATTCCTGTGATAATATCAGGTTTCAGTTTTTCATTACAGTCATTTTATTTTCTCCGTCAATATCCGTTTCCCAAAATAACCAGTTAAACTATGTACATATCATGACTGAAAACGGTCTTTCACAAAATACAGTGCATCACATAATTCAGGATGAAGATGGATTTATGTGGTTCGCCACTGAAGATGGATTGAATAAATACGACGGTTATAATTTTACAGTTTATAAAAATAATCTGCATGATGAATATTCAATCTCAGATAATTTTATTTGGAAAATTTATAAAGACAGAAAAGGTAATTTATGGATTGGGACAAACAGCGGTGGACTTTGTAAGTTTGATAAAGAAAAAGAAAGATTCACATCTTACAGGAATAACCCTGATGATTTGAAAAGTCTAACTCTGAATAATGTAAGAACAGTTCATGAAGATAACGAAGGAAATATTTGGGTTGGTACAGAAAACGGTTTAGATAAATTCGACAGGAATAAAAATATTTTTACTCATTATAAGCATAACCCGGAAGATCCGTATAGCTTAAGCAATAATGTTGTGTTATCAATCTTTGAAGATAAAGATGGAGATCTTTGGATTGGAAGTGATGGAGGTTTAGATAAGTATGATAAGGCAAGCAACAAATTTTTCAACTACTCTTTTAAACCAGATAATGCCAATAGCTTAAGCAATAATGTTGTTCTTTCCATATTTCAGGATAAAGCCGGATACATTTGGATTGGAACTTTAAAAGGCTTAACACGGTTTGATAAAAAAAATAAAAAATTTTCCCGTCATTTTGTCAGTACATCAGAAATCATTTCTATAAACAGTAACAGGATTAACTGTGTGCTTGAAGATGAAGTCGGTTCATTGTGGGTTGCTACGGGAGATGGTGTATTTCAATTTAACAGAAAAGATAACCGGTTTATAAAGATAAAACCCCCTGGTTCAGGTGTATTAAGTAATAATAATGTTCTTTCCTTATATGAAGACAGTTCAGGTTTAATATGGATAGGCACTGCAGAAGATGGTGTTGTAAAATATGACAGGGAAAGAATCAAATTCAGGCATTATAAAAATGATCCTTCTAACTCCAACAGCTTAAGCCATAATACGATCCGTTCAATATATCAGTATGATGAAAATATTCTTTGGATTGGTACATTGGGTGGAGGTTTAAATATCCTCGATATGAAGAACAATAAATTTCTTCATTATAAAAATAGTCTAAATGATAAATATAGTTTAAGTGATAATTCTGTCTCTTCTATTTTCAGGGATAAATATGGCTACGTTTGGATTGGTACCTGGGGAGGAGGTTTAAACAGAACAGTTTCACCAGTTAAAAATTCCAATTACAATAATTTAAAATTTATTAATTATAGGAATGAACAAACTGATTCCGGGAGTATCAGCAGTAATATAATCCAGGCAATTTATGAAGACTCTGAAGAAAGGTTATGGATAGGAACAGGAACGGGGATAGACCTTTATGACAGAGCAAAAAATAAATTTATAAATTTTACTTACGACCCGGATAATCCTAACAGCCTTAGCAGCAATCAGGTGCAATCATGTATTCTTCAAGACCGGAATGGAAACCTTTGGGTTGGAACATGGAATGGTCTGAATAAGCTTACTGTTCCGGATTTGGAAAATGCTATGTACAATCCTTCTTCTGTAAAATTTAAGCGGTATAAATTCCAACCTGGAAATCAAAACAGTTTAAGCGATGAAAGAGTCGTCTCTGTTTATGAAGATGCTGATGGTAATATGTGGTTTGGAACTTATGGCGGCGGATTAAATAAGCTTCCTGTTTCACAACAAAATCTGCCGGACGGAAAATTTATTAATTATACTATTGAAGATGGCCTTTCAAGCAATATTATTTATAGTATCCAGGGAGATGATAAAGGACATTTGTGGTTAAGTACTGATAACGGACTTTCGATGTTTAATCCGGAAAAGGAAAATTTTAGAAATTATGATGAAAGTGATGGACTGCAAAGTAACCAGTTTTTCTGGGGTGCGGGCTTTAAAGGAAAAAACGACGAATTATTTTTTGGAGGTACAAACGGATTTAACGTGTTCAAACCTGAAGAGTTGAAAAATAATAATCATGTCCCTGCAATTGTTATTACTGATTTTCAGATATTTAACAAACCGGTTGAGATTGATAAAGAAGATTCACCTTTAAAGGAATCTATAACCTTTACAAAAGAAATAGAGCTTACATACAACCAGAATGTGTTTTCACTTGAGTTTGCTGCACTTGATTATACAATTCCAACCAAAAACCGTTATGCATATATGATGGAAGGATTTGATAATGATTGGATTTATTCAAGTAAACGTCGATATGTAACATACACAAATTTAGATCCTGGTGAGTATATATTTAAAGTAAAAGGTTCTAATAATGATGGTATATGGAATGAAAAAGGTACGTCAATTTTGATCCGGGTATTACCACCATTATGGAAGACATGGTGGTTCATTACAGCCATTATATTACTAGCAAGCGGAATCATAGTATTAATTATTTATTTCAGAGTAAAACATTTGCTGGATATTGAAAGGTTGCGAATTAAATTGGCGGCAGATCTTCATGATAATATTGGTTCAAGCTTAACAGAGATATCTATCCTTAGTGAAGTCATTTCAAAAAAAATAAAAACAGAAGATGAAGGTGTCAAGAAAAGTTTAAATATGATCAGCACAAGTTCACGAAACCTCATTGATAATATGAGCGATATTGTATGGTTGGTTAATCCCAAGAGAGATTCTTTATACGATTTGATTCTGAGACTCAGGGATACATACTCGGAACTTTCATCGTATACAAGTATTACATTAAGATCGGAAAATAAAAAATAATTAGAAAGAGTTTCTCTATCAATGGAGCATCGACAGCATCTTTACCTTATCTTTAAAGAAGCAATAAACAATTGTATTACTCATAGTTCCTGCAGCGAGATAACTCTTGATGCTTCCGTAAAAGGCAGCAAACTGCTAATGACGTTAAAAGATAATGGTAGAGGATTTTCCCAGGAGGATATTTCAAATGGTGGTAATGGTTTAAATAATATTAAAGACAGGGCAAACAACATTGGTGGAAATCTAAATATATATTCTAAATTGGGAGAAGGAACTACTATTCAGTTTGAGGGGAATATTTTATAGGTTGAATATAGTTTCATGTTATTTTATTAATTGATCAGATTTAAGAAATAAAGGCAAACAGGAAAATGCTAAAAGTTGTAGTTGTTGAAGATAATGATTCTATACGCGAAGGTTTGAAAATATTAATTGACGGTACAGAAGGTTATTCCTGTATTGATACTTTTTCAGATTGCGAAACAATGTTAAAAAAAATTGTAAAATTAAATCCCAACGTATTATTAATGGATTTAGGACTTCCGGGTATTGGTGGAGTTGAAGGTATAAAAAAGGTTAAAGTGCTCCTTCCCGAATTAACAATTCTTGTTCTTACCGTTTACGAAGAGAATGATCTTGTATTTGATGCACTATGTGCCGGTGCTTCCGGGTATTTAGTTAAGAAAACCCCGCCATCAAAACTACTTGAAGCAATTAAAGAGGCTCATGAAGGGGGATCTCCCATGAGCTCCCATATTGCGAGAAAAGTTATTGATTTTTTCCAAATAAAAAAACCTGTATCACTTCAAAAAAGTGCGTATATGCTTACACCCCGTGAAAAGGAAATCCTTAGTGGCCTGGTTGAAGGACATAATTTTAAATTCATTGCCGACTCACTTTTTATAAGCATCGAAACCGTGCGCTTCCATTTCAGAAATATTTATAAAAAACTTCATGTACATTCACAATCGGAAGCTGTTGCTAAAGCAATTAAAGAAGGGATAATTTAAGTTCAAGAGCAAGTGTAAGTTTAAGTTTTTATAAGAATCTCAGGGCCATTTTCGTAACTTTTGTTTTGTCACTGCGAATTCCTTTAGTAGGTGAAGCAATCTCAACTTTGGAAAACGCTTCACTAGTCAAAGGACTCATTTAATATTCTGCTCTTGAACTTGCACTTACACTTGAACTTACTCTTTTCATATCAACCTGTTTATGTAGTAATAAAGTAAATTATATAACAGCCTTCAAATAAATACCCTCATTCGTGTAGTAGAAATATTTTCCTTTTAATTGTAGCTTCGTAGCAAAAATGTGAATTACGTTTTACAAATACATTCGAAATCAAAAATCAGAAATAAGAAATAAGAAATAAGAAATTCAATGATTAATGTTGTTGTTGTAGAAGATAATGATACAATTCGTGAAGGATTAATAATATTAATTGATGGAACGGACGGATATAATTGCCTTGCGGCTTATCCTAAATGTGAGACAATGATTAAAAATGTTAAGAAATTAAATCCTGATGTTTTATTAATAGATCTAATGCTGCCGGGAATCAGCGGTATTGAAGGTATTAAACAAGTAAAGACTATTCTACCCAACGTAGCGATTATTGTTTTAACAGTATATGAAGAGAATGATAATATCTTTGAGGCATTATGTGCAGGAGCCAATGGTTATGTCGTAAAAAAAGCTCCTCCAGCAAAATTACTAAATGCTATACAAGATGCTTATAAAGGATGTACCCCAATGAGTTCCAATATCGCAAGAAAAGTAATTGATTTATTTCAGCAGAAAAAAATATCAAATAACGAAGGAATTAATCCTAAATTTAAATTAACTGAACATGAAAAAGAAATTTTAAATAAGCTTGTTGAAGGAGATAGTTTTAAAGCAATAGCAGATTCACTATCAGTTAACCTCGATACATTACGTTTGGATTTCAAGGATATTTACAAAAAAATTCATATTTACTCAGGTTCAGAATCTATGTAAAAAAAAATTAATGAGAAATGAATGTGATTAAATTTTTTCCCCTCTATTTAGGTAGTATTATTTAATACATATAAATAAAGAATAGAAAAATACCCTTGTTTAGGTAGTGGAATGAAGTGTCTTAAATCAATAGGTTAGGGTACTATTAAATTTTCGACGTGATTTTGTGATCAAGGATTATCATATTTACATAAAAATTTAGTTATAAAACGTGGAGCAAAAATAACGGATAAATTTTACGACTTACCATGTTAAAAACTTATAACAAATCAACTTCAATATCTGGATCTTGAGTGGTATTCTTTACTGAGCATTTTTTTGATTAAGTGAATGAAAACCTGTATATCATTTATAATTATTTTTTCCTGTTTTTATTTTCCTGCTCTCGCCCAGGAAGACAATACCCAAATTATAGCAACCGTTGGAAATTATAATATATCATTATCTCAATTTAACGAGAGATATTCCAACTATCTTATATCCTCCGGCTCAAGAGACAACTATCCCATTCGTAAAGCAATTCTCAATAATATTATTAATGAAATTATTCTCTACTATTATGATTCCAATGAAAATATTCTAAACAGCCATGAATACAAAAAAGAATTGGATGAGGCTAGAATCAGAACAATCCTTGCCTTTCTTAAGGATCAGGAAATTTATGCCAAAATATCTGTTAACGAAGAAGAGATGAGAGAAGCATTTGTAAGAGTAAATGAAAAAGTAGCTGCACGGCATCTGTTTGCACAAACTGAAGATGAAGCTAATAATCTTTATGAATTGGTTAAGATTGGAGTAGATTTTGAAACATTGGCAAAGCAGGTTTTTACGGATTCAATTCTGCAAAATAATGGAGGTTACCTTGGTTATTTTACCTGGGGGGATATGGATCCAGTATTTGAAGAAGCTGCGTACTCTTTAAAAGTTGGTGAAATATCAGCTCCGGTTAAAACAGCTCATGGTTATAGTATTATAAAATTGGAAGACAAGGTTTCTAATCCTCTGCTAACCGAATATGAATTTCTTAAAAAGAAATCTCATCTAGAAAATGTACTAAAGATCAGGAAAAAAAATCCTTATGAATTAGAATATATAAATAAAGTTTTTGATAAAAGCAGGTTATCATTTAATAATAAAAGTCTTGATAAAATTCTGTCTAACCTATATAATAATAGAAATGAAATAGAATCAGATAATTTCAAAACTCCGGAATCAGAATGTGTCTATTATAAGGACAAAGTTTATAGCCAGGTTGAAATTGAGCAAAATATTTCTGAATTGCCTTATTATCACCGAGACAGAATTAATTCTATTGAGAGTCTTAAAGCGGCCATTGAAGGAATGTTATTAAAAGAAGTTCTTTATAATATAGCTGTAAATAAAGGCTATGACACAACGGAAGCTGTACAGGAAATGTATGATAAATATAAAAAGAGTGTCTTCCTGAAGTTTAAAAAAGATGACATAACTAAGAATGGGTATATTCCTGATTCTACAGCTTTTAATTACTATAAGGCTAATATTAATTCTTTTTCATCCGAACCTGAGCTGAATCTCCTGGAAATTCTTGTGAGCACGAAAGAATTGGCTGATAGCATATTGATGCTTCTTTCGTCTGGAAATGATTTTGGCGAATTGGCTAAAAAGTATTCATTAAGAAAATGGTCTGCAGAGAATAACGGGATATTGGGATATTCACCTCTTCCTATGTATGGAAATTATAGTAATTTATTTTGGGAAACCCAAGTTGATGAAATTATTGGTCCCGTGAAAATTGAAAATACTTATGGAATATTTAAAGTACTTGGAAAAACTGAAAATCAACCGATAGATTTCAATCTAATTAAAAATGAAGTAATAAAAGAAGTTCAGTTTGAAAAACAAACTGAGATTCTCAGAGATTATATTAATTCACTTCGTAAAAAAGTGAATGTAAAAATCAACGATAATTTACTTAGTATATATGAAGTAGCAGGATAAAAATTTTTTTACCGAAATGAAAACTTAACCTGGTTTTAAGATTAAGGAGTCCATTATGAAAAAAATCTTACTGATTTATTTTACTATTCTGAATTTTACCTTTGCGGGAACCACCGGGAAAATTAACGGAAAGGTAACCGATAATCTGACAGGAGAACCACTTCCTTTTGTTAATATAATTTTAGAGGGTACAAATTTCGGTGCAGCAACCGATATTGATGGTAATTATGTCATCCTTAACATTCCTCCCGGAAAATATAATTTAAAGGCTCAATATATTGGATACCAAACAGTTGTTGTAGAAAATATTTCGGTTTCTATTGATCTAACCACTACGGTTGATTTCAAACTAAATGAATCGGCAGTGGAATTGGAGGAAATTGTTGTCCAGGGAGTACAGGGGCTTATTAAGAAGGATGTAACATCAAGCCAATCTTTAATTTCATCGGATCAGATAGACGCACTGCCTGTATCTGAACTTGATGATGTGCTTCAGCTTCAGGCTGGTGTTACCAGGGATGCAAGCGGTGATTTTCATATTAGAGGTGGCAGAACTTCTGAAATTGCTTATTGGGTAAATGGTATCTCAATAACTGATGCTTATGATAATAGTCGTGGAATTCAGATTGATAATAATAGTATCCAGGAGTTACAGGTAATCAGCGGAACTTTTAATGCTGAATATGGAAATGCCATGTCCGGTATTGTTAATACTGTTACTAAAGAAGGAAACATTGATTATCATGGAAGTTTATTGATTTATAGCGGCGACCACATGAGTAATTTTACAGAATATTTTCCTAATATTGATGATATTGATCCTGTATCTAATTATAATTTTCAGGGCAGTTTAAGCGGACCGCTTCCTTTTACAGATAATATTATTACATTTTTTGTAAATGGAAGATATTATTATGATGATGGTTATCTTTATGGAGAAAGAAGATTTAATACTGATGGTTCACCCGGCGATAAAGGCGTGGTTCCAATGAACTGGCGTAAGAACTATTATGGACAGGGAAACATTGCTTTTTCTCCAATACAGGAATTAAAATTTAATATTGAAGGTTTATATTCAAAAGAAGATTTCCAGGATTATAACCATGAGTATCGTTTAAATCCTGATGGTAATGTATTTAAATTTGCTGAAAGCTATAACGGTACAGGTACCATTACTCATATGCTTTCATCATCTACCTTTTATACGGTAAAAGGCTCTTATTTTTATAAAGATTTTAATGAATATTTATATGAAGACCCTTTTGATTCAAGATATTTTCATCCCGACTCTTTACAACGTGGGAGGCTTGATACTTATTCTTTTAGATCGATGGGAACAAACCTGCACAGGTTCTATAGAAAAACAAATACATATCTGGGTAAAATTGATTTCACAAGTCAGGTATCTCAGGAGCATTTAGTTAAAATAGGAACAGAGGTAAAATCCCACAATTTACAATTTGATGATTATGATCTTGAACCGCTCAGAATTAATGGTATCCCGGTTGAACCTTTTCAGCCATCGATACCAGATATAAGTCAAACAAACCGGGATCAATATGAAAATGAACCTTTTGAAGTCTCAGCTTATATCCAGGATAAAATAGAGTTTGAAGAAGTTATTATTAATCTTGGTGTTAGAATAGACTATTTTGATGCCAATGGAAAAGTTTTGGTTGATAGAAAAGATCCGAATATTTTTGCCCCACTTCGTCCTGAGATGGAACAATTAAGTATACAAGAAAGAGAACCATTCTTCTATAAAGATTCTGAATCCAAAATGCAGGTTAGTCCTCGGTTTGGTATTGCTTATCCCATAAGTGCAACAGGAGTTGTTCATTTTTCATATGGACACTTTTTACAAATCCCCCCATTCCAATATTTATTCCAGAATGGACCTTATAAAATTCCAAACTCAGGAGCAAATATTGGTGTTTTTGGAAATCCTGATCTCGAACCACAAAAAACAGTTATGTATGAAATTGGTGTTAGGCAGGAATTTTATAATGATTACTTAATTGATATTACTGGTTTTTACAGAGATGTAAGGGATTGGATAACTGCAGGGCCAATCATTCAAACTTATAACCTTGTTACCTACTCTATCTTTACAAACAAAGATTATGCAAATGTAAAAGGTATAACACTTACATTTAATAAAAGATTTACAAATTATTTTTCTTTTGATCTTAACTATACCTACCAGGTTGCTGAAGGAACAAACTCAAAGCCGGAAGATGAGTACAATGCTGCAATAGGTAGCGGAGAACCAAGTCTTTTCCTAATTCCAATGGATTGGGATCAAAACCATCTGCTCAATGCATCTATATTTACCGGTTACGAAGGCTGGGGAGCAAGCTTAATTGCAAGATATGGAACCGGATTACCCTATAGTCCAACAACTACTCTATATACATCAGAACGATTAACTGGTGGTGGCCTTATTCGAAACACCAGAAGAATTCCCAGCCAATTTACTATGGATTTAAAACTGGAAAAAACTTTTCAATTACTGGGATTTGATATAAATGCTTTCGTGAGAATATTTAATTTACTTGATAATAGAGTTCCTATAAGAGTATTTGGAGATACCGGTCAACCGGATTTCACAACAGAAACTCAAACGATTATTAAGAATCCTGCAAGCCCTAACACACCGGAAGAATATGTGAAATATCCAGATCACTATGGTGAACCAAGAAATGTACAGTTTGGAATTGATCTTTCATTTTAAGTAAATGATTTACCGGAGGTTTTTAATGTTCTCTTTTAATAAAAATACTGCTCTTTTACTCTTCCTTATCTTCACTTTTACAGGAATTGATTATGCACAGTATATTCCCAGCAAAGAGAGAGGTGATGTAAGATTCAGAAGAAAAGCCCAGATGGAGGGTAACCAGATTAGAACAACAGTCTTTAATTATGGAATGACTGGTAGAGAAAGCGGTAGTGTGCCTATATCTGAAGAAACACCTTATGAATGGCCCAAAAATACCGGACAGGTTTATCTTGCAGTTGCTGGAATTGTAGTAGGTGCTGAGGTTGTAGATGATAATGGAGATATACAAAGAATAATTTCAAGATGCCATTATCTACAATCACCAGCTGGACTTACATGGAATTTTGAACCAATACCTGGCTATTACAATGAACAAAATCCGGAAGGTTTGGCAACAAGTAATGATCCAGCTACCTGGCCTCCTTCATGGCCGGATAAAGTTAATGATCCTGATGATCCGGGTTGGCCGGGAGCCTGGAATGGTTATTTCGGGAAAAATGTTTTTAATGCTGATCAGGAAATGTTCTTCCGTGCATCAGATAATAATTATGACAGGTATGCTTTTTATTTTCCGGATACAACTGACCTAACAAGAAAAGGATTAGGTCTTATACTTGACGTCCGATTAATGACATGGTCACAGATATTAGTTCAGGATGCATTATTTCTTTTATTTAAAATAAAGAATGATGGAACAGAACCATTAAACAAAGTTGGTGTTACTATCACGTGGGCAGATTTTGTTGGTGAAGATGGAAATGATGATATATCCGAGTTTGATATTTTAAATGACATTGCCTGGTCACGTGATGCTGATAACCAATCTCCTGTAGCTGCATTTGGCTCAGATCCGGTTGGAATAGTTGGCGGAGCTTTCCTGGAGACACCCGGTAATGCAATTGACAGAATTGATAATGATGGCGATGGAGAAACCGGTGGTCCAAAAGTTACAATAGAGATGGTGATCTCTGAAAGTGATACATCTAATTTAGATGACCCCAGACGTTCCGATGGTATAGACAATAATGGAAATGGTTTAATAGATGAGAATGAAACGCATAGCCTTCAGGGAGGAGTTTCTTATGCCGATAGAATAGATCAGAATTTGAATTCAGAATCCGGAAGCCCGGTTGTTACAAGTGATATGGTAAATCAATCATCTGGTGATAGCTGGAAAAGATGGCCTCCTAACCCGGAAACAGACCTACTACAGAATGGTGCCGTTCATCTTATTTTGGTTGAATCAGAAGATGTTGGAAGGGCCTTTGTTGATTTTATAGATAATGATGACGATGGAGAAGAAAGTAGTCCTCTTATAACTCAGGAAATAATTAATACTGCAGCTAATGATGCCCCATATTTTAGATATAAAGTTCCGGGTACAAACATTATTCTGTATGATGTTAAAGCTGAAGATCTTGGAAAAAAATATGCAGATGGTGTAGATAACGATAATAACGGTGCTGTGGATGAATTTATGGATGAAGGTATTGATGAGATGGTTGATGAATCAAGAAATAATGGAATAGACGATGACGGAGACTGGAATATAGCTACAGATGATGTGGGTTTAGATGGTTTAGCTGAGACCGGAGATGAAGGCGAGAACGATGGCAAACCTACATCTGGTGCGCGTTTTGGCTTACCTGGAGAACCTGGAATTGATGTGACAGATGTTTCTGAAACCGACCAGATCGGGATAACGGGCTCTTTTTACAGGCCATCATCGGAAGGATTGAGCGATCAATATACGGATAATTTTGTGTGGTCTAATTTTATGGTTCCCGGAAACTTTTTTGACCCAGCTAATACAATAGCAGCTGAATATAATTTATTTGTTTCTTCAGGATTATTTCCTCTTCAGCCTGGTCAAACAGAACCAGTCTCTTTGGGTATTATTTTAGCCAATGGTCCTATAACGGATCCAGATGGCCAAATTAGAAAACAAGCAGTATTAGATAAAAAAGTACGTGCCCAGGAAACTTATAATAATGATTACCAGTTTGCTAACTCTCCTTTTATTCCAAAGTTAACTGCTATTCCTGGTGACAATAGGGTTACCTTATATTGGGATGATGTGGCCGAAGAATCTTTTGACAGGTATATTTCAAATATTGGCGGAAACGGAAATGATTTTGAAGGTTACAGGATTTACAGAGCTTCAGATCCTGCCTTTCAGGATCCTAAAATAATTACAAACGCTCAGGGATCCCCCACATTTTTATTGCCTATAAAACAATTTGATCTTGAAGATGGAATAGCAGGTTATGATTCTGTTGGATTTGAAGGAGTTCATTTTAATTTAGGTACCGATAGTGGTTTAGAGCATTCATGGGTTGACTCATCAGTGCAGAATGGCTTTACTTATTATTACGCAATTACTTCCTATGATTTTGGGTATACTGCAGGAGGCATTACACCTGCAGAATGCAAAATAAGTATTTCATTAAATCCTGATGGCACTGTTAAAACTCTTGGAAAGAATGTTGCTCAAGTTACACCCGAAGCTCCTTCTGGTGGTTATGTGGTTCCTACTTTGGGTACAATTGATTTAATAGAAGGATTTACCAGCAGCAAAATATCTTATGAAATTATTGATCCTAATTCAATCCAGGAAGGACATGTTTACTACATAACCTTTGAAGACACATTAAAATCCGGTTCGGGAACGGATACCCTTACCACCAAGAACTATACCTTGTATGATTCAACAGCAAATGTTGTTGTGATTGATAAATCAACTGAGTGGGGTGAAGGTACAGAACCTCCTATTGTAGATGGATTTAAATTGTTACTTCAGAATGAAAGCAGAGTTGCATTAGATACTGTTAAGGCTTATTGGACAAATCCTGCTATAACGAAATTCATTTTGGAAAAATATACACCAGCTTTTGGTACAGTCAGAGGTGAACAAAGACCCAATGATTATATAATTATATTTGATGAAGTTGGTGTTGATACATCAAGATTTTTCCAGCATCAGGATTTTACTTTAGAAACCCATCCAGCAAAACCTGTAAATTTTAAAGTGTATAATAAAAGCACTCAGAAATTTATTGAATTTGCTTTTATTGAATACGATACTGTAGGTACTCAGCCAGGAAGATTTTCAGCAAGATTTCAGGCTCAAGGTTCAAGATCATTCAAAGATAGAATTGTCTTTTTAGAACCAAAAGAAGAAGGTGATACTACTTTATCACCTACCTGGTGGTTTTATATGGTTAATTCAAATTCATATGTCTTGCCTGAACCAAATGATACATCTTATATTGCTGTTTCTAAACCATTTCTTTCAACTGATGTATTAAGATTTGTCTCAAAGAAGGGTTTTATAAATACCGAACAGGCAAAAGCGGATCTTGATAAAATAAAAGTTGTTCCAAATCCATACCTTGCCCAAGCAAAATGGGAAATTCAAAACCCATATTCAAGTGGAAGAGGACCACGTTCAATTCATTTCACCCATTTGCCGAATAAATGTACTATAAGAATTTTTACAGTTAATGGTGAATTAGTTAAAGAAATAGATCATGAAAGTAATATGATGGATGGATCAGCAGAATGGGATCTTTTAACTAAAGATAATCTTTCAGTTTCTTATGGTGTTTATATCTATCATATTGATGCTCCGGGTATAGTTAATACAGTTGGTAAACTTGCAATAATAAAATGATAAAACCTTTTTAACTTATGCGAAATATATTTTAGGAGATTAAAAGTTTATGAAAAAATTTATACTAGGTATTCTTTTTTTATTTGCTTTGATGCAAGCCGAAGTTTTTAGCCAGGTGACAAAAACAGGAACTACAGCTGCCAAGTTTTTGAGCGTCGGAATGGGTGCACGGGCTAATGCAATGGGCGGTGCATTCACTTCAATAGCAAATGATGCTTCTTCACTTTATTGGAATCCTGCTGGTGCAGCTTCATTAAATGATTTTGAAGCTATGTTTACGTACACCAGTCTTTACAAAGATTTGGACATAAATGTAAACTATGTTGCAGTTATTTTACCAGCCGGAGAAATAGGTAATTTTGGAGTAAGTGTTACAGCATTAGATTTTGGCGAGATGGATGTAACAACAGAAACATACCCGGAAGGAACCGGTGAAAAATTTTCTGCTTCCAGCTATGCTTTTGGACTTTCTTATGCCAGAAACATTACTGATGATTTTGCCGCCGGTGTAACTATAAAATATGTTATGGAAGGAATATTTAATTCCTCGGCCAGTGGAGTTGCTTTTGATGTAGGTACAATTTTTAAAACTCCTTTTTTAGGAATAAAATTCTCCAGCATCATTACTAACTACGGTTCAAAAATGCAAATAGCCGGAGAGGATCTCTTAATCAGATATGATGCCGATCCCAACAGCCAGGGAAATAACGAAACTACGGACGCTTATTTAAAAACTGATCAGTTTGAATTACCCCTTAGACTTCAAATCGGATTGTAAAAAAAATTTGAATTTTTAAATGAACAAAGATTTACAGTTTCAGTTGATGCAGCTCATCCAAATGATAATTCTGAATACTTAAATATTGGTGGTGAATTATCTTTTCTTGAAAACCTTATTTCTTTGAGAGGCGGATATAAAGGATTACTGCTTGATGATAATCAGGAAGGTTTAACTCTGGGTGCCGGATTACATTATGCATTAGGAGTTTTTACCGTGGGATTTGATTACAGTTACCAGGAATTCGAATTCTTAAGCTACATTCACAGTTTCGCCGTATCATTCAAGTTTTAAATTATGGTATTTAATACTAGTAAAAACTTAAATAACTTATTAACTAACAAAAACAAAGGTATAATTATGAAAAAAGTATTTTTACTTTTCTACTTGATGGTTTTAACAGGAGCTAATTTAATGGCTCAGGATGTTAATGTAACCTTTCAAGTTGATATGCGTGTTTCAATTTTGGGCGGGTATTTTAATCCTGCAACTGATGTAGTTACTTGCCCGGGTGCATTTAATAACTGGTTAAATGAGCCTCCCGCAAATACAGAAAAAGTTATGAGTGATGCGGACAATGATAGTGTTTATTCTATTACTATCTCAATGGCGCCCAATACATCGTATGGTTATAAATTTAATATTGGTTTGGGATGGGACGGTAAAGATGAAAAGACAGGAGATAGAACTGTGAATGTCGGTGCTTCCGATATGACAGTTGATCCTGCATTCTTTAGTGAAGTTGGTAATTATACAGGAGTTTCTGCTCCGGTTACGTTTAATATTGATATGAGAGGTCCTTTAGCCGGTCCAATGGAATTAGCAGATCATGTATATATTGCAGGTAATTTTACAGACTGGGGAACTAGTGCAGTTGAATTAACAGATACTGACGGAGATTCAGTATATTCCGGAGATATAGCTACTTTTACTTCAGGAGATATAGCTAGGTATAAATTCATTTGGAGTACAGGAGCCGTAGGTTCAGGTAACTGGGAAACTCCTGAGCCAATTGAGAATGAGCAACTTTTACCTGGTGATTTGAACAGGCTTTGGGGAATGGTAGATGGAACCAATGAAATTACAAGGTTGTGGGAAAATAAAACTCCGGGAGCTGTTTTAGTGGATGGTAATATTTTATTTACCGTTGATATGAGTGTTGCTACCGAGCTTGGTGTATTCAATCCGAATGCTGATTCGGTTCAGATTAGGGGAGAATTTAATGGCTGGGGTGATACTGATCCGACCCGTGCTTTAATGAATCAGAGTGGAAGTAATCCTGATCTTTGGTTCTTAAATATACCTATGGTTCAGTTACCTCAAAATGATACATTAATTTATAAGTTTTTTATAAAGAATGATCCTAGCAGTACACCTTATTCAAATACCGGATGGGAAGTTGCAATTGTTCCAACTCCTTTTGGAAATCGTGATCGTCCAATAGAATTTATGGGTGAGGACAATCAGCAAGCAGAATATGCTTATTTTGAAGGTGTTCATACAGATTGGGTTATACCTACCGGTACAACCGTTGAAGCGACCTTCACTGTTGATATGACAACTGCTACAGGATTTAATCCTGTTACAGATACAGTTTTATGGATCCCAAGACAGCCGTTTTACTATGCTGTTAATGGATTAGAATGGCCCGGAGAATATCCGAGAATTTATGTAATGACTGACGCTAACTCAGATATGGTTTATGAAGGCACTCTTATAATAGATGGTCCTAATTTCAACGGATTTTTATATAACTATGGTTATGCAAATGCAGGAGGTCTGACACAGGAAGCTGGAAGCCAGGGAGAATGCCGTGTAAGATATATTGCACAAACTGGTCCAAGATCTTTTGTTAGTCCTTATACAATGGAACCAGATGTTTGGACTGATGGTGAAAAGCCTGAAGAAACTCCTCCAACAAGCGTTGAAGAAATATCTGGAGTAATTCCAAATACATATTCACTTGAACAGAATTATCCAAATCCGTTTAACCCGTCAACCATGATAAGGTTCAGCATTCCTGAACAAGGATTGGTAACTTTAAAAGTTTACAATCTTTTAGGAGAAGAAATAGCAACCTTGTTAAACAGTGAATTGAAGAATGGAACTTATGAAGTTGATTTCAATGCAGCTAATTACAGCAGCGGAATTTATTTCTATACAATTAATGCTAATAATTATATTGCAACTAAGAAGATGATACTGATGAAGTAATTTACTCAACTGTTGTTGGAAAAGCCGGTTTAAACCTGTTTGAATAAGAGAGGGAAAGCCGGCTTT
>Ga0105101_10000469_pt1 | contig 16752 bp, 10 predicted proteins | sample PPLLak21cMay2015_2_FD_87037 | JGI IMG/M metagenome (GOLD analysis project Ga0105101, IMG submission 87037) | Freshwater sediment microbial communities from Prairie Pothole Lake near Jamestown, North Dakota, USA - PPLs Lake P8 Core (1) Depth... | ecosystem: Environmental > Aquatic > Freshwater >... | reverse complement strand
CTGTAAGTGGTTGAAATCAATTGTTTCTTGATGGATGGGGGAAATTGGTTCAGAATGTTATTGAATGACGTTCATGTGACTAAATTTTCTGATATTCCTCTGCTGCCGGTTGCCAGTGTATTATGGAAGCCGATGCCCGACCTGAAGACCGGCGCTGCAGCGTGGATACTGGCCGGAGGGGCACATCATACAGGATTCAGTACCGCTATAAATTCGGAGTTTCTTGAAGATTTCGCCGGAATGATGGGTATTGAATTTGTCCTGATAGACGACAAATGCAACCTTGATGCCTTCAGAAAAGAGTTGAGATGGAATGAGATATTTTATCATCTTTCGAATGGGATAATATAAAGTGTTATTTGCCTCATGGCACCGATTACAAATCGGCGCCAGCAGTGTCACTACGCTGGCGCGGATTTGCAATCCGTGCCAAAGAGTAAAATTTCGTGTACCATGCTGGATAAATTAAAGGAAAGAGTCTTCAGAGCAAATATCGATCTTGTTAAACAGGGACTTGTAATCCATACATGGGGGAATGTGAGCGGCAGGGACATATCCACGGGGATGGTTGTAATAAAACCATCAGGGATAAGTTACAAACGGATGACTCCTGAAGACATGGTGGTCCTTGAACCCGATGGTAAAGTGGCTGAAGGAAAATATAAGCCTTCAACGGATGCTCCGACCCACCTTATTCTTTATAAAGCATGGAAATCAATAGGTGGAGTGGTTCATACTCATTCGACGTATGCAACCTCATGGGCTCAGGCCGGCAGGGATATCCCGCCACTTGGCACCACACATGCTGACCACTATTATGGTGAAGTGCCATGCACGCGTAAACTAAAGGATGATGAAATCAGCGGTGATTATGAGGTTAATACAGGAAAAGTTATCATGGAGAGGTTAGGGAAAACCGATCCTCTTGCAGTACCCTCGGTGCTGGTAAGCTGCCACGGTCCATTTTGCTGGGGGCTCGATCCTGAGGAGGCGGTTTACAACGCAGTTGCTCTTGAGGAGATTGCGAGAATGGCTTTTTATACTGTTTTACTTGGTAATTATCAGCCTGTAGATGAGTATCTTTTACGTAAACATTTCCAGCGCAAACATGGTAAGAATGCCTATTATGGTCAGAAGAAAACTAAAGGAAATAAACAGATTTAATATGTCAAAGAAATATGTGATCGGCATCGATTACGGAACAGATTCTGTCCGCTCAGTTGTGGTTGACACAACTGATGGTAAAATTGTCGGAACATCCGTATTTGAGTACCCCAGATGGAAAAAAGGCCTCTACTGTGATCCGTCAGCAAACCAGTTCCGGCAACACCCGCTTGATTATATTGAAGGACTTGAAAAATCAGTCAGGGGAGCATTGAAAGGATTGAAGAAGGAGGTTGTAAATAACATCGCGGGGATAACAGTAGATACAACCGGGTCAACACCGGTAGCGGTTGATAAGGATGGAACTCCTCTTTCACTAAAGTCCGGATTTGAAGATGATCCGGATGCAATGTTCATACTATGGAAAGATCATACTGCTGTTAAAGAAGCAGCGGAGATCAATGATCTGGCGAGATCGTGGGGAGGGATCGATTTTACAAAGTACGAAGGAGGAATATATTCCTCTGAGTGGTTCTGGGCTAAATTACTGCACGTTTTGCGGCGTAATACAAAAGTCAGGAAAAGTGCGTTTTCGTGGGTGGAGCATTGCGACTGGATCCCTGCATTATTGACAGGCGACACTGATCCTGTCAGACTGAAAAGAAGCCGTTGTGCCGCAGGACATAAGGCTATGTGGCATGAGGCTTTCAAGGGACTGCCTGATGAGAAGTTCCTTGTCAGACTCGATCCAAAACTGGCAGGTCTCAGGGAACGTCTGTATAAAGACACATTCACATGTGATGTGTGTGCAGGTACTATAACTGCAGAATGGGCAAAGAGACTGGGTATCCCGAAGAATGTTAAAGTCGGGGTTGGTGCTTTTGATGCGCACCTGGGAGCTGTCGGAGGTGAGATCAGGCCTTACCAGCTTATCAAAGTCATGGGGACTTCTACTTGCGATATGCTGGTGGAGCCAATGAAGGAAGCCGGAAGCAAGCTTGTAAAGGGTATCTGCGGCCAGGTTGACGGATCCATAGTACCGGACATGCTCGGTCTGGAGGCAGGTCAGTCTGCATTTGGCGACATATATGCATGGTTCGGGAAGTTGCTGTTGTGGCCTGTAAATGAGATTGTTGCAAAAATGACATGGCTTGATAAGAAATCGAAAGAAAGGATAGTAAAGGAAACATCTGACAAAATAATTACTGAGTTAAGCAAACAGGCTGAATCAATTCCGGATGAGGAATCAGCTATTGTTGCCCTCGACTGGCTTAACGGCAGGCGGACACCCGATGCTAATCAGGCGCTGAAGGGTGCGATTACCGGTTTGTCGCTTGGCTCGGATGCACCAAAGATATTTAAAGCACTGGTCGAAGCCACTGCTTTCGGTTCCAGAATGATAAATGAAAGATTCGTATCTGAGGGAGCAAGAATTGACGGAGTAATAGCTGTCGGGGGTGTTGCAAAAAAGAATCCGTATGTGATGCAGATCGTTGCGGATGTTCTCAATATGCCGATTAAAGTTGCAAAATCGGACCAGACGTGTGCGCTTGGATCGGCAATGGCAGCATCGGTGGTTGCCGGGGTATATAAGAGTGTACCTGTAGCACAAAAAGCAATGGGTTGTGGATTTGAAAAAGTTTACAAACCCAATCCGGTTCGTGCAAAGAAGTATGATACACTTTTCAAAAAATACCGGATGCTTGGATCGTTTATTGAAAAAGAACTGAATTAATACTTTGTGTTGTATTAATTTACCTCCCAACCCTCCTGGGAGAGGGGCTTAAAAGTAAAAATCAAAAAGTCCCCCCTCGCCTTCGCGTAGCCGCTACGGCGGAGCAAGGCTGGGAGATTTAGGGGTAAAAAAATAAGAGAACTTTTTTTCTGTTTTACAAAAGTTCACAAAGAATGTCGATCGATTTTAACTCATAATATAAGATAGATTATGTGGAAATCATTTTTATTAGTATTAGCTGCATTGCCGGGAACCCTCATTTCAGATGCTCAGAATGAAAACTCTGTTCCTGTCAACCAACTGGTGATAATTACAAATCATACAGGACCTGTAATCAGCAAGGATATTTACGGACATTTTTCTGAACACCTTGGAACATGCATTTACGGCGGATTATGGGTAGGCAGGGATTCTAAAATACCGAACACTTCCGGTATCAGGAATGATGTGCTTTTTGCCCTGCGTGAGATTAAAGTACCGAATCTACGCTGGCCGGGAGGATGCTTTGCGGATACTTACCACTGGCAGCAAGGGATAGGTCCGCAGGAGAAGCGGGCATCAATTATTAATACTCACTGGGGCGGGGTTACCGAAGATAATTCATTCGGAACGCACGAATTCATGAAGCTTACCGATCTGATTGGCTGCGATGCATATATCAACGGTAATGTAGGTTCAGGAACTGTCAGGGAAATGGCAGAATGGGTGGAATACCTTACATCAGATTCCGAGAGTCCGATGACGCGATTGCGAAAGGAAAACGGCAGGGAAGAGCCATGGAAGGTAAAGTATTTCGCGATAGGAAATGAGAACTGGGGCTGTGGCGGAAATATGACTGCCGATTTTTATTCAAATGTAATGCGGCAATATTCAACATACCTTAATAATTACGGCGCCAACAGGCTTTATCGTGTAGCCTGCGGGCCATATGACTATAATTATGCATGGACCGAAACCCTCATGAAGGATCCTGATAACCGGTCAAGGTTCCAGGGTTTGTCGATACATTATTATTCTCTGGTTGACGGGTGGAATAATAAAGGCTCTGCAACAGAATTCGGAGAAAGAGAATGGTTTCAGACAATGAATTCAAATCTCCTGATAGATCAGATAATAAGAGGTCACAAAGCTATTATGGATCGCTATGATCCGCAGAAGACCAAAGGCCTTGTAGTTGATGAATGGGGCAACTGGTTCAATGTTGAACCGGGGACAAATCCCGGATTCCTTTACCAGCAGAATACTCTCAGGGATGCCATAACAGCAGCAATTCACCTTAATATTTTCAATAACCATGCTGACAGGGTTCAGGTCGCCAATCTGGCTCAGATGGTGAATGTGCTTCAGTCAGTGATACTTACAAAAGATGATAAAATGGTTCTGACTCCGACATACCATGTGTTCAGGATGTTCAGGGTTCACCAGGAAGCAAAACTTCTGAACACAGATCTGCATTGTGAGAATTATGTTTTTGGAGAGAGGAAAATTCAGGCTCTCTCGGCATCAGCATCTGTTGATAATGAAGGCAGGGTGCATATCTCACTGGCAAATCTCAATCCGAACAAGGAGATAACCCTTAATTGCCCTGTTATTGGTGAGAAATATAAAACAGTTACCGGCGAGATCCTGACTGCAGGGGCAATGGCAGCCTTTAACACTTTTGAGAAACCTGAAACCGTCAAACCGGCATCTTTTAAAGGTTTTAAGATGAGGGATGGGAATCTTACTGTCACACTGCCAGCCAGGTCTGTGGTGGTACTGGAGCTAAAAAAATAAAATATATGTATAAGATAATCAGGTCGATATTTACGGTTGCAGCGATAACTCAGATGGTTACCGGCTGTGCAAAAAATAAGGAACCGAATGATTATCCTATCCAGCCGGTTCCCTTTACATCAGTAAAACTTACTGATAATTTCTGGGCGCCGCGAATTCTTAAAAATGCCGAAGTCACGATACCAATCGCATTTTCGTACTGTGAATCAACGGGCAGGGTAAAGAATTTTGAGATTGCCGCCGGACTTGATACAGGAAGATTTAAGACTATCTATCCTTTTGATGATTCGGATGTATTCAAGATTATGGAGGGAGCAGCATACTCCCTTCAGACCTATCCGGATCCGGAACTTGATGCATATCTCGATACATTGATTTATAAGATCGGACTGGCCCAGGAAGATGACGGGTACCTCTATACAAACAGGACAATTGCAGAGATGCACGGCGGGGCAGGGCTTCATGAATGGGCAAGCAATAACAGGTGGGAGCTCGATTCCATACTGAGCCACGAACTTTATAACCTGGGTCACCTGTATGAAGCTGCTGTAGCCCATTACCAGGCCACTGGCAAAAGGTCTCTGCTGGATATTGCTCTTAAATCGGCAGAGCTTGTGAATAAAGATTTCGGCTGGGACAGGGTTAAAGTCTGGCCGGGCCACCAGGTAATCGAAATGGGACTGGTGAAACTCTACAGGGCAACCGGTGATAAGAAGTACCTCGATATGGCAAGATTCTTCCTCGATATACGCGGTCCAAATGGTCGACAGTATGCCCAGGCGCACAAAAAAGTTGTTGACCAGTCTGAAGCCGTAGGTCATTCGGTGAGAGCCACATACATGTATTCGGGAATGGCTGATATTGCTGCAATTGAAAGGGATAAAGCTTATCTTGATGCGATAACAAAGATATGGGAAGATATTGTTTACGGAAAGATGTACATAACGGGCGGAATAGGTGCAACAGGAGGAAACGAAGGCTTTGCCGATCCATTTGTTCTGCCTAATATGACAGCTTACTGCGAAACATGCGCTTCGATAGGAAACATCTTTATCAACCACCGACTCTTCCTTCTGCACGGCGAAAGCAGGTATATGGATATTCTTGAGAAGACATTGTATAACTCAATGCTTTCGGGTGTGTCACTATCGGCTGACAGGTTTTTTTATCCCAATCCGCTATCGTCGAATGGTCAGCATGAAAGAAGCGCCTGGTTCGGATGTGCCTGCTGCCCTTCGAATATAGCAAGATTTGTGCCCGCTATACCGGGATACATATATGCAGTTTCTGATAAGGATCTGTACGTCAATATGTTCATTTCAAATGATGCAGGAATTATTCTTGGTAATAACAAGGTAAGAATCACACAGGTGGCAAATTTCCCGTGGGATGGTAAAGTCAGTATTTCAGTATTTCCTGACAATGTTGAAAAATTCTCAGTCAGGGTACGTATCCCCGGTTGGGTGTTGAATGAGGCAATCACAGGAAATCTGTACAGGTTCGATGATCAGATAACTGAAGGTTATAAGCTTATAGTGAACGATGAAGCTGTAAATGCGGAAGTTGATAATGGTTATGCAATAGTTGACAGGAAATGGGAAAAAGGCGACCGGATCGATATTGAATTTCCAATGCCGGTACGAAGGGTAGTGGCAGATGAAAGGATCGAAGACGACAGGGGTAAGATTGCTGTTCAGCGCGGTCCGGTAATATATTGTGCCGAATGGCCTGATAATAATACCGGGAATGTACTTAACCTTGTAATAAATGAGGAGACTCCCTTTACAACGGAATTTAGTCCTGAACTCCTGAATGGAACACAGGTTATCAGAACTACAGGTTTCCAGACCAAAAAAACTGTGGAAGGAGGTATTGAGAAACTTGTTGAAGAACCCGTTACGCTGATCCCTTATGCATTGTGGAATAATCGCGGTCCCGGGCAGATGACTGTATGGCTTCCGGTGGTACCCGAAAGTACACGTCCTCTGCCTGCCCCTACTATTGCCTTCAGGAGCAGGGTGAGGGCAAATAAGATCACAAAGGCACTTTCCGCTGTCAATGATCAGGATGAGCCCGGACATTCAAACGACCGGTCGGTACCGTACTTTCACTGGTGGCCTGACAAGAACCAGTGGGTGTGGGTGCAGTATGATTTTGAGAAACCTGAAACTATTTCAGAAACAAGCGTTTACTGGTTTGATGATGGTCCTGACGGCGGATGCCGTATTCCCGATGCGTGGGAGATACTTTACCTCGCAGGCAATATATGGACATCTGTCAGAGCAACCTCAAGATATAAAGTTACGAAAAATAGTTGGGATACTCTGACTTTCAGGCCGGTAAAGACCTCTTCAATTAAGATAAAAGTGAAGCTGAATAAGGATTTTTCGGCCGGGATCTACGAATGGATAGTTAAATAAAATAACCTGAATAACTGGAAACCTATGCAAAAATCAACATTGTATATCATTATGGCTGCAACTCTTACAGTTGTTTCATGTCAGCCCAAAAGCACATTGAATCTGAATGAGCTGGACATTACAAAAGTACAGTGTGCCAGAAGTGAGGCAAAAAAAGACAAATCCGTTTCAGAAACTCCTTTGATAATTGCCGGTACCGGGTACTCCACCGGGATCGGTACGAATGCAGTCAGTAAACTACTTATAAAGCTCGGCGGTAAGGGGATCAATTTTACCGCTTTTGCAGGAGTTGATGATGCATCACGCGGTGATAAGAATATTGTGGAATTTTTTGTTGTCGGGGACCAAAAAGTTATCTGGAAAAGCGGTCCAATGACAAAGGGGGATACGGCTAAGAGAATTGATCTGAGTGTACGGGGAATTGAAAAGCTTGGCTTGCTGGTTACTGATGGAGCCGATGGCAACAGGTTTGATTATGCCGACTGGGCAGACGGGCATATTACATTCAGGGGAGAGACGCCTCAGGCAATTGATAATAAATACCTTGCTGAAACTGAGGAGATACTGACCCCGCCTGCTCCTGCACAACCCCGGATAAATGGTCCTGAAATATATGGTGTCCATCCCGGATCGCCGTTTCTGTACAGGATTCCTGTTACGGGAGAACGGCCGATGACATTTTCCGCATCCGGAATGCCTGCAGGACTTTCCCTTGATAAAAACACGGGGATCATAACAGGGAAGGTAGAAAAGGAAGGTGAATATCTGGTTGAACTAAAAGCACAAAACAGCCTGGGAAGTGCAAACCGCAATTTTAAGATAGTCGCCGGCAGCAAACTGGCACTGACACCACCGATGGGATGGAACAGCTGGTATATTTATTATCAGAGAGTGAGCGATTCGGTAATGAGATTATCAGCTGATTACATGATAAGCTCCGGAATGGCCGATTATGGATACCAGTACGTCAATATTGATGATTGCTGGATGATAAAAGACAATTCCGACGATCCGGAGACAGGAGGTGAAATGCGGGAAAAGAACGGGGAAATAAGAACCAATAAGCGGTTCCCTGATATGAAAGCGATGACTGATTACATTCATGCAAAAGGCCTGAAGGCAGGCATCTACATTTCCCCGGGACCAACGACCTGCGCCGGTTATGCGGGTAGTTACCAGCATGAGGGCCAGGATATGCGGACATTTGCACGATGGGGATTCGATTTTTTGAAGTATGACTGGTGTTCATACAGCCGGATTGAAAAGGAGAGAACACGGGAAGCATGTATGAAACCCTATCAGCTGATGTGGAACGAACTTCAGAAGGTGGACAGGGATATTGTTATGAATCTTTGCCAGTACGGCATGGGCAATGTATGGGAATGGGGCGGCACTGTCGGCAATTGCTGGAGAACGACCGGCGATCTTGGGCTTGCGCCCGGATCGTCAATGCCCGGGTTCTACTATATAGGATTATCCAACGCACAGCACTGGGAATATGCCCGCCCGGGAGCATGGAATGATCCGGATTATATTCTTATCGGATGGATCCGGAATGCATTGAAGGAGGAGAAATTCGAAAAGGCTGACCTTACCCCGAATGAACAGTATGGTTATATGTCGATGTGGTCACTCATGGCCGCTCCGTTAATCTACAGCGGGGAGATGAGCCGGCTCGATCCGTTCACCCTTAATGTTCTTTGCAATCATGAGGTGATTGATATAAACCAGGACGTCCTGGGAAAGCAGGCGAAAATAATAGGTGCGACAAAAGAAGAGCTTGTTCTGGCTAAAGAATTGGAAGGCGGATCAGTTGCTGTTGGACTTTTTTCTGTATCAGGGAATGCGAATTCGGAAATTATGGATCTTGTTGATGATGAGGCTGACGGATTATCGGATGAATTAAAAAATAACATGAATGTGGTTGACAATTTTGTCTGGGATAATACACTAGTACCTAAAAAAATGAGTATCAAAGCTTCCGATATTGGAATTACCGGAAAATTCAGTGTCCGGGATGCCTGGCGGCAGAAAGATCTGGGTGAATTTGAAAATACCTTTGAAACAGAAGTGCCGTTCCATGGGGTTAAACTTCTGATAATAAGTGCGATAAAGTGAATATGTCTTCTCCCCCGATAGGGGAAAGAAAAGGGTAGTTTCAGACACAAAAAGTGTTATTTTTGAGGTCTGAGAATAATCCTCTATGCCTAAAGAATATTTTGTATTTCTTCCATCGGTTTCCGGGAGTGTTGAGGAAGAATTGAACCAATGCCTGAACCAGATCATTAAAACCCGGGATGCGGGCTATAGACCTGTTAAGCTTAATATTTTCACTGACATGCCCGGTTTTGAAACCTTTATCTCAGTCAGGCAAAAAATACTAAGTAATGTAATCACTGCATTTGGGAACACATGCCCTGCAGTGAACATAACTGTCCAGCCACCGGAAAAGCCATGGAAAACTGCCATTGAAGCAATATTTGTGGTTGAAGATTCGCCAGGTATTACCTCGAAATTACATAATTCAATTCCTTATATCGTTCTTGAATCTGAAACAGGAAAAGAACTCTGGTCAGGTGGCGTCAGCAGTTATTCCGATCCTGCAGATACCAGACGGGCAGCCGAAAAGGCGTTTGACCTTATGGTTAATATCCTGGATAAGGAACAGATGTCCATGAACAATGTTGTAAGACAGTGGAATTATATAGGTGATATCCTGAAAGTAGACATGGGGTACCAGAACTACCAGATCTTCAATGAAGTAAGAAGCGAATATTATCAACGGTACAGAAGTAAAACGGATTTCCCGGCTGCGACTGGTGTAGGAATGAAACACGGCGGGGTGATTCTTGACTTCTGTGCGATGCAGCCAAATAAGCAGGTCTTCATAAAACCTGTTGAAAATCCAAACCAGGTCAATGCATACAGTTACGGTCAGCAGGTTTTGATGGGAGTGCCTGACAGAGGCAAAACCGGAATGCATCCTCCCCAGTTCGAACGGGGACTTCTTATTGCAAATGAACATCATTCGACACTGTATATATCCGGGACGGCATCTATTGTCGGCCAGGAAACCATTGGTACAGGAGATATAGAAAAGCAAACACTGGTAACAATCGAAAATATCAGGAAGTTATCCGATCCCGGCAGAATCAGCAATATGATTTCCAGACCGGTTCCGTACAAAGGTTTTTTTTCAATGCTAAGGGTCTATATAAAACGGCCGGATGATTTCAGCCTGGTACGACAGATCTGCAACAAACATTTCCCGGGAATTCCTGCCGTTTTCATCGAAGCTGATATCTGCCGGACCGATCTTCTGATTGAAATAGAGGGGGAAGTAATATTGAAATAACAGATATTTTCTCATCATTTGCATATGATCTGTATCTAAAATAAACAATATGAGAAACCTGATTCTGGTATTGTCTGCCCTGGTTTTATTTGCTTCCTGCTCTGAAGATGTGTGGGAAAAGACCGGGAATGGTATCGTTATTCATCTGAAGGATCAGACCGGTAAAGGAGCCAGGTTATTGAAGCTTATACCAGTTACCGGAAGGATAATCCAGGTAATTGCATCTCCCGTAGGGGACATTTCAGAAGATAAAAGTCTCTGTGTATTCGACAGATTGCCTGCAGAAATTGAATATGATGTCAGCGTCGAGGGTGATACACTGATCCTTTCCACATCAGAAATAAAAGCACAGGTTTCGCTGACGACTGGTCAGATCATTTTTAAAGACAAGAAGAATGCTGTCCTGCTTGAAGAAACTGCCGGAGGTGGAAAATTATTTTCACCAAATTCAGTTGAAGGAACCGACGGTTATGCAATGAGCCAGGTATTTGATTCTCCTGCGGATGAGGCATTCTACGGACTCGGACAGCACCAGTCGGATGAATTCAATTACAAGGGATTAAATGAAAGCCTCTACCAGTACAATACAAAGGTTTCAGTTCCATTTATAGTTTCGAACAAAAACTACGGTATCCTGTGGGATAATTATTCACTAACAAAATTCGGGGATAAGAGAGATTATTCCCAGATTGAGATTTTTGGATTATTCGATGATTCCGGTAAAAAAGGTGCTCTTACTGCCATTTACAGAGATTCTAATGATCCCAGTGATGTATACCTCCAAAGGAGAGAGTCAACTATTGACTATGAGAATCTTGAAACAGTTAAAAACTTACCCGGAAATGTACCTCTTGAACGATCAGAAGTAACCTGGACGGGACAGATTGAACCGGCCGAATCGGGGCTTTATCATTTCAAGCTTTACTATGCCGGGTATGTAAAACTATTTATAGATAATGAGCTTATCGTTGCTGAGCGTTGGAGAACTGCCTGGAATCCAAATACATACAAATTCACCATGAACATGGAGAAGGGACAGAAGTATTCACTCAGGCTTGAATGGAAACCTGACGGTGAAGTTTCATACATTGGTTTGAAGGTGCTAAGTCCGCGGTCACCTCAAGAACAGGGTGCACTTTCGTTATATTCTGAAATGGGTGATCAGATAGATTATTATTTCATAAGTGGAGAGAATACAGATGAAGTCATAAGCGGCTACAGGACTCTTACCGGAAAGGCGCCCATCATGCCTAAATGGGCGATGGGTTACTGGCAGAGCCGGGAAAGATACAAATCACAGGCAGAGCTTCTGGATGTGATAAAAGAATACCGCCAGCGGAATATTCCACTCGACAACATTGTGCTTGACTGGTCGTATTGGCCGGTTGAATCATGGGGTTCACATGAATTTGACCCGAAATATTTCCCTGATCCCGCAAGGATGGTTAACGAAGTCCACAAGCTTAATGCGAAAATAATGATCTCAGTCTGGCCAAAATTTTACCGTACAACAGATCATTTCAAGGAATTTGACCGTAACGGATGGATGTACCGGCAGGCAATCAATGACAGTGTTAGAGACTGGATAGGAAGAGGATACGTAGGTTCTTTCTATGATGCATATAGTCCCGGTGCAAGGGAATTATTCTGGGAGCAGATAAGAGAACATCTCTATACAAAAGGCTTTGATGCCTGGTGGATGGATGCGTCAGAGCCGGATATACTTTCAAATTCAAGTATCGGATACAGGAAATTGCTATCGACACCAACTGCCCTCGGACCTTCGGCAAAATATTTCAATACATATGCTCTTGTAAATGCCATGGCAATTTATAACGGCCAGCGTTCTGTTGATCCGGACAAACGTGTATTCCTGCTGACACGATCAGGATTCGCCGGATTGCAAAGTTATTCGACTGCAACATGGAGCGGGGATATTGGAGCCCGGTGGGAAGACCTCAAGGCACAGATATCGGCAGGGCTCAATTACTCACTTTCAGGGATACCATACTGGACGATGGATATTGGCGGATTCTGTGTTGAAAGCAGGTATGTCAGGGCAGAGGAAGGCTCGGAAGCTTTGAACGAATGGCGGGAACTCAATACCCGGTGGTTCCAGTTCGGCTCATTTTGTCCCCTTTTCCGAAGTCATGGACAGTATCCTTTCAGGGAGGTATATAACATTTCACCTGAAGGGCATCCTGCATATGAAAGCATGGTATATTATGACAGGCTTCGTTACTATCTGATGCCATATACCTATTCGCTTGCCGGCCTGACCTATTTTAATGACTATACTATCATGCGTGCCATGGTAATGGATTTCGGGGGTGATAAAAATGCAGAGAATATCGGTGACCAGTATATGTTCGGGCCCTCATTGCTTGTGGCTCCGGTGTACACTTACAAAGCCACGGCCCGAAATGTTTATTTCCCGGCTTCAAACGGGTGGTACGATTTATACTCAGGGAAATACTTAACAGGAGGACGGAATCTTGAAATTGAAGCACCCTATGAACGAATGCCCTTGTTTGTCAGAGAAGGTTCGATTATACCGGTTGGTCCCGGAATACAATATACTGACGAAAAACCTGCCGATCCCCTGACATTGTTTATATATACAGGAAGAGATTGTGCATTCACACTTTATGAAGATGAAGGAGTGAATTACAATTATGAGCAGGGAGCCTGCAGTACTATAAGGTTCAGCTTTAACAATTCAACTGGCGAACTTACAATCGGTGAACGAAAAGGAGAATTTGACGGGATGCTCAAATCAAGAACTTTCAGGATTATCCGGATAACAAAGGAGAAGCCTGTTCCCTTCAACCCTGAAATCCGTCCAAATAGCTCAGTTGATTACGATGGTAAAGAAGTAATCATAACTAAATGGTAATTCTAAAATTTCAACCGCACAAGACGTTATGAATAAATCAATATTTTGCTTATTGTTAATTCTTTTTCTTGTTTCGGTTTCAAATGCTAATGACACCAGTGATAAGATAAGGCTTAACCAGACAGGATTCTATCCCGGCGCACCGAAAATTGCGGTAATAACCGGTGATGCGGAAGAGGTTTTTTATGTTGAAAACAATAAATCAGGGAGGAGAGTATTTTCCGGGAAGCTGGGAAATCCTGTAAAATCTCAGTTTTCCGAAAAAGTAACAAGAATTGCTGATTTCTCGGAACTCAGGAAAACGGGAACCTATAAAGTAGTTGTTCCGCAAATCGGATCTTCATACACCTTTGAAATTAAGAAAAACATATTCAGAGAGTTGACTAAAGGCTTGATTAAGAATTACTATTTTCAGCGCATGTCAACACCTCTGTTGCCCGAATTTGCAGGTAAATGGAGTCGTAAAGCAGGACATCCCGATGATGAGGTACTTGTTCATTCTTCAGCAGCATCGCAGGAACGCCCGGAGGGAACGGTCATTTCGGGCTCTAAAGGCTGGTATGATGCAGGTGATTATAACAAATATATCGTTAACAGCGGAATCACAATGGGAACCCTTCTCTCCCTATATGAAGATTTCCCGGCTTTCTTCAATAAACTTGAACTCAATATTCCTGAATCGGGGAACAAAATTCCGGATCTTCTGGATGAGATCCTCTGGAATCTGAGATGGATGTTTACAATGCAGGACCCTTATGACGGAGGTGCATATCATAAACTTACCAATGCCGGGTTCGACGGGATGGTGATGCCTTCTGAATGTACAGCACCAAGGTATGTTGTACAGAAAGGGACAGGAGCGACCCTGGATCTTGCCGCTGTTATGGCGCAGGCAAGCCGTATTTTCAGGAAATTTGATAAAATGCTGCCGGGACTTGCCGATTCATGTCTGAGATCTGCTCTCATGGCCTGGGAGTGGTCAATTGACAATCCTAAAACAATTTATAACCAGAATGCCAATAACAGACAGTATAAACCCGAAATATCCACGGGAGCTTATGGCGATAATAACTTCAGCGATGAGTTCATCTGGGCGGCTTCTGAATTATATATAACCACAGAAGATGAAAGTTTTTGCAGGGAAGTAAACCTTTTCCCCGACACGCTGATGCCATTGCCATCCTGGGGAAATGTCAGATTATTAGGCTATTATTCATTGGCAAGGTTTGAGACGAAACTTGGTAGTCCTGTTAAGGACATTTTTCCGGCGATAAGGGAGCAGCTTATCTCCGAAGCTGAAAAAATAATCCGCGGAGTCGGGGAGAGAGCTTACCGGACTGTCATGGGCAGGTCGGCACGGGAATTTGTATGGGGAAGCAATTCTGTGGCTGCAAACCAGGGGATACTGCTTATTCAGGTTTATCGTCTGACCAATGACAGGAAATATCTGGGGTTTGCAGTATCCAACCTTGATTATCTGCTGGGAAGAAATGCAACAGGCTATTCATTTGTCACCGGATATGGTCACAGAGTGCCAATGAATCCACACCATCGCCTCTCTGAGGCAGATGGAATAGATTACCCGATACCAGGGATGCTTGTTGGCGGGCCCAATCCCGGGAGGCAGGATGGATGCGAATACCCTTCGTTCATAGCCGATGAAGCCTATATTGATTCAGTATGTTCCTATGCTTCCAACGAAATTGCTATAAACTGGAATGCACCTGCAGCTTACCTCGCTGGCGCGCTGGAGGCGATAACTGGAGGTAAGAAACATGTTGATATACAATAATATAAGTGAATTAATAGTATTCAATTTTGTCAGGGGAATATAAATAATTATTTTAGCAATAAATAACAATTGAAAAAATGAAAAAAGTTTTATTATTAACCTTATCATTTGCAGGAGTTGCTTTAATCATATCATCCTGCAATCAATCATCAAAAAGAAAAGAAATGATCAAACAAGAGATTTACGGTACCCATAAGGGGAAGGAGGTTTACATGTTTACCCTTACGAATAAGCCCGGTAATATTGTAAAGATCACCAATTTTGGTGGCAAGATCAACTGGATTGAGGTTCCCGACAAAAATGGACAGAAAGAGAACATCACTTTTGGCTATGACACCTTTGAAGGTACCATTACGGGTGACATGTCGTATGGATCTGTGGTTGGAAGGTATGCAAACAGGATAGCCAAAGCGAAATTTACTCTCGATGGAGTAGAGTACACTCTTCCAGTTAATAATGGTCCCAACACACTGCATGGCGGCCCGGGTGGATGGCACAGCGTTGTGTGGGATGCTGAGGTACTTAAGGAAAGCGAATTTCCTGCAGTAAGGCTGACATACACAAGTCCCGATATGGAAATGGGTTTCCCCGGTTCGGTCAACGCTGAAGTAATCTATACCTGGACCGACGATAATGAGATCGTTATGGACTATAAATGCACAGCTGACAAAAAAACAGTAATCAATATAACAAACCATGCTTATTTCAATCTGCATGGAGCCGGTAACGGCAATATTCTCGAGCATGTACTGACACTCAAAGCATCTGCATTTACACCGGTCGATTCAGTTATGATACCCACGGGCGAAATCCGTCCGGTTGCAGGTACACCTTTCGATTTCACAACTCCGCATGCTATCGGTGAAAGGATAAATATGGCCTATGATCAGCTTATCCTTGGCAAAGGGTATGATCACAACTTTGTTCTGGACAACAAGGAACCAGTCGATGTTATAGTTCATGATCCTGTGAGTGGTCGTGTTCTTGAAGTAATCACTGACCAGCCCGGTATGCAACTCTACACCGGCAATTTCCTGGATGGAACCAGGATCGGTCATGGTGGAAAAGCATATACCCACAGGTCAGGATTCTGCCTTGAATCAGGTCATTATCCCGACAGTCCGAATCATCCGGAATTTCCGACAACTGTTCTCAATGCAGGTGAAACATTTACATCGCAAACTATATACAGGTTTTCTGTTAAATAATTAACAGCAGAGATTTTGTTGCCTGCCATGAATGTTTCGTTGCAGAAACATTTTCGAACTACCTCATCGGTTTACTTAACAGGTAGGTTTATTCAATGTTATTTAATCTGGCTTGATAGCTTTTCTTTTGAAATACGGACTTCTTTTTTTTACACTGCTGTTTCCTTTGCTGACATCGTTCCGGGGGGAGATCCGGTTTTCTAAAATCGATATGAAGAGCGGGCTGTCGCACAATTCAGCATTGTGCCTTATTCAGGACCATAATGGATTAATATGGATTGGTACCAGGGATGGTCTAAATAAGTTTGATGGCATTGATTATACTATTTACAAGCATAAATTCATTGATTCATTAAGTATTTCAAATAATCAGGTCAATTGTATTTACGAGACGAGTAATAATGAATTATGGATCGGGACCGCAAATGGTCTGAATAAATTTGACTCTGACCGTCAGTGTTTTACT
>Ga0105101_10000468_pt1 | contig 16767 bp, 21 predicted proteins | sample PPLLak21cMay2015_2_FD_87037 | JGI IMG/M metagenome (GOLD analysis project Ga0105101, IMG submission 87037) | Freshwater sediment microbial communities from Prairie Pothole Lake near Jamestown, North Dakota, USA - PPLs Lake P8 Core (1) Depth... | ecosystem: Environmental > Aquatic > Freshwater >... | reverse complement strand
TGTACGAGGCGCTGAAACTCCTGGATAATAAATCAACCAGTACCTCAGAACTGAATAGGATTATTTCCAAAGACCAGGGTTTGGTTTCTAAAATTTTGACAATTGCAAACTCACCTATGTATGCTTTACAAAGACGGGTAACATCAATTGATTTTGCGCTTCTCATACTTGGTTTCAGCGAATTAAAAAATATGATCTCTGTTCTTTCTTTAGCAGAAACATTCAGGAATAAAACAGACAAATATCTTAATCAGAAAGAATTCTGGCTTCATTCTTTGCTAACAGGGTGTGCAGCAAAAAGATTAGCCGAAGATCTGGAATTTTATAACAGCGGCGAAGCTTTTATTGGAGGTTTTTTGCATGATATGGGAGTTTCTGTAATTCATAAATATTTCCATACTAACTTTGTACAGATTGAGGAACTGGTTGATAACAAAGGGCTTTCATATAATGAAGCTGAATTAGAAGTATTGGGAATGGATCACCAGGAGATAGGTAACTTTTTAATTCTCAGGTGGAATTTCCCGCTTGAATTGTGTGATGCAATTCTCCATCATCATAAACCATCGCAGGCAAAACAGGATAATAAGATACTTTCTGCAATTATTCATTTTGCAGATTACATGACATATAAATTAAACCTTGGGCAATTCAGTTATGATAAGAATTTACAGGTTGATAAAGAAGCTTTAGCTATAATGCAGTTTATAAGCGATGAAGAAATGAATCGCTTCATTGAAGGTTACAGGGAATTATTTAATAGCCAGATAGAATCAGTCAGGTATCTGAATTGAGAGTAATTAAAAATAATACATTAAGATACCAGGCTTTTTATAAGTCATTGCCTTGTTTGCCCGATAATAAAGTCAGAGAAAGAAACCCGGGATTTACTAATAGTTATTTTGAATTCAATGAAAATCTTAACAAAATTCAACTTTATTTTAGTCTTTTACTTTCTTTACAAAATAAAGTTAAAGAGTCGCCTAATTCTCAATCCATTCTTACAGCATTTGAAAATGTGGTAAAAAAAATCATTTCCTTTAAAGAATTAAATATTTTTTTATTTGACAACGCACAATTAACCCTTATTCCTGTTGTAAAAAAGAATCCTGATTTCACAACAGATTTTATAAACAAAGCTTATAAAGAAGGTGTTTTAGACTGGGTTTTTGAGAGCCTAACTTCTCCAAAAATTATTCCCGAATTAAACCAGTACAAATCAAATGGTATAAAGCTTAGCTTCATAACTTTTCCGCTTGTATCAGATATGCAGCCAAAAGGAGTTCTTACAATTCTTTCTCCGGTACAAACTTTCTCCGGCGATTCAATCGAGGCGAAAATTATTATTTCAATGACTGAATTTGTTTATTCTAAAATTGAATTAATTAAGAAGAATGAAGAATTAAATTCTGCTTATAAAGATCAGCAGTTATATCAGTCAAAGCTGCTTAATGATTACAGGCTTTCAGCAGTTGGTGAGTTAACAAACGGTATTGCCGAAGAAATACTTTCGCCTCTCCAGGTTATTACCAGTCATATTGATCTTCTTAATGATGAAATTGATTACAGTTCTTCTGAAATTATAAAGAACCAGGTTAATAAACTTGAATCGATTGTCCATAGGCTTGTAAAGTTTGCAAGCCTTAATAATGATAAAATTAAAATTTATCCCTGTGATTTAAATAAGCTGATTGAAGAATACTATAATCTTCTCTCGTCAACACTTGTAAATAATAATTATGAATGTATACTTGATCTTGCCGATACACTGCCGCCGGTTTTAAGCAATCCCGGTTACATTTTCCAGATCCTTGCTAATGTATTCAGTATAATTAATTCTTCAGAAAAAAAAGGTGGTGGAATATTAATTCAGACAAGGTTCGTTGATGATAAAATATTTATTCGCATTGTTGCTACAGAATTTATCTCTTCTGTAACACAAAAAGATGATGATACCCAATTCAACTTAAAAATAATTTACAACCTTATGAAAAAACATGAAGGTGAGCTTAAGATAAGCGGTAAAGAAACGGCTGGTTCGGTAATTGTACTGGCATTTCCATTTAAAAGAAGAATAAGATGATGAAGAAAATTTTTTCAGTAGTATTCCTTTTTTCCTTAACAATTTTTTCCCAGACACCTGGAGCCGACAGCATTAGTCTCAGTAATCCCGATAGTTCAGATGTTTCCGGACAGGATAGTATTAATGTAATGGCTATGCTTCAGACGCAGATAGATGAAGCCAGGGAAAGAGAATTAAGAGGAGAAATAAAAAGCAGCCTTAATGAACCTTACTATAAAAAAGAAACAAAAGATGTAAAAAAAGTATCTGAAGTGGAAAACATTAATTATTCGAATGAAGAAAGTTTCTTTACTCTTTATAAAGATCCGTCGGCTTTTAAATATTTTTTGCTTACTGCATTTTCAATATTTGTTATCTCCGGTGTGTTTATAAGAAGAAGAGTGAATAAAAAAAGCAATCTGTTTAAGAAAGAATTAAAAGAAAAAATAAAATCAGTAAGAGAAGAAAATTCTTTGCCAACATTTAATCCTGAATTAAAAACAATCAGAAGTAAATTGATGAATACACCGGAACAGGAATTATTTGAAAAAACCATAACTGCAAAAGCAAGAGAACTTAAAATAGGTAAAGGCGAATTAATTCTTGCAGCAAAGATTAAATCTTACCAAATGGCTCAATTAAGTTTAACTAAAGAGTAACAACATGAGTTCAAGTTTAAGTTCAAGTGAAAGGGAAATATTATGATTAAAGGAATATTTTTAGCCGGCAGAAGCCTCGACTCAAAATTTAAGAACATTGAAGTAATTGGAAATAACCTGGCAAACGTAAACAGCACGGGTTATAAAAAAGCAATCCCATTCAATGAAATTATCTCCGGGCTTGGAGAAAGTAAAGTAAGACAGGCTACAAATTACGGGCAAGGCAGCCTTGTGATTACCGGAAATCCGCTTGATATGAGCATAAACGGCGATGCTTTTTTCTCTGTTCAAACTCAAAATGGAATTGAGTTTACACGCAACGGAAGATTCAAAATGTCACAAGATGGATTCCTTGTTAACGAACAGGGTCTTCCGGTTCTTGGGAAAAACGGTCCAATTAATTTTAACGGTGAACTGCTTAAAAAAGATCAGATATTCGTTGTTACAAAAGCAGGGGAGGTGAAAATCGGAGATTTTGTAGTTGATACTCTTCTCATCACCAGTCTTGATTCATCAAATAATTTTATAAGAAAAGACGGAACAAATTTTAATGCAGGTGAAGGTTACAATTTAACAGGGGACGGTGATTATGAAATACTTCAGGGTTACCTGGAAGAATCGAATGTTAATCCGATTGAAGAAATGACTGCAATGATAAAAATTCATAATGAATATGATTCTGCTTCAAAGATGGTAAATTTTTTAGATCAGTCTTTGGAAAAAGCAATTGAAATAGGGAAAGTTTATTAATAGTCTAAAGCCAAAGGAGAATTATTATGCCGACAAGAGCACTAAGAACCGCAGCTTCCGGAATGTATGCACAGCAGATAAACATTGAGGTAATATCAAACAATATTGCAAACGTTAATACAACCGGGTTTAAAAAGAATAAAGCTGAGTTCCAGGACTTAATGTACCAGGAAGTTCAGATTCATCCGCAAACAACTCCAACACCGGGAATTTATGAAAGCTCAACCAATAAAATTCAGATTGGAAATGGTGTTCAGACAGCGTCAACGCAAAAAATATTTTTACAAGGTGATATTGTTGCAACAAACAACCAGCTTGATGTAGCAATCCAGGGAGATGGTTTTTTCCAGGTAAGAAAGTCTGATGGAACTTTTGCTTATACAAGAGATGGTTCTTTCAAAATTAATGCTAATGGAAATATTGTTACATCAAGTGGGTTAATCCTTGAGCCGGAATTTTCAATTGATGAAAATGCCTTAGGCTTATCAATAAGCCGCGATGGTAATGTTGAAGTGATGGAAACCGGTGGTGAGAAATTTGTCCTTGGTAATATTGAAATGGTAAGATTTATAAATCCGGGCGGCTTGCAGCCTTTAGGCGATAATCTCTATGCAGAAACTGAGTCTTCAGGCGCACCTATTTTAGGAACTCCGGGTGAGAATGGTTTTGGCAATATTCACCAGGGATATCTCGAATCTTCAAATGTGGATATTGTTGAAGAAATGATTTCTATGATAACTGCACAAAGAGCCTATGAAATGAATTCCAAAACAGTAAAGACAGTTGAAGAAATGATGCAGACTGCCAACGAGCTTAAAAGAGGTTAAGAAATAATGCTTCATTCATTAATCATATCATTAATTTTTCTGATTACAGGTAATTCAGCAGAGAAAAAAATTGATAACTACCTGAAAGAAAAATTATCAGGATATGATAAATATGAATTTGAGATAGTTAGAATTCCCGGAGAGGATTTCGAATTCATACATGAAGATAATGTAAAATTAACTGGCGGATTAAATTATCTCCCGGTAAAAGTAAAAAAGAAATATTCAGGTTATAAGCAAACTTATATTATAATCAGGTTAAAGCTTTACAAAAAAGTTTTTGTGCTTCAGGATGATATACCTCAAAGGCAAGTAATTAATCCTGAAAAACTTGATATAAAGTCAGTTGAACTTACAAACCTGAAGGGAACTCCAATTGGATTCGCTAAAGATTTAAATGGATTTAGAACCAAAACTTTGCTTAAAGCCGGTACTGTTTTGTTCAAAGAATCTCTTGAATATGACCCCGTAATTAAAAATGGGGATTGGATATCTGCTTCATCAATTTCAGGAAAGGTAGTTGTTGAATTTAATGCTGAAGCAAAACAGGAAGGTATTATAGGAGAAATTATCAGGATTGTTAGTAAAGATAAGAAGCAGTTTAAAGCAAAAATAATAGATTCAAATAACGTAATTATTGTAGAGTAGTTTTATGTTGAAAAAAATTTTTATCTGTATATCACTTTTAGCCATGCAAGTTTTTGCACAGGATATGAGGCAGAACTCATTTCAATCTTTATTCTCCGATCAGAAAGGAAATAAAGAGGGAGATGCAGTTACAATTCTTGTTGTGGAATCATCCTTAGCTACAAATCAATCTGAAACCTCCGCAGGAAAACAAAGTGATCTTGGTTTTGATCTTAACGGCTCTTTTAATAAAAGTCCTATTCCTAAAGTTGATATAAATATGGGCTCAAATAATGAGTTCAGCGGTTCGGGTTCAACTAAAACAAGCGGTACAATAAGAACAAAAATTAGTGCAACAATTGATTCAGTTTTATCAAACGGGAACCTTGTTATACGGGGAAGCAAAAAAATTGTTATAAACGGGGAAGAACAATTAATAAATATAAAAGGTATTGTAAGAACATCCGATATAATGGCGGATAATTCAGTGCTCTCATATAATATTTCCGAAGCAGAAATATCTTTTGAAGGAGCCGGGATGATAGATGATGCTCAGGAACCCGGTTGGCTTACAAAATTTTTCCACTGGATATTCTAAAATGAAAAAAATATTTACAATAATAATTTTGTTTCTTTTATCATCTCAGCTATTCAGCCAGAGAATAAAAGACATTGTTTATTTAACCGGCGAAAATTCCGAGCAGGTAATTGGTTACGGTTTGGTTGTTGGTCTTGCTGGAACAGGCGATAGTCAGCGTTCGTCATTTACAATTCAGTCTGTAACAAGTATGCTAAAGCGTTTTGGAATAACAGTTCCGCCAACAGATTTGCGAACAAAGAATGTTGCTGCTGTTATGGTTACTTCAATTTTAAATCCTTATTTAAAAGAAGGTGCAAGCTTTGATGTACTTGTCTCATCTCTTGGAGATGCTTCAAGTCTGCTTGGAGGAACTTTATTGATGACACCACTTTCAGCTATAGATGGACAGGTTTATGGTTTTGCACAAGGCTCCGTTTCAGTTGGTGGTTATGACATAAAAACTTCTACCGGAAGCCGGGTTGCAAAAAATCATTCTTTGGCCGGAAGAGTTCCCCGCGGTGGAGTATTGAAACTTCCTCTTCATACTAAAAGTTTATCAACCCAAGAAATTAGCTTGTTCTTAAATGCACCTGATATGACTTCAGCAAATAATGTTGCCAATGCAGTTAATTTACAGTTTGGCGATAATACTGCTCTTGCTGTCGATGCAGGTGAAGTTAAAGTAAAAATACCGTCAGAAAGACAAAACAATCTTGTAGGATTTATTTCGGAACTTGAATCTCTTCCTGTGCAAGTTGACTATACAGCAAAAGTTATTTTGAATGAAAGAACAGGAACTGTAGTTGCAGGAAATAATGTAAGAATTCAGCCTGTTACAATTTCTCATGGAAATCTGAATATTACTATAAAATCGTTTCCTATAGTTTCTCAGCCAAATGCTTTCTCTAACGGAACAACTGAGGTAATTAATAATCTTGTTCCTTATGTATCTCAGGATTCTTCTAATGTAATTGCAATACAGGGTGCTTCAAATGTTCAGGAAGTTGCAGCAGCACTTAATTCTTTAAAAGTCTCTCCCAAAGATATTATTGCAATTTTTCAGGCTTTAAAGGAAGCTGGAGCATTAATAGCAGAAGTGATAATTATCTGATAAACATTATGGATCTTAAAGTAACAAACGAACAGAAACATTTTTCATCAACGCCGGAAATAGATTTTTCCAAAGGATTTATAGGAAATAAATCGGCTGGTGAAAATCTGAAGTTAAAAAAAGCAGCACAGGATTTTGAAAGTCTATTTACGTCTATGATGTTAAAAAGTATGTCTCAGACAACTGAAGGGTTATTTGGTGAAGAAAGTTTTGGCGGTGATTTTTACAATACAATTTTTGAAAATGAAATCGCTTCTGAAATTTCCAAAGGAAAAGGAATTGGCATTGCAGATTTCATTTATAAAAAATTAGAAAACAAGAACCTTCTGAAAAATTCTGATAATAAAATTAATGAGACTGAACAGATAAAAATAAAAACTGAGTTCAAAGATCTTCCTGTTATTAAACCAGGAAAAAATTCTTTAAAAAGATTAAGTAAATATGAACCTTACATAATTGAAGCTTCAGAGATATATGGGGTTGATAAAAACTTAATCAGGTCAGTTATTCTTACAGAATCAGCAGCAAATGAAAAAGCTTTATCAAAAGCAAAAGCAAAAGGCTTAATGCAGTTAATGGACGGCACTGCAAGAGAAATGGGTGTAAATAATGTGTGGGATCCGAGAGAAAATATTTTTGGCGGCACTAAATATTTAGCCCAAATACTTCGACAATATAATGGAGATTTAAAGCTTTCTTTGGCTTCTTATAATGCCGGGCCGGGAAATGTAGCGAAATTCAACGGAATTCCGCCTTTTGAAGAAACACAAAATTATGTAGCAAGAGTGTTAGGTTATTTAAATCATTTAAACGGTTAAAAATATGAATATTGAAAAATTAACTAAGTCATTAGAAGAACAAGAGCAGAACCTCAAAAACTTTTTAGAATGTACGATGGAAAAACAAAGGTTTATTATAAGTAATGATATTGATGGTCTTCAGAAGATACTTATGATTGAAAGCCAATTATTGATTTCAATGGAAGACCAGAGTAAAAAAATAAGTGATATTATTGAGGAATTAAAAAAAGAGCATTCTCTTGATTTGAAAGAGAATACTGTTTCAGAATTTATTATTGCTGTAAAATTTAAAGCAGATACAAATATAAAAGTCGTTCATCTTTTACAGAATTCTATTAAAGATCTTATCTTTAAAGCTAGCGGCATTAGTTATCAAAATAAAATTTTAATTGAACATTCGAGAAGCTTTATAAGGGAAACAATTAATAGCCTCGTGGCTCTTAACAATAACCAATTATTAGACAGAAGAGTTTAAGATGTCAATAAGCAGAATATTTGATATTTCGAGAAGAAGTATGGCTGCATACCAGCGTGCAATGGATGCTACTGCTCATAATATAGCCAACTCCGCAAATCCAGAATACTCACGACAAAGAATTATTTTTAGTTCCGAGCCCCCGGAAATCCTGGGAGGATTTGTCTGGGGTTCAGGTGTTAAGATTGATCAGGTATTAAGAGTAAGAAACCAGTTGATTGATTCTCAAATTAGAGTTAATAATCAAAAATATTACGAGAATAATGAACGTTCTTCAGTTAATGGACAGGTAGAAGTTCTTTTCAGTGAACCATCAGATATGGGAATTTCAACAATAATGGAATCATTTTTTAGCTCCTGGAGTGAACTTGCAGTTACGCCAAATTCATCAGCATTAAGAAATGATGTTATACGTTCCGCAGAAAAATTAGCTTCCAAGGTTAGCAGTGTTTATGAAGGTCTTGATGCTATTAAAGGGGATCTTTTTAATAGTGCAAAAGCAAAAGTAAATGATTTAAATAACCTGTTAAAACAGGTTCAGTCCTTGAACACCCAGATTTGTGAAACATCAGCATTAGGTCATCCAGCTAATGATCTGCTTGACAGAAGAGATGCTGTTATTGATGAGCTGAGCAAGCTTGCAAACATATCTGTTTCTTATGATACAACTAATGCGGCTACTATTTCAGTTGGAGGTACGTTTGGTGCAGACAGATCGAACGTAGTTGAGTTTAAGCTTACTGAAGTAAATGGTCAGATGGTAGTTGCTACAAAAGATGGAAATATTCCTGCTAATATAAATAGCGGTGAGTTGTTTGCTATAACTGATACCTATTCAAACCAGATTCCCAAATACCAGGATAACTTAGATGCAATTATGAACAGTTTGGTAGATTCTGTGAATGATATTCATATGACCGGGTATTCAATAACTGATCCTCCTCAAACCGGCATTAAGTTTTTTGAAGGTTACGAAAACGGTGTATTGAAAATTAATAATGAGATTCTGCAGGATCCAAATAATATTGCAATTTCAATTGATGGAACCGAAGGTAATGGAGACATCGCTGTATTAATTGCGGAACTGAACGGAAAGAAACTGCTTAATGGTTTAACTTTAGCCGAAAATTATTCCTCATTAGTAAGTGATATTGGTAATAATAAAGTTTCTGCAGATCAACTTGCAGAATCAAGCCAGCTTGTTATTCAACAGTTTGAAGCACAAAAGGCATCTCATTCAGGTGTATCAATTGATGAAGAGATGACAAATATGTTAAAGTTCCAGCGCTCTTATGATGCTTCTGCTAAAATGATACAAATTGCAGATGAAATGCTTCTAACAATTTTATCTTTGGTGAGATGATGCGTATATCTGATATTTTAATTAGTAATAATTATCTGAATCGTCTTAGCGGCACAAAAGCCAACATAGAAAGGCTAAGCAGACAGATTGCATCTGGTGTTAAAGTAAGCAAACCTTCAGATTCACCTTCCGGTACATCTAAGATTTTAAAATTTTACAATAAGCTTACCCAGTCTGAAGTTTACACAAATAACATTCATAACAGCCTTGCATCCTTGAAGGAAACTACATTTGCAATGGAGAATATTCAGTCTGAGGTTATTACAATTCTTACAAATATTACGGAACTTAATAATGCTGCCAATAATGAGGATTTAAATTCATTTGCAGATAAGATTGATCTCTCACTAAATGCAATTCTTAACTCAGCTAATTCTGAGTACGATGGGAAATATCTTTTTGGTGGAACTGATTTTTCTTCTGCACCTTATGGTTTCACAGAAGATCTTTCAGCAATAGAATTAAAAGTAGGTGATGTGTCCGGGATCCAAAGAGTAAAAATTTCACAGAATACTTTGCAAAAAATTAATATGACCGGTGCCGAAGTCTTTGGTACAATAGGGGAGGATGATATTTTTAATACACTAATTGAGATAAGAGATAATTTAAGATTAGGTATAAAACCGACTGAAGAACAGGAAACCATCATTAAAAATTTTAATAAAAAAGTCCTGGACAAAATTGCCGGAACAGGAAATATTATAAACCAGCTTACCGATGCAGAAGAACTTTTAAATAATCAAAAATTAAATATAGAAGAATTATTATCGAACGAGCAGGAAGTAGACGTAACTAAAGCAATAATGGAACTTCAGAGCCAGGATTATATCTTGCAGGTTACATACCAGCTTTCAGCAATGTTCCTTCCTAAATCAATCCTGGATTACTTATGAACCGTGTCCCGGGAGCCTTAATAGGCTTATCCCTTGGACTAATCTCTATCTTTGGTGCTTTCATTTTAGAAGGCGGTTCATTTAAAGCTTTATTTCTTATCCCTCCATTAATTATTGTTTTTGGAGGGACCTTTTCAGCAGTAATGATTGGTTTTGGTATGGAAAAATTCAGAGATTCACTGCGGCTTATAAAGCTTGCATACTTTCCGCCAAAATATAATCTCTCAGGACTTATAAATATTTTTATAGATTTTTCGATAATATCAAGGAAGGAAGGATTATTAGCTATTGAACGTTATACCAATAGAGTTGAATATCCCTTCCCTCGAAAATTAATTCATTATGCTGTTGATGGAACCGATCCTCAATCATTAGAAAACCTGGCTTTGCTTGAGATTAAAGCAATGGATGAGAGGCATACATCCGGTATACAGATTTTTACAAAGATGGGAGGATACGCTCCCACAATGGGTATAATCGGCACTGTTATGGGTTTGATAATGACCTTAGCCAATGCCGGTGAAAACCCTAATTTATTAATACATAATATTGCATCAGCGTTTATTGCAACACTCTGGGGTATAGTAAGTGCAAATATTCTCTGGCTGCCAATCGGTGATAAATTAAGAAAATGTCACGCAGAAGAAAAATATATGATGGAGATGTCGCTGGAAGGGATACTGGCTTTGCAGAGCGGGGAAGTACCTTCAATTATGAAGGCAAGATTAATAAGCATGCTTCCTCAAAAAGAACAAAGAAAAATTCTCTTCGCTTAAAGACACGCGAAATAACTATTGAGCACGAATCCGAAAAAGATCGTTACTTAATAACCTATGCAGATGTAATTACACTACTGCTTGGACTTTTTATTATCCTTTATGCTATCTCAAATATTGATTTGCTAAAATACGATAAAATGAAAAAGGCATTTGAAAGTTCCTTCGGAAGCAGCGGTAGAATTATTGGGATAAAGGATGAGATTTCAAATGTTACTCATACTCCGGTTAATGAATTAAGAGATCATCTTATGAAGCTGGTTAATGAAAACGGGTACGGTAATGTAATTAAACTTGAAGAGAATGAAAGAGGATTGACAATTCATATCCTTGAAGAAATATTATTCTATTCAGGAAAAGCTGATATTAATGGTTCTTCATTAGATCCTTTAAATAAGATTGCCGGTATTTTAAAAAATATTTCTAATGATATTAGAATTGAAGGGCATACAGATAATGTTCCTATAAATTCCTCAGCCTTTCAATCTAACTGGCATTTATCAGTAGCAAGAGCTTTGAACACTGCCTATTATCTTATTAATGAAGAAGGTCTCCATGCCGAAAGAGTTTCTATTGTAGGATATTCCGAATATAAACCAATTGCATCTAACGAAACTGCATCAGGCCGGGGGTTAAACAGAAGAGTAGATATTGTAATAATTAAAAATTAAAGGATTATGAAAATAAAAACAGAACAGTTCGGTGAAGTAGAATTTAAACCGGAAAATGTAATTAATTTTCCTTCCGGCTTACTTGGTTTTGAAAAAGAAAAAAAATTTCTTTTGATTAAAACCGATGATGATCTTTTTTACTGGCTTAATTCAACCGAAAACCCGGAGTTATGTTTCCCTCTTGTAGGAACAAGAGTTATTGATGAGTCTTTCCCTCTTGAAAAAGACTTTGAAGCTTTCGGAATTGTAATATTAAACCAGGATCCTCTTAAAATTACTGTTAACCTTAAAGCTCCTGTTTATATAAACCAGGATGAGAGGAAAGGATTCCAGAAAGTTTTAGAGAATGAAAAATATCTGGTAAACTATAAACTCTTTATAGAATAGGACAGAAAGATGCTGATTTTAACCAGAAAGACAAATGAAGAAATTATTATTAACTCGGAGATACGGGTAAAAGTTTTATCTATCTCCGATAATCAGATTAAGCTGGGAATTACTGCTCCACATGAAGTAGAAATTTTACGCGGAGAAATTTATGATAAAGTAAAAGAATCCGCGATTGATGCTTCTAAACAGAGCAGTCAAGACATTAAAAATTTGCCAAAACTAAAAATTAATAAATTGGGAAGTAGTTTATGAGTAGCGAAAATAAAGCCTCAGTACTTATTGTAGATGATTCGGATATAATAAGGCACTTATTAAAAAGTTTCTTTTCAGCATATAATTTTGAGGTAATAACATGCCAGAATGGGCTTGAAGGGATCCAGAAAGCGATAGAGTATAAACCATGCCTGATATTTTTAGATCTTATGATGCCTAATTTCGATGGAATAAAAATGCTGCAGGTGATAAAAGTAATTGATGACCTTAAAAGCATTCCGGTTATTGTAATTAGCGGCAATACCAACAGGACAAATGTTCTTTCTGCTCTCGAAGCAGGGGCCGACAGGGTAATTTCCAAACCTTTACAGAAAGATGTAATAATAAAAAATATTAATGAACTTCTTGGCCATGACTTTCTTAAGAAGCAAAAACAAACTAATTATTTTATAGAAGATGATAAGGAATTTATAAACCATTTCCGTAGAATCTTCCTGGACAACCTCCCTCAAAAAAAACAAAAAATACTGGAAGGCATTGAAACAAGAAATAAAGAGATATTAGAACCTGTTATTCATGAATTAAAAGGTACCGGCGGAACTATTGGTTACCCGTCTATTGGTCTTATCTGTTTCGATATTGAGAAAGCTTTAGCATTACCAGCAGTAGACTGGTCATTTGTTAATCTTAAATGCCAGCAGATTTTTGCAGTAATAGATAGTATTGAATGTCCAAAAATTAATTGTTGAAGCATAAAAATGTTTGTAATAATAGGAATTGCTGTCGTTATTATTTCTGTAATTACCGGCTTTCTCATTGCCGGAGGTAATTTAGTTTTACTCCTTCAATGGGCAGAATTTATTGTTATTGGTGGAGCCGCTTTAGGCAGCTTGCTTGTTTCCTCACCTCTTTCTTTATTAAAAAAGATTGCCGCTGAAATACCAAACATTATTAAAGGCTCAAGTTATACTAAAAGAGATTATATGGAATTGCTGAAATCTTTTAATGATCTTTTTCTTGTGGCACAAAGAGACGGATTGCTCGCAATTGAAAAGCATATTGAAAACCCGGATGAGAGCGAAATATTATCCCAGAATAAAAAATTTATAAGTAACGGATTTATTAAATCCCTTTTTTGCGATACTATGAAAGTTATGCTCTCCGGCGGAGTTCCTCCGCATGAACTTGAAAATTTAATTGAAACAGAAATTGAAACTTTTGAAATAGAATCAAAACCTATCAGCTCAACAGTATCAAAAATAGGAGATTCTTTACCAGGTTTAGGAATTGTAGCGGCAGTGTTGGGAATAATTATTACAATGGGTTCTATTGATCAGGGAGCTGAAGCAGTTGGACATCATGTTGCTGCGGCTCTAGTTGGTACTTTCCTGGGTGTATTGCTGGCCTATGGATTTATAAACCCGCTTGCTGCAAGTATAGAGCATAGCATTGAAAACAAAATAAGATTTTTAGTAACGATAAAAAGCTGCATAGTTGCCTATGCAAAAGGCAATCCGCCAATTATTGCAGTAGAAATTGCACGAAGAACAATCTTCTCTGATGAAAGGCCTTCATTCACCGAGCTGGAAAATTTTGTAAGAGGCAAGAGTGATTAATCCTGATGGCAATCCTATTATTATTAAAAAGAAGAAGCACGATCATGGTCATCATGGCGGTGCCTGGAAAGTTGCTTATGCCGATTTTGTAACTGCAATGATGGCTCTTTTTATAGTTCTTTGGGTCTTAGGCCAGGATGATGCAATTAAAGAATCTATAGCCAGATATTTTAAAGATCCGATTGGTTTTTCCGATAAGGGAAAAAATGTACTTGAAGGTAATTCATCAGAATTGTTAAATATTGATCTTGAGAAACAATTACAGCAAAGAGAAACTGAGAAACAAGAATTAAAAAAAATGGGTGAGCAGATTTTAAGTGAGCTTTCTGATGACCCTGATTTTACTGATATTACTGACCAGATTAAAATTGAAATTGTTGATGAAGGCTTGAAAATTGAAATCGTTGATTCGGCTGATGATATCTTTTTTGAAATTGGCACTGCACAATTAAAACCGGAAGCAGCAAAGTTATTACAAAAAATAGGTGATTATCTCTCCAAACTGCCAAATAAAATTGTAATAGAGGGGCATACTGATTCAAGGCAGTATAATACAATTAAAGATGCAGGTTATACAAATTTTGAATTAAGTGCGGACAGGGCTAACTCGGCAAGAAGGGCGCTTCTCCTTAGTCTTATTAATGTTAACCAGATTGATGAAATACGGGGGCATGCAGACAGAAAACTCAGAGATAAAAGTGATCCATTCAATATTGTAAACAGAAGAATAAGTATAATTGTTAAATTTTTAAAGTGAATTAAGTGGAAATAAAAATTATTGTTGTTGAAGATGATGGGTTCTCCCAGGAATTTTATAGTTATCTCTTAAAGAGAGAGGGATACATTCCAATTATTATAGAGGACGGAGATTTACTTTTAACCACCCTCGAAAAGGAAATTGTTTCATTAATTATTATGGATATTAATCTAAAGAATACCTACTTTAAAGGAGAAAAGGTAGATGGTGTTTTTCTTTCCAGGTTAATAAAGGAAAATAAAAAATATTCCGGAATACCTGTATTATTAGTTACTGCTTATTCAATTAGCACCGATGGACCGAAATTTTTTGTTGAAAGCCTGGCTGATGATTATATTACAAAACCTATATTAGATTTTAAAGATTTGATTAAAAAGATAAAAAATTTAATCGGGAATTATGGAAAAGAATAAAATCCTGGTTGTTGAAGATGAGAAAGATACCCGCTTCATTCTTGATAAGCTGTTAACCAAAAATAATTATGAGGTTGTTACTTCTGTTAATGGTGAAGAAGCTCTGAAGGTATTAAAGGATTTTAATCCCCAGGTTATACTTGCTGATTGGACTATGCCTGTAATGGATGGGATCGAGTTATGTAAGATCATTAAAGGTGAGGAGAAATATAAATCAATTTATTTTATCATATTAACTGCAAGAGCTTCATTAAAAGACAGGGTTACTGGTCTGGATGTTGGTGCCGATGATTTCCTGGTTAAACCTGTTGAAAACCAGGAATTGCTCGCAAGGATAAGATCAGGAATACGAATCCATAATCTGCAAAATGAGCTAAAGAATATAGAGCATAATAAAGCTATTCTTGAAATGGCTTGCACAATCGGGCATAAAATAAACAATCCTTTAAGCAGCCTTCTAATCTCTATAAAAAATGTTGAAGATGAAATATCTGATAAAAACAAATTTAATGAAGATTTTTCTGTAATTTACCAATCTATTGAAAAGATAAAATTACTGGTTAACAATCTAATCAAACTTGAAAATCCCGACCTGATAGATTACACATCCGAACAAAAAATGCTTAATCTGGATAAATAAAGCATCTATAAATTCTCTCTTTTTTTTCGATTATAATAAAGGAGAATTTTATGCTGGATAAAATAAAAAACCTTAATCTTAACTTAAGTAGTCCCAAGCCGGAGACTTATGGGGCACTTTTTAATAAAAAAAAACAGGGAAAGAATTATAAACAATCAAATAGTGACAGCTTAAGCCGTTCTGATGCTTTACAATTTCTTTCTGAAAAAAACTGGCAGATACTTGAAATATTTTTCCCATCAGAAAAAAAAATATCTGTTTCATTCCTGGTTTCTGAGATAGAGTTTAAAACCTTGATAGATTTCAATGAATTGAATAAGATATCTGAAATATCATATAAAATCAGTTCTGAAAAAGAAATAAATAATGAAAGAAAAAGACTTACAGCTTTTATCTCAACAAGTATTTGGGAAAATAATCAATCCGATCAAATCATAAATAATGAACTTAAAGGCTTGAAGTTGTTATTAAAAAGATTATTTGATCTCAACGTTTCTAATATATTAAGCGCAGAAGATAGTACTGTATTAAATAATATTTTTGATGATATAAATGAAGCAGTGGATAGTAATCTAAATTATATAAACAATTGCTTATTTGAATTCATCTCTAAATTAACAGGTGCTAAAATTAATATTTCTCCTGAAGTTGGGGATAAGCAAATCTCTCTTATAAAAATAAAAGTTGAAACACTGTCGGAATTATAAAAAGAAAGATCATTATGTTTTGTGGAGAAATTCTTTGCCCTCTGATCATAGGATACTATTCACTATTATAATACTAATCTTTATTTTATCATAACATCAACTTTGTCTGATAAAAATCTTTCGTTGAGATTGCGTAGAAATAAACTCCGCTTATAAGATTACTGTCATCAAATCTAATCTCGTAACTTCCTGCAGTCCTGTATCCATCTATTAGTTTAGCAATTTCCTGCCAATGGCTTTCATTCTCTTAATAGATAATATCAATTCTTTAAGTGAGCAAGATTTGACCTTATTGCAAAACCATTAGCTTTTTTCCTTCTTTAGTATTAGTTTCGGTATCATTTCCCGTAAAGAATAATAAAATTAGCTTATGAGCACAGAAGAATCTGTCCTTCAGAATCAACTGCTTGAAGAAAACCAACGGTTAAGAGCAGCAG
>Ga0105101_10000465_pt1 | contig 16785 bp, 15 predicted proteins | sample PPLLak21cMay2015_2_FD_87037 | JGI IMG/M metagenome (GOLD analysis project Ga0105101, IMG submission 87037) | Freshwater sediment microbial communities from Prairie Pothole Lake near Jamestown, North Dakota, USA - PPLs Lake P8 Core (1) Depth... | ecosystem: Environmental > Aquatic > Freshwater >... | reverse complement strand
TTCGGGCGATTAGCTCAGCGGTAGAGCACTGCCTTCACACGGCAGGTGTCGCAGGTTCGATCCCTGCATCGCCCACCATCTTTTCAAGTACTTATCAGCTTCTTTCCTGCCCTCCTTCGCTGGTGTGACACAGAATGTGGCCGCGGTGCCAGCATTTTCCACCGCTACGCGCACATTCTCGCGTGCGAAATGTGCGTTGCGCACTTTGATCTTGACTAGTGTTGTGACCGGGCCAGTCACGCACCGCCTGTAACAGAACTTCCACTAATCTTCCGCCAGCGCATTAGCACACGGTGCGACGCCATGGTGAACTCACCGTTGTCGACAATTCCCATACCCTTACTCCCCGTTTGAAATGGTGCATTTCGTTCGCCACCGCACATACAACACCAATCTTTAAGAATAAGGTACATGCTTCCACTGTGGTTGTGGCTGATCTTGTGTTCATCGGCAGCGCGAGAAACAAAAGAACATTCCTGCGTCACGACTGGCCGAACCAAACAAAACAGGCAAGGAGAAACACATGCATTCACCTTCAGTGAAAAAAATCTCGAACGAGCAGTCTTCGTTATCCGACATTCAGACTCTGCGTAAACGTGCGCGTCAGCACATCGAGGAAGGCGCCGTGACCTCCGGCTATGCGGCAGACCGTGAGACCGTCCTTAAGTTGTTGAACGAAGCGCTCGCGACCGAGATCGTCTGCGTGCTGCGCTATAAGCGTCACTATTTCATGGCCGACGGTATCCATGCCGAGCCTGCGGCGGCCGAGTTTCTCCAGCACGCCACACAAGAGATGGAGCACGCCGATCGCATCGCCGGCCGCATTATTCAGCTCCGTGGCGAACCCGATTTTTCCCCCGATGGCCTGTCCACTCGCAGTCACGCGGAATATGTGGAGGGTGATTCGCTCAAGGATATGATCAAGGAAGACCTCGTCGCCGAACGTGTCGCCATCGAGAGTTATCGCGAAATGGTTGCCTATATCGCCGAAAAGGATCCGACGACACGCCGTATCCTCGAAGACATTCTCGCCAGCGAAGAGGAGCACGCCGACGATCTGGTATCGCTGCTCGAAGGATTGAAAGACTAGGTCTCTGGTGTTCTGACAGAGGCCAAGAATCCACGAAAGTCCGTCTGCTTTGTTGATTATATTTCGCCTTGGCAAGCGTTCAGGAGCGACCCATCATGACCAGCCAGACCAAAAAATCACTGACGTACCCATTTTCTCTAGCGCCACTCCCTTTCGCGTTCGATGCGTTTGAGCCTTATATCGACGCGGCGACGATGCGGATCCATCACGATAAACATCACCAGGCCTATATCAACAGCCTGAATGCCGCACTTAAGCCTCATCCTGAACTGCATGGTTTCAGCGTTGAAGAACTGCTGCGACGATGTGATGAGCTGCCTGTCACAATCAGGCAGACGGTGCATGACCAGGGCGGGGGGCATTTTCATCATCAGTATTTCTGGAAAATCCTGAAACCCGGTGCGGCAGACGCCAAGCCTGCCGGCACACTGGCGCAGGCGATCACGCGCGACTTCGGCAGCTTCGACTCGTTTAAAACGAAGTTCGTCGAAGCCGGCATCAAGCATTTCGGATCTGGCTGGGTGTTCCTGGCGGCGGATGCGGATGGAAAGCTGGAAGTATTTTCCCGTCCCGACCATGACAATATTCTGCGGGAAAATAAGTCCACTCTCCTCCTCAATGACCTGTGGGAACACGCCTATTACCTGAAATACCAGAACGACCGCGCTGACTATCTCAATACATTCTGGAACGTCATTAATTGGGAGTATGTAAATCAGCAACTGGAAAACCTGCACACCTCCAAAGAGCAGCTTCAGTGGGTCAGCTGAGGAAGGGGTGGAGCAGATTGATGTAAAACGAACGCTGGACCCCGTCCGCACTTCTTCTCCCGCAATCGCGACACGGTCATCGACTATTTCTCTCCGTGAAACCTTCAGTCAGGCTAAATCATGGGTTGTCGTCGCGGCCTGTTTGTCTTTATCGATAACGACTTGTTCCGCATCCGTTATGTTCGCCAACGCACGGAATCTGCACGTTTTTCCACGTATTTTCGGGTAACTTGATGGTGGGCTGTGACTCGAGGAAATTTGCGGCCCAGGAATTACAAACGAGTTCACGGAGAAACCCGCCATGGCGCGTAATGTACATATACACAGCAGTGGGACTGAGCACCTTAAAGCTGCCAGCGGCACAAAACTTTACGGTGAACGGCGCGGCCCTGGCAAACAGCGCAGTCCTGGTGCCGCCGAAAAGACCGCTTCACGCGGCAACGCTGCACGCGCGCTGCCGACGCCGGGCCTGAACACCATTACGCAAGCAACTGGCGAACTTGGACAGCTAACCAAAATCGCGCAGCATCAAATCGATGAACTTTCCAGGCAGAATCTTGGTTTGCAGCACGAACTTGTCGAACTCGCGCAAAAAGAAGCACAGGCCCGTCGCCTGGCCTATCACGACGGGCTAACCGGTCTGCCCAATCGCAGCTTGCTTCAGGAACGGTTCCACCATGACCTCGCCCTGGCGGAACGGCATCACAAACCGTTGGCGCTGCTGATGCTTGACCTGAACGAATTCAAGCGCGTCAACGACAAACTGGGACGTGCCAGCGGCGACAAACTCTTGCAGGCGGTGGCGGAACGCTTGACCAAGGGCATCCGCGGCGCCGACACCGCCTGCCGCTGCGGCGGAGACGAGTTTGTCGTCCTGCTGTCGGAAGTTGAAAGCCCGAACATCGCCACCACACTCGCCGTGGAACTCGGCTGGCGCCTCAGTGAACCCTACCTGCTGGACGGTCACAGCATTCATATGGCCGTCAGCGCAGGCGTTGCCGTCTACCCGGGCGATGGACAAACGTTCGACGAGTTAATGAAGCAGGCAGATCTCGCCATGCATCGTGCCAAGGGCACGGGGCACAGCCTCTCCATCACCGAACTGCCTGAGGAAACTGTTGGCGAGGCGGAGAGGTCCAATCCACCTGCCCCGAAGAGCGCTGACCGCAAGCGCGAGCGTAATTTTATTATTCAGCATAAGTAGTTCACACACAGGAAAATCAATAGAAGCTTACAACCTATGTATCGTCGGTGGATAATGCTGATTTTGACTCCTTGAATGCTGTTATCTGTAAAAGTCTGTCTTGTGCAGACCACGTCTCCAAGTGTGATGACGTGGTGGTGTAGGCATCAACCATATTACTGGAACCCGACACCGAACCTGTGCCGGGCGCGCGATTTAACCAAGACATGGCCCACTGGGTCAGTGCCCACGCAGAACCCATACCCCGTCACGTGTGTAAGCACTACAACGTGCAAAGATACGTGAAATAAGGCATCGTGCATTAATGCGTGGATTCAAGCTCCTTCCACACGCACTTTCCGCCGCTTTTTTTGTCGATCTCGCCCAGTAACCTGGCGTGCTCGGCCAATTCCTCGTCGGTGGCGCGAATCACCACGAGTGCCGGACGATTGTCGGCGAGCCGCCGGATGGCATGCGCCGATACGGACTGTTTGGCCGCGGATGCCGCCTCGCCCGGTTCCTGAAAGAGCATCGCCTGACCGCCGGTCATCGCGAGATACACATCGGCCAGGATTTCGGCGTCCAGCAACGCGCCGTGCAGGCTGCGCTGCGCGTTGTCGATGTTGTAATGCCGGCACAGGGAGTCGAGGTCGTTCTTCTGGCCAGGGCGCAGCTTGCGCGCCAGCTTGAGGGTATCGAGCACCGTACACACGGTCTCGATGCTTGCGGCCGGTGCTGTCTCGCCCAGCAGGCGCAACTCGCTATTGATGAAACCGGTATCGAACGGCGCGTTGTGAATGACCAGCTCGGCGCCCTGCACAAACGCCAGAAAGTCCGCGGCGATGTCGGCAAACCCGGGCTTGTCGACAAGCATCTCGTTGGTGATGCCATGCACCTCGATCGCCCCGGCGTCGATTTCGCGCTCCGGGTTGAGGTACTGGTGAAAGCGATTGCCGGTGAGCCGCCGGTTGAGCATTTCCACCGCGCCGATTTCGATGATGCGATGGCCCTGCGAGGGCTCGAGACCGGTGGTTTCCGTATCGAGGATGATCTGGCGTGGCATCGGCCTCGCGCCCATTACTTGCGTGTCAGGAAGGCCAGATAGGCGCCAATCGCCGTCACGATGGCACCACCGATGTAAAACATCGTTGCCTTGTCGGACATCGAACCGGAGAACGCCTCCTTGAACTGCGAACCCACCGACTGCGAGGCATTGTAACCCATGACCAGCAGCACAATACCCACGGCCAACAGCACCAAACCAATCAACTTGTTACTCCCCATGACTTTTCTCCTTTTGGTTAAACCGGCTTTCGCAGAATGTCGTCCGAGACCAGCATAATCAAGCTACATCAGCATCTCGTCAATCGCCCGATTGGCAAGCTGATCGGCCAGCTCGTTCTCTGCGTGCCCGCTGTGCCCCTTGATCCATTTCCAGTGAATCTTGTGCTTGTGCGTCGCGGCTTCGAGGCGCTGCCATAAATCCTGGTTCTTCACCGGTTTTTTGTCAGCGGTTTTCCAGCCGCGCCGTTTCCAGTTCACGATCCACTCGGTGATGCCCTTGCGCACATACTGTGAATCGGTGGTAAGCGTGACCTCGCAGGGACGCTTGAGGGACTCGAGCGCAATAATGGCGGCCATGAGTTCCATGCGGTTGTTGGTGGTCTCGCGCTCCGACCCGTACAACTCCTTCTCGCGCTCGCCATGGCGCAGCAACGCGCCCCAACCACCGGGGCCGGGGTTACCGCGACAGGCACCGTCGGTAAAAATATCTACTTTATCCGCCACGGATCACCCGCAGCGCGGGACGTGCCACCGCCCGGCCGAAGGCGCGCGCCGTGCGCCACTCGGGGCGCAGCGGTGTCATGCCGACAACGCGCTTCTTCGCCACCAGCAGGTAGACCGCGCCGGCCATGGGCCACCAACGATCGCCGGCCTGGTCGAGAAAGTGCAGCCGGTCCATGGTGGTTTCGCTCGCGAGCGGCGGGCGATAGTAGATCATCTTGCCGCGGTCGATTTCGAAGTCGAGCAGCTTCAGCCAGTCCTTGATGCGCGCGAGTTGCAGAAAGTGGCCGTTCCACGGCGCACTGCCGCGCCGGCGGTGCAGCAGGCGCCACAGGCCCCACAGGCTGAAGGGATTGAAGCCGAGGATCAGCACGTGCCCCTCGGGCGTCAGCACGCGACTGACTTCGCGCAGCACCTGGTGCGGGTCTTCGGCAAATTCGAGGGTGTGCGGCAAGAGCATGATACCCACGCTGCGGCTGTCGAACGGCAATTGCTCGGGCAGGCCATGCACGCGTGCGACCGGCGCACCGGCGACGTCTGGTAAATCGAGCACGGCGCGCACCTGCGCGTTACACGCCTCGAGCAGATCCACTGGCCCGGCACAGCCAAGCTGCACCGCAATCTTGCTAAACAGGCTCGGCCAGACCGCGCGCAGTGCATGCGACTCAACCGCCAGCAGCGAACGCCCGGGCGACTGCGTGAACCATTGGCACAACCCGGCACGCCGGTATTCAACGGGCTCGACTGCCGACATTGACTCGCTCTCCTGCCTCATGAAGACTGGTGCTGATCCACCACCGGGACAAACCCATGCGGCCTGTTTTACACGTCCGCGCGTTCCAGGACAACTACATCTGGGTGATCCGTGGCAACTCACGGACACACGCGGCACTGGTCGATCCGGGCGACGCCGCGCCGGTGCTCGCGGCGCTGCCGCGTCTCGGGATCGTTCCAACCGCTATACTCTGCACCCATCATCACGCCGACCACGTGGGCGGTATTCCCGAGTTGCTTCAGCATTTCCCCGGGCTGCCGGTTTATGGTCCGTCGCACGAGAACATCGAGACACTGACACAGCGCCTGCATGACGGCGATGTAGTCCGCCTGCCGGAACTCGGCCTGAATTTCCACGTGCTCGACGTACCGGGGCACACTCGCGGCCACATCGCCTATTTCGGGCACGGGTGGCTGTTCTGCGGCGACACGCTGTTCTCGGCCGGCTGCGGCCGGCTGTTCGAAGGCACGGCCGCGCAGATGCACGCCTCGCTCAGCCGTCTCGCTGCCCTGCCGGGCGACACCCAGGTGTATTGCGCGCACGAATACACCCTCGCCAACCTGCGCTTTGCCCAGGTCGTGGAGCCGGACAACGCCGATATTGCCGCCTATCGACGCGCAGTCGAAACGCTGCGGGGGCGTGACGAACCGACGATACCCTCTACCCTGGAGCGCGAATTGCGCATCAACCCGTTCCTGCGCAGCGCTGTGCCGGCGGTGCATCACCAGGCCGAGAAACACGCCGGTATCCCGCTTCCCGACAGCGTGTCCGTGTTTGCCGCCGTACGGCAGTGGAAGGACAACTTTCGTGGATAACTTACAGAAAAATATGGAAAAAGGTTGACGATCGGCAACCCTCCCCCTACCATTACTCTTCATGGCGTCAACAAAAAGCAACAAAAGCCAGCTGTTTCAATACACCCTGCTGGCCGCATTGCTCGGTAGCGCGGGTTGTGCTTCTGTTCCCCAGGCCGTGACCCCGGAAAACCCAACGAACACCGCCGGCAACACCTCCACGTCGCACGGAGAAGTCAGCTCCGGCACTGGAGAAGCCAACCAGACCATCGTCGAAGACCAGGGCGATCAGCTGCTCGATACCCACCTGCATACCGACCTGTGGGGACGCATCCGTGCCGGCTATGCCATGCCGGTGATCAACAGCCCGCTCGTAGCGCGCCACGAACAGTGGTTCATCAACAATCCGGAATACCTCGACAGCATGATGGGCCGGGCGCGTCTTTACCTCTACTACATCGTGGATGAGGTGGAAAGGCGCGGCATGCCGATGGAAATCGCCCTGTTGCCGGCAATCGAAAGCGCCTACAAACCTCAAGCCTACTCGCGGGCGCGTGCCTCGGGCCTCTGGCAGTTCATCCCGTCCACCGGTCGTATTTACGGCCTGGAAATGAACTGGTGGTACGACGGGCGAAACGACGTCATGGCCTCCACCGGAGCGGCGCTCGACTACCTTGAAAAACTTCACGGACAGTTCAACGACTGGCAGCTGGCACTGGCAGCCTACAACTGCGGAGAGGGCAAGGTCGAACGCCTCCTGGCCGAGAACCGGCGCAAGGGCCTGCCGACTGACTTCAGTTCTCTCAAAAAGCTGCCGAGAGAAACCAAGAACTACGTACCGAAGCTCATGGCGATGGCCAACATCATTGCCGACCCGGCCAAGTACAATTTGCAGATTGCTGTAATCCCGAACGTACCCTATTTCACACGCATCGTGACCGACGGCCAGATCGACCTGGGCGTGGTCGCCAGGCTGACCGACATGCCGGTGGATGAGTTGTTCATGATCAACCCCGGCTACCGGCGCTGGGTCACCGACCCGAACGGGCCGCACGCCCTGCTCGTGCCGGCGGACAAGAAGGACGCATTGATCGAGGGACTGACCAAGCTGACGGATGACGAGCGCGTACAGTGGGCGCGACATCAGGTCCGGCGCGGCGACACCATCAGCCGCGTCGCCGGCCGTTACAAAGTCACGGCGGCATCGATCCGCACCGCCAACAGCATGCCGAACAACCACCTCATTGCCGGACAGGATTTACTCATCCCGGTGTCGGTCAACAAGTTGAATGCGCGTCCGTCCGCGGCCATTATCAATTCGGCGAACGCCAGTGTGCGTTCCGAGGGCAACAGCGAGCGGGTGAAGATTCTGCACCGTGTGCGTTCCGGCGAGTCGCTCTGGGGCATCGCCAGAAAGTACAAGGTCTACATTCACCAGTTGCGCGAGTGGAACCTGCTGGAAGCGGGTGACACCCTGCGTCGCGGTCAGCGGCTGTTTATCTGGACCACGCGCGGCAGCGGTGCCTCGGCCGGCTACAACGCCCGCAGCCCGGGCTGAACCTCAATTCTTCCTGAGCAGCGATGCACGCAGCAATTGCTGCGTGTAGGTCTCGCGCGGTACGCTGAACAGCGCCTCGGTTTCCCCCGCCTCCACGATCCGCCCCTGACGCATGACCACGATACGGTGTGCCATGGCGCGGATCACCGTCAAGTCGTGGCTGATGAAGATATAACTCATACCGTGCCGACGCTGAAGCTCGCTCAGCAGGTCCAGCACCTGGCGCTGTACCGACACATCCAGCGCACTGGTCGGCTCGTCCAGCAGGATCAGCTTCGGTTCCAGCACCACCACGCGGGCGATCGCAATGCGCTGGCGCTGGCCGCCGGAGAACTCGTGCGGGTAGCGCCACAGCATGTCGGCGCTTAAACCCACCTCCTCCAGCCCCTGCAGCACGCGCGCCCTGCGCGCCACCCGGTCGAGCTGCGGGAAGTGTATACGCAGGCCTTCACCCACGATCTGCTCCACGGTCAGGCGCGGCGACAGGGACGAATACGGGTCCTGGAAAACAATCTGCATATCGCGCCGCAGCGGGCGCAGGGAGCGCTGTGAGAGGCCATCCAGGCGCGCTCCATTGAACGTGATCGCCCCCTGACAGTCCTGCAGGCGCAACAGGCAGAAACCGAGCGTGGATTTACCGGAACCGGATTCGCCCACGATGCCGAGCGTCTCGCCGGTATGCAGGTGCAGGCTGGCGTCATCCACCGCCTTCACCTCGCCCACCTGCTTGCGCAGGAACCCGGCCCGTATCGGGAAGCTGCAGCGAATCTGTGCGAGTTCCACCAGCCGTGGCGCCTGACTCAAGCGCGCCGTTTCGGCCGGGTCGACGTGGCGCTCAGGCCGGCTCGCCAGCAGGGTGCGCGTGTAGTCTTCCGTGGGCGCCGAAAAGATCGATTCCAGTCCGCCCTGCTCCACAATACGGCCACCCTGCATCACACCCACCCGATCGGCGAAGCGCCGCACCAGATTGAGATCGTGCGTGATCAGCAACACCGCCATGCTGAATTCCTTTTGCAGGTCCTCCAGTAGTTCCAGAATCTGTGCCTGGATGGTGACATCCAAGGCAGTCGTCGGCTCGTCGGCGATCAGCAATTGCGGTGAACAGGCCAGCGCCATGGCTATCATCACGCGCTGGCGCTGACCGCCGGACAGCATGTGCGGAAAGGCATCGAAACGTTTGTGCGGTTCGACTATGCCGGTGCGGTCCAGAAGTTCGATCATGCGCTGGCGGGCGCGGGCACGATCCAGACCTTGGTGCACGAGCAGCGGCTCCATGAGCTGTGTGCCGATCGGATACACCGGATTGAGCGAGGTCATCGGCTCCTGAAAAATCATGGCGATCTCGCGGCCGCGCACCTTTCGAATCTGCGCTTCCTCCAGACTCAGCAGGTCACGCCCGCCGAACTGCACGCGACCGCTGGGATAGGATACCTGGGTCGCATCGTGCAGTTTGAGAATGGACAGTGCCGTCACCGTCTTGCCGGAGCCGGATTCTCCGACCAGCGCATATTTCTCGCCGGCTGCCACGTTGAAGCTGACCTCGCGCAGCACATCCGCTGCTTCCGTGCCGCGCCCGAAGCGCAACGACAGGCGGTCGACAGTCAGGAGTGGTTCGCTCTGGCTCACGCTGCTGCCTCCGACAGTATGGGGTTAGCAGAACTTTCTTGCTGTCGGCAGCCGGCGGCGATTCGCGACGGTCGCATCCCCGCTTCGCGGGGCCCCTGCGACGCACAGGGATGTGCGAGTGCCGCGCGAGGCAGGATGCCGTTAGCGGCCTTCCTGCTCACGTCGCACCCCTGCGTGTATCCATCGCCTCGCGCACCGCTTCGCCGATGAAGATGAGCAGCACCAGCGTCCCGACCAGCACCCCGAAGGTCGTGAGCGAAAGCCACCAAGCCTCGATGCTTTCTTTGCCCTGCGCCAGCAGTTCGCCGAGACTCGGCGTGGTTGGTGGGACACCCAGACCGAGAAAATCGAGACTCGTGAGCGCCAGGATCGCGCCACTGACGCGAAACGGCAGGAAGGTGATGACCGGCGTGAGGCCATTCGGCAACAGGTGCCGCCACATGATCGCACTGTTCGACACACCGAGTGCGCGCGCCGCGCGCACGTAGTCCATGTTGCGGCCGCGCAGGAACTCGGCGCGCACATAATCCGCCAACCCCATCCAGCCGAAAAGCGACAACAGGATGATGAGCAACAACACGCTCGGTTGAAACAGCGAAGCAAAAATAATCAGCAGGTATAGTTCCGGCATCGCGTTCCAGATCTCGACAAAGCGCTGAAACAGGAGATCGAACTTGCCGCCGAAATAACCCTGCAGTGCACCGAGCAGTACGCCGATGAACGTTCCGACCACGGTCAACGCAAACGCAAACAGCACCGACAACCGGAATCCGTACAGCAGACGTGCCAGCACATCGCGCCCGCGGTCGTCGGTGCCGAGAAGATTGGTGCTGCCCGGCGGCGCGGGATTGGGCTGGTCGGTGAAATAATTGATTGAATCGAACGAATACCGGTTGGGTGCATACACCACCCAGTTTCCATCACGCGACAACAGCTCCTGCACATACGGATCGTTGTAATCCGCCTCGGTACCGAAATCGCCACCGAAGGTGGTCTCCGGATAGGCCTTGATGAACGGGGCGTAATAGCCGCCCTGGTAATGAACCAGCAGCGGCCGGTCATTACTCAGGATCTCGGCAAACAGACTCAACACCAGCAGGATGCTGAATATCCACAAACTCGCATAACCGCGCCGGTTCTGGCGGAAGCGCCGCCACGCGCGCTGACCCGGAGACCGGTGGCTGCTTGCCTGGCCGGACTGTGTGCTGGCGGTGATCATGGCCGGCGCGCTCACTGCTCCACTGACTCGAACTGGATGCGCGGGTCAATCAGCACATAGGCCAGATCCGACAGCAATTTTGCGACCAGTCCGAGAAGCGTAAACAGATAGAGCGTGCCGAGCACCACCGGATAGTCGCGCTTCACGACCGATTCGTACGACAACAGCCCAAGGCCATCGAGCGAGAAAATGGTCTCGATCAGCAGGCTGCCGGTAAAAAACGCGCCGATGAACGCCCCCGGGAAACCGGTGACCAGCGGAATCACGGCGTTACGGAATACATGCCTGTAAAGCACGGTATTCTGGGTCAGCCCCTTGGCGCGCGCGGTCAGTACGTACTGCTTGCGAATCTCTTCCAGGAAGCTGTTCTTGGTGAGCATGGTCATGACCGCGAAGCTGCCGACCACCGAGGCGATGATCGGCAACACCATGTGCCAGAGGTAATCGGTCACCTTGCCATGCCACGACAGCTCCGCCCAGTTGTCGGAGGTCAGGCCGCGCAGCGGGAAGACGTCCCAGAAACTGCCACCGCCGAACAACACCAGCAGCGTGATGCCCAGCACAAAACCCGGGATGGCATAACCAACCAAAATGAGCGTGCTGGTCGCCACGTCGAAGGTCGAACCGTCGCGCACCGCCTTGGCAATGCCGAGCGGGATGCAGGTGAGATAGACAATGAAAAAGGTCCACACGCCGATACTGATGGACACCGGCAGTTTTGAAATGACCAGTTCCAATACTGACTTGTGTTGGTAGTGGCTGACACCGAGGTCAAAAATGAAATAGTTCTTCATCATTACGATGAAGCGCTCGGTTGCCGGCTTGTCAAAGCCATAGAGAGCCTTGAGTTCCTTGAGACGCTCGGCGTCGATACCGCTGGCACCGCGGTACAGTAGCCCTTCCATGCCACTGCTGACTTCGCCGCTGCGACCACTCTTCTGCAGTTCATGAATCAGCGACTCTACCGGGCCGCCGGGGACAAATTGTGTGACCACAAAAGTAATGAGCATGACCCCGAACAGGGTCGGGATCATGAGCAGCAGACGCTTCAGAATATAAGCGGCCATAGTGTCTCTCAGGGTTTCTTCCACCAGGTACGCAGCATCCAGCTTTCCGCCGCATAGTACAGGGGCGTGCGCACCGGCATCCCGAAACGATCCCAGTAGGCGACGCGGTGCGTGGCAATGAACCAATTGGGCACGACATATTCGCCGTGCAGCAACACGCGATCGAGGGCGCGGGCAGCCGTAACCAGACGCTTGCGGTCCGGCGCATAAATGATCTTCTGGATCAGCGCATCCACCACCGGGTTCTTTAGTCCCATGACATTGTTTGCGCCCTCCTGGTCGGCAGTCGACGAATGCCACAGGCCGACGAGCTCATTGCCGGGTGACTGTGACTGGCCGAACGATTCCACGATCATGTCGAAATCAAACGTGTCGGAACGCCGCTGATAGAGCGCTGAATCCACGGTACGATAGCGCAACTGGATACCGAGCTTGGCGAGATTGCGCGCAAACGGCGCGATTATGCGTTCAAATCCCTTCTGCACCGAGACCAGCATGATTTCGAATTCGAGACGTTCACCGTTGCTGTTTTGCAGTACGCCATCCTTCAGGTTCCAGCCCGCCTCAGCCAACAGATCGCGCGCGCGCCGCAGGTTGGCGCGCAGACTGTCCGGCGGCAGCGTGGACGGCGGTTTCCAGGTTTCGGTGAACACCGTGTGTGGCAGCTGCTTGCGGAACGGCGCCAGCAGCGCGATTTCATCCGCACTCGGTAGTCCAGTGGCGGCCAGCTCGCTGTTGCTGAAATAACTGTAACAGCGGGTGTACTGGTTGTAGAACAGGTTGCGGTTGGACCATTCGAAGTCGAGCGCCAGGCCGATGGCCTTGCGCACGCGAATGTCCTGGAACAACGGCCGGCGCAGGTTGAACACGAATCCCTGCATGCCGGCATTGTTGCTGTGTTTCAGTTCCGTGCGCTGGATCTGTCCGGAGTCGAATTGCGGCCCGGTGTAGTCGCGCGCCCATTTCTTTGAATTGTTCTCAAACAGAAATTCGAACTCACCGGCCTTGAAGGCTTCGTGCCGTACGGTTTCGTCCTTGTAGTATTTGAAGACAATGCGGTCGAAGTTGAACATGCCGCGCCGCGAGTTGTGCTCTTTCGCCCAGTAGTGCGGATTGCGTACATAACTCACGCGCTTGCCAAAGTCATAACTCTCCACCACAAACGGACCACTGCCGATGGGCTGCTCCTTGGTCAACTTGTCAAAGGGCGTATCCCCCACCCAGGCGCGGGCGAACACCGGCATTTGTGCGGCGATAAGATGCAACTCCGGATTGACCTTGGCAAATTCGAAGCGCACACGCCACTTATCCAGTGCAACCGCGCGCCGTATGTCCGCCCAGTAAAAGCGGTAACGCGGGTGCGCCTGCTTGCCGGTGAGTGTTTCGAAGCTGAACTGCACGTCTTGAGCGGTTACCGCAGCGCCGTTCGAGAAGCGTGCCCTGGGGTTGAGACGGAACGTGACCGACAGGCGATTGGGGGCAATCTCGATGTCCTCGGCGAGATGCGCATACAGGCTGTACGGTTCGTCCAGGCTTTGTTCCATGAGCGACTCGAATACAAGCTCGGACAACCCGGCGGCCGGGATTCCCTTGAGCTGGTACGGATTGAAACTATCGAAGTTTCCAAATGCGGACAGAATCAGGTCGCCGCCGCGCGGCGCGTCCGGGTTGACGTAATCGAAGTGATGGAAGCCGGGCGGATACTTGGGCGTGTAACCGAGCGCCACCGAGGGCGCGGCAAGCGCGACGGGCAGGTTAGCGATCATCCCGACCAGCACAACGAGAAGCAGCCACCTATGGTGCGCGCCGGCCCGCCCCCTGTTCACCCTCCGCATGCCTGGTACCGCTGCTTTGTTTGTCATTGCTTATAGATACGTTATCATAGCCTTACTACAGGCGCCCACCTGCGCAAAAGAACAACATTCGCCGAACAATCAGGAGTCGATCATGGGTTTTCTTACCGGTAAGCGCGCCCTCGTCGTGGGTGTCGCCAGCGAACGTTCCATCGCCTGGGGTATCGCCGAGGCCATGCATCGCGAAGGCGCCGAGATCGCCTATACCTACCAGAACGAGAAACTTCTGTCGCGCGTCCAGAAGGTCGCACAGCAGACTGATTCAAGCATCGTGCTGCCGTGTGATGTGTCCAGCGATAAACAGATCCAGTCCGTCTTTGACGAAATCGCCAAACACTGGGACGGCCTCGACATCATCGTGCATGCGGTCGCTTACGCGCCGCGCGAAGAACTGGCCGGACCTTTCGTCGAGTCTTCAACGCGCGACGGTTTCCGGGTTGCCCACGAGATCAGCTCCTACAGCTTCGTGGCACTCGCCAAGGCTGGCATGCCGCTCATGCAGGGACGGAACGGCGCGCTGCTCACGCTCACCTACATCGGTGCCGACCGCGCCATCCCGAATTACAACGTAATGGGGCTTGCCAAGGCGAGTCTCGAGGCCGGCGTGCGCTACCTCGCCCAGTCTCTGGGTCCGAAGGGTATCCGTGTGAACGGCATTTCGGCCGGCCCGATCCGCACGCTGGCGGCCGCCGGCATCACCGATTTCAAGAAGCTGCTGGATTACAACGATCTGATGGCACCGCTCGGGCGCGGCGTGACCATCGAGGAAGTCGGCAACGTGGCCGCGTTCTTGTGTTCGGACCTGGCCGCCGGCATCACCGGCGAGATCACCTACGTGGATGGCGGCTTCAACACCGTGGCCATTGGTCTTAACTACCAAAGGCTGCTCGTCAAGGATTGATAGCCGCCTGCCCTGATTTTAAAGCTGATCCTTGTAGATCCTGATCTCCGCCTGCTGGCGCAGGCCGCTGCGATAACTGTCGAGATACTCACGACCCCGGCGCGCCTCCAGCAGCTTGCGTAAAGCGTCCGCCTCGGCACCCGTCATAGCCGGCTTTTCCGGCTCCGTCACGCGCTTGAGGGCAAACACCGCCACCGCACCATCCGCCAATACGGCACTGCCATACTCCGGCTTGCCGCCTTCTGGATGTGCCGTCTTGAATAGCGCAGTCGACAGTCGCGTGTCGGTGCCAGGCGCCTTGCGCGCGTAGAGGCGCGCGGCCTGCGCCACCATCCCGTACTGCCGGGCCACCCCCTCGAAAGACTCGCCTGCGCGCAACTTGCCGAGCGCCTCTTGGGCAAGCCGCTCGGCCTCTGCCAGCAAGTCGCTGGCAAGTAATGTCTTTTCGATTTCGGGGCGCACTTCGGCGAGCGGCCGCAGGTTGGGCGGCTCGTGTGCCGCGATACGCAAAGCCACCAGCGTATTGCGGCCCACTTCGATGCCATTGCTGTTGCGTCCGTGACTCAGGACTTCCGGGTCGAACGCTGCCGCGATGATCTTTGGCTCGGCGGCGATACCGCTGCCGCCACCGGTGCGTGTAACCCAGCCGCTGGTTTCGATCTTGAGCCCGAGCAGATCGGCTGCCGGTTTAAGGCTGTCCGATTGCTCGTAGACGAGATTCTGAAATTTCTCCGACAACTCGAAAAAACGCTCCTCAGCCTTGCGTGTCCTGAGTTCGGCTTCCACCTTGGCGCGCGTTACGGCTGGCGCGCGCGGCGCGGCCTTCACACCGGTGAGCTTGATGAGGTGCAGGCCATAGCTGGTACGCACCGGTGCACTCAGTTCGCCGTTCTTCTTGAGCGCGAACAGGGACTGTTCGAATTCCTTCGCCAGCGCGCCCCGACCGACAAAGCCGAGGTCGCCACCCTGGGCAGCGGAACCGGGATCTTCGGAGTTTTTGCGCGCGAGCATGGCGAAGTCCGCTCCGGCCAGCAGCTTGGCGCGTAATTCCTGCACCTTGGCCATGGCCCTCTTTTCTTCCTGCGCTTCCGCGCCCTGTGGCAATTTGATGAGTATGTGACTGGCGCGGCGCTCTTCCTTGCCGGCGGCGCTCACGACGTTCTCCGCCATGGCCTTGCGAATTTCATCTTCGCCGAGACGTACACCCTTCGCGAGTTCCTCGGCGTCGAGGCGGATGTACTCGATACGCACGCGCTCCGCTGTCTTGTAGCGCCCGGGATTGGCGTTGTATTCCTGCTCGATCGCCGCGGCGTCAATCTTGACACGATCGCGCAGTCGCGCCGGCTGGAGAATGGCAACCGTCGCCTCGCGCTGCTGCGCCTGCAGCTTGATCAGCGTTTGAATGTCCGAGGGCATGACGATGGCGCTCTGCGCAAAACCGTTCTCGGCCTGGCGTATCAGCACATCGCGTCGCAACCTTGCCTCAAAGCCGGAGATATCCTGGCCGTTGTTGCGCAACAGCGCCTCGTACAATTTCACGTCGAACTGTCCATCGCGCTGGAACTGGGGTGCGAGCCGGATCTGCCGGCTGAGTTCAGCATTGCTGACACGATAGCCGCTTGCCTCGACATCGGCGACAAACAGCAGTTCATCGATGAGGCCGTCCAGTACCCGCTGACGGAATTCAGGCGTATCGAGCAGTCGCGGATCCACGGAACGCCCCAGCATCTGCTGGAACGAGCGGCGTTGTCCCTCGAGCGTACGCTTGTAGGACTCGACGCTGATGTCGACGCCATTCACCTCGGCGACATTGAGCCGGCCGCCACCTTCGAAATAGGTGTTGATGCCCCAGAGCGCAAACGGAATCGTGACCAGGCCGAGAATGATCGCGGCGATCCAGCCCTGGGTTTTTTCTCTGATGGTGGTGAGCATGTGCTATGTCGAGGCGTTGCGAATCGTCATTCCTTGCCGGCGACAGAAAGCCAGGCTTCCAGCCTGCCGACAAGGAAAAGGGCGAGACCAGGCTCGCCCTCGGGATACATGGCGGAGCGGACGGGACTCGAACCCGCGACCCCCGGCGTGACAGGCCGGTATTCTAACCGACTGAACTACCGCTCCAAGTCTTTATGGTGGGTGCTGAGGGGATCGAACCCCCGACCAGCGC
>Ga0105101_10000462_pt1 | contig 16829 bp, 14 predicted proteins | sample PPLLak21cMay2015_2_FD_87037 | JGI IMG/M metagenome (GOLD analysis project Ga0105101, IMG submission 87037) | Freshwater sediment microbial communities from Prairie Pothole Lake near Jamestown, North Dakota, USA - PPLs Lake P8 Core (1) Depth... | ecosystem: Environmental > Aquatic > Freshwater >... | reverse complement strand
GATAATACATAAAGGGAGGCATTTTTCAAATATCCAACCCGAATATTTGGCGTGTTTGACCATTGGATTAACCCTCTTCCCTCCTCGAATCCAGATTTCATCCGTATAGCAAAGGGGGTAATGGGGATTTTCATCCAAAAAGGTTACCTGGATTTTTAATTTCCCCTTCACCCATTGGTCATCAGAATCAAGAAAGGCGATATATTTGCCTTTGGCATGAAGGATACCTTTATTTCTGGCCGCGCTCACCCCCCGGTTTTCAGGATGTTGAAGAAGTCTTACTCTTCCGCAAAATTTTCTTATCTCCTCTATGGTTCCATCTGTGGATCCATCATCAACTACGATCAATTCAAAATCTTCAAAATCTTGCTTCAGAACCGAATGGATCGCCTCTCTTAACATAGGAAGACGGTTATAGGTAGGAATAATGACAGAAACCTTCGCCATGATAAATCAGTTGGGAGTTCGGAGTCGGGAGTTCGGAGTATCCTAAATCTACAAAACCTGAACTCTCAATTTGTAATTATTTTCTCCGAACTCCGAACTAATTACTCCGAACTATTTATTTGAGGTTAGGCGGCTTTTCGGGTCTTCTTTTTCAGACGGCTGATTCGTTTCCTGAAAATTTCTGACATCTTCCAATCTCTTTGTTGAAGGAGTTCCTCTCTTTTTGTTCTTAACTCCTTCACTTTCTGTTTCAACTGCGCGATGGAGAGAACGACTTTCTCTTTTTTAGCCACCGCATGTTTTTTTTCTTTCTTCGGCTCAGGTTCAGTAATCCCTTTAGCTGCCCGGATGGCGACGATCAACTCTTCTTTCTTCATCGCATGGACTCCATGGACTCCAGGCAACCCCATGGCCATCTCTCTCAATTCTTTTGCGGTCATTTTCTCCAAGGGCTTCTCTTTTTTCTCCATTCGCTTCTCCTCCTCTTTAGAATAGAAAGATTAAATCATAATTTATATGATTTTCTAAACCAAATCAACATGCCAATCATATAAAGATGATGACACTAACATTCGGCCAATTTGCTGTCATTCGTCTTATCCGTTTAACTTCTTTTCGTTTATTTTCCTAATTCATTTGTGGATTTAGGCTTGCCCATTTCTTAGGCAAATCAATGGAAGGGGCTTCAGTCGAGAGCAAAAGGGCTTATTTCCACAATTATTCAACATTGAATGTGGAATGAGATACGTAACCTGTTGAAAGAAAAATATTTTCCAAAAAAATACTACAGAAGTCTGGTCTTCCACTAATGCTGACATTTAATCCGATTTAACCTGAAAAATCAGCAAATATTGTGGAATAAGAGGTGGAAAAAGTGTGGATAAAATTAGAGGCTAGCCTTCTTGACTAGCCTCTAATTATTTCTGGCGGGAGCGACGGGGCTCGAACCCGCAACCTCCGGCGTGACAGGCCGGCGCTCTAACCAATTGAACTACGCCCCCAAATCTTATTTTAAATTTCAAATTGTAGATTTCAGATTTAAATTCCGCAATCCAGATTCCGCATTCCGAAATCTGTTGGTAGGCGGAACAGGGATTGAACCTGTGACCTCCGGCTTGTAAGGCCGGCGCTCTCCCAACTGAGCTACCCGCCCTTGAGTTAAGAATTAATTTTATGGAATCGTATTTCTGATGTCAAGTTGTGAAGAGGCCTTTAAGCCACCTCTGCTTCTTTCTCATAGAGGAGGATTGGACTTTCATGATGGATGACGACTTCCTCACTGATGATACATTCGCGAATATTGGATTGAGAAGGGATTTCATACATCACATCGAGCATGGTATTCTCCATGATCGCTCGTAGTCCCCTGGCCCCCGATTTCCTTTTGATGGCTTCTTTGGCAATGGCCACCAAGGCCCCTTCCGTGAAACGAAGTTTCACATTCTCGAACTCGAAGAGTTTCTGATATTGTTTCACCAAAGCATTCTTCGGTTTCCTTAAAATATCGACAAGGGCTTCGGTATTCAGTTCATCCAATGTCGCAATCACCGGAAGTCTCCCGATGAATTCTGGAATCAATCCAAACCTCAAGAGATCCTCCGGTTGAACTTCTCTCAGCAGTTCCCCTGTATTCCGTTCCTCTTTGGTCTTGATGTCTGCACCAAATCCAACCGTCTTTCCGCCGATCCGCTGTTCAATCATCTTTTCTAAACCAACGAACGCCCCTCCACAAAGGAACAGGATATTAGTGGTATCGATCTGAATGAACTCCTGTTGAGGATGTTTCCGGCCACCTTTGGGAGGGACGCTTGCAACCGTTCCTTCGATAATCTTAAGGAGGGCCTGCTGGACTCCTTCTCCCGAAACGTCACGTGTGATCGAGGGGCTGTCTGACTTTCTGGAGATCTTATCGATCTCATCAATATAGACGATCCCTTTCTGACACCTCTCGATATCATAATCGGCTGCCTGAAGGAGGCTCAGGATGATATTCTCCACATCCTCTCCGACATAACCTGCTTCCGTAAGACAGGTCGCATCAGCGATCGTGAAAGGAACATCCAGAATGCGAGCAAGCGTTTGGGCCAGCAAGGTTTTCCCAGAACCCGTAGGCCCAATCAGGATGATATTGGATTTCTGTAGTTCCACATCTCCTGACAGAACCCGGGTGTCGATCCGCTTATAGTGATTATGAACCGCGACGGACAAGATCTTCTTCGCATGCTCCTGCCCGATGACATATTCGTCTAGCTTCGCCTTGATCTCCATGGGTTTGGGAACGGTCAATTTCCCTGGGACGAACCGTTCCTCGGTCTCCTCAGCAATGATCTCATTGCAGAGTTCAATACATTCATCACAGATATAGACCGTCGGACCGGCAATCAGTTTCCTCACCTCGTCCTGACTCTTCCCACAAAAGGAGCAATGCAATACGGTTCCGTAATTCCCCCCACCGTTCGCCTTCATCTTCTTCTCCTTTCAGGAAATCTTCCCATTAGAAACGTCCGCTAAGTTTTGACGGGGCGTTTGATGACCACCTCGTCAATAATCCCATATTCCTTGGCCTGCTCTCCCGTCATATAAAAATCTCGATCCGTATCAGCCTGGATCTTCTCAAAGGACTGAGTTGTATGTCTCATCATGATCGCATTCAACTCTTCACGGAGCCGGAGAATTTCTTTTGCCTGAATGTCCACATCAGAAGCCTGTCCCTGAAAACCTCCCATGGGCTGATGGATGAGGATTCTCGAATGGGGAAGAGCATATCGCTTCCCTTTTTCTCCTGCAGCCAGAAGAAGAGCAGCAATGCTGGCAGCCTGTCCCATGCACAGCGTTGAAACCTTGGGGCGGATATACTGCATGGTATCATAGATGGCAAGCCCAGAAGTCACAATCCCCCCGGGAGAATTAATATACAGGTGGATGTCTTTATCCGGATCCTCCGATTCTAAAAAGAGCATTTGCGCAATGACCAAGTTGGCCACATCGTCATCGATCCCTGTCCCCACAAAGACGATCCGCTCTTTTAAAAGACGAGAATAGATGTCGTAGGCTCGTTCGCCTCTTCCATCCCTTTCAATCACAATGGGTATGAGTGTCATTCTTTCTTCCCTCTAAACATAATTGACATTGGCCTTTTCGAGGAGGAAGTTCAAAATCTTCTCGCTCATGATCCCGGCCTTGACTTCTGGGATTAACCCGTTCTTTTCATAATATCGTTTCACCACATCGAATTTCTGATGAATTCTCTCTGAAATCTCACGGACGCGATCCTCTGCCTCTCCATCTGTGACCGCGATCCCTTCCTGATCCGCAATCTTTTCCAGGATCAGGAAAGTCCGGACCTGTTTTTGGGCCATCTCCCGGTAGTCTCCCTGGAGTTTCTCCTCCGAGAGGCCCAGATTCTTGAAATCGACTCCCTGGGTGGCCAATCTCATTTTGGTGTCCGAGACCAACGTCCGGGTCTGCTCCTCCACCAAACTTTCAGGGACCTCAAAAGAATTGGCTTGAAGCAATTGTTCAACCATCTGATCTTTCAATTGTCGTTCGAGGATCAACTTCTTCTCTTTCTCGATCTCTTCTCTCAATTTAAGCCTTAAATCTTCGAGGGAAGAATAATCCCCCAAATCTTTTGCAAATTCATCGTCCAGGATTGGAAGAATCTTCTCCTTGACCTCCTTAATTTTAACATGAAAGGATAGCGTTTTCCCTGCCCATTTCTTGTATCCATAATCCTCAGGAAAGGAAACCTCTATCTCTTTTTCTTCGTCCGGTTTCAGACCCACCAATTTCTCTTCGAGGTCGGGAATGAAACGCCCGCTTCCAACCTCCACGGTGAAGTCGGTTGCCTTGCCCTCTTCCAGAGGCTTATTTTCCATGCTCGCCTCATAATCGAGGATGACAAAATCTCCAGACTGAACGGGTCTTGGGTCTGAGACCGTCTTCAATTGGGCATGAATATTTTGAAGATTTTTCAGTCGCTCTTCTACCTCCTCATCCTTCACCTCTTCCTTCTTTCCTTCGATCTTCAATCCGATATAGCCTTCCAACTTTATCTCTGGTTTAATTTCGATCGTAGCAGCATATTGGAACGGCTTCCCTCCCTCCATTTCTCCAGGATCGATGAAGGGGTTTGAAATGGGATGGAGCTTGGCTTCGGAGAGAGCTTGAGGATAGGACTCCTGAATCAGCTTCTGAATGACCTCTGCCTTGACATAATCTTTAAAGTGCCTCTCCAAGATATTTCGTGGAACCTTCCCGGGTCGGAAACCTTTGATCTTAGCTTTTCGACTCAATTCCCTATAAAAGGAATCGACTTCTTTGATCACCTGGTCCTCAGGGACCTCCACACTCATCTTCTTCTTAATTGAGTTTATCTCTTCAACACTTACCTTCATTCAACACCCTTGTCATTCGTTAAGTTATTGTGTTATTGCCTTCTTCGCTCTGCCTTTTGCCTTCTATGTTGGTGCCGAGGGCGGGACTCGAACCCGCACAGTCTCACGACCACGAGATCCTAAGTCTCGCGCGTATTCCAATTTCGCCACCCCGGCCGCCTCACTTTCTCGTCGGCGTGCCATTAGTTGCTTCTTATTCGTCGCAACGGCACCCCCGGCCTTACTGCCAAAGACTCGGTAACCATTCAAAAATCAAGAGGATTATCAAAAACAAAGATCAACGTATTGACTCGATTTAAAAAATTTTATTAGTTTCAATAGGTTAACAAAAAATCATATACAATCTTTACAATTTTCTACCACAATATAGCCTATTTTGTCAATTTAAAGGGAAATTTCCTACGTAATGGCAGGTCTCGTTACTTTCGGTGAATAAATGGAGCTTCACGGGCAACCCCGTGGTCACCAAAAAACACACCCACCTACGCCGAGGCTTCGGTGGGTCATCCGCCCCCTGCGAAATCCGCCGAAGCATAGCAGATTCATCGCCGCGATCATTTCCTCCAGAATCACGCATTCCTCCACGGCCAAGGCCGTGGTCTCCTGCGTAGGCGGATGAGAACAATCAATTTCCCTGGGGTTTCGCTTCCCCCCAATAGCCCTCAGCTGGTGGTTTACAGACGTGGCAGGGCCGTTTTCCTGCTTCCAAAGCTTCCTTTGGCGAATTGTAGATAACTTTAATCAATGGATCGATTTTCCGCGCTTTTTTACAACTTTGTTTATGATAGTAGGCCGAATACCTTGAAGAAACATACTTATCAGCAGCTAATAGGCTGACCGAGAATAGCAGGAGTAGACAGTTGACAATTATTATTAATTTCAAATACCTTTTCATGGGCCTCTTCCTCTCAAATGCACTGGTGAGCCGTGCAGGAATCGAACCTGCAACCTACTGATTAAGAGTCAGTTGCTCTACCTATTGAGCTAACGGCTCACGCTTGTCAAAAAGATCATTGCAAAATGTTCAATTAGCAATTCAACTGCATTGCTAATTTTGCAAGTTGCATTGGTCTTCATGTGGCGCCACGTACCACGCAGGGTACATGGCAGCCCTGCACCTTGTATAAAAAAAATGGCGCCCTGAACTACGTCGAGTTCAGGGCAGCCACGAACCCTACATGGTTCGTGGCGCGCCCGGTCCGGCTCGAACGGACGACCTGCGGATTCGAAGTCCGACGCTCTATCCAACTGAGCTACGGGCGCCTTGGGGTGAGTGAAGGGACTCGAACCCTCGACCGCTGGGGCCACAACCCAGTGCTCTATCCAACTGAGCTACACTCACCGTTTCTCTTGAATAGTTCATGCTGCCCTAGACCATCTAAGATTCAGGGCCGCAGTATGTCTTGTATAACAGAAGGGCCATGGCGCCGTGCACCATGTAAGGTGCACGGCAGCCACGAACCCTACGTGGTTCGTGGCGCGCCTGAGAGGATTCGAACCTCCGACCCACGGATTAGAAGTCCGTAGCTCTATCCATCTGAGCTACAGGCGCTTTTCTTTTCTAAAATTACCCTTTGCGCTATGCTCTATGCGCCTTGCTAATATGGTCGGGGCGAGCCGATTTGGCCGCCGCGTGCTCCTGAAAAAGGAGCACAATATTAATGATATTTCATTAGCGGAAGCCTTCCGCCAATGAGCGGATGGCTTCACGGCCGGTCCGGCCGGCTCACCAACTCGCCGGCGTGGCAAAGAGTCGCTCCTTATTCGTCGCGACGCCACCCTCCTGCTCTCCCGCAGGAGTTCGGCCCCTTATATCATAATTACTCTGTGCTCTATACTCTTAGCTCTTTGCTAAAGTGGTCGGGGCGAGCCGATTTGAACGGCCGACCTCCTGCTCCCAAGGCAGGCGCGCTAACCAGGCTGCGCTACGCCCCGATCTTTTAAAATTCCAAGCACCAAATGCCAAGCTCCAAATAAATTCCAATAACCGAATCACCAAATTAGAAAAATGGAAGAAGGGGACGCATCCCATTTTTGCTACCGTTTTTCAGATCTCTACGAATTCTTCGATGGGTAACTTTACCACCCTCTTGGCTTTCTTCTTCGCGCGATAAATGTCTATAAAATCCTTTTCAATCTTCTTTAGGACCTCTGCCTTGAAATACTGTTCTCCGCAGTATTCACACTCTTCGCACGGCACGTTGTTTACCACGAGAAATTGACCATCATGCCTATAAATATATTGAACGTGCTTTTCTCTGAAGTTTCTATTTCCGCAAAAGTTACAGATTTTTTTCATTTTTTACTCCTCTCGTGGGGAGTCTTAACCCTTGGAGGTCGAGGAACGTAAACCGTTATGACCGCCAACCAGTCTCCTCTTATCCCACAAACGGCATGAACGGGTTTCCCTCCCTCTGTAAATCCATCGACCAGACAGCTTTCACCTCTCCCAGTATCTTTATATTGTTCCAGAATTCTGCCCGTAGTCAAGGCTTCCTCGATCTCGTCCACGGTAAGATTATCATTTTGTCTCTCTTGATCTCCGTGTTTTGAAAAATAATATTCACCCTTCTTAACACGATCCTGTATCCGGTCTATCTTGAACATAAGTTTCTTTCATCGCTTCATTTAACGATAAATATCCCTCTTTCTCCCCCTGGTGTTTGGAGTTTGATTATTAACACATTCTAAGAAATATTCAAATCAACTTTTGGTCCTCAAGGCGGACCGTACGGATCGGATTTTCCCCGATAGAGAAAAGCTTTTTCTTGCGATTTCCTTTCATTTTTCATTGTTCAATTTGCCATGCTCACTTTGGATTGATCACTGTCTTAATTATCTTTCTCAATTTCCTGAGCGCTTTGCCGCGGTGGCTGATTCGGTTTTTCTCTACAATGGAGAGTTGGGCCATGCTCTTTCCATAATTAGGAAGGATGAAAAGAGGATCATATCCAAACCCTCTCTTCCCCTCCTCTTTAAATCCAATCCTCCCTGTGCAGACCCCTTCTGTCACTGCTTCTTTTCCGTCAGTGGAAACAAGGGCCATGACGCATTTAAATCTCGCTCCTCTTTTCGAGGTTGGAATCCCTTCCATCTCCCTTAGGAGCTTTCGATTATTTTCTTGAGGAGAAGCCCTTTCTCCTGCATACCTTGCAGAATAGACTCCAGGCATTCCTTTCAATGATTTCACCTCTAATCCCGAATCATCTGCAAGGGTCAACTGGTCAAAGTATGTTGAATAAAACCGCGCCTTTTTTAAGGCATTTTCGGTAAATGTTTTACCATTCTCCTCGGTCTCAGGAATATCAGAAAAATCGTTCAAAGAGAGGACCCGAAGACCCAATCCCTCCAAGGCCATTCGAATTTCACGGACTTTGCCCTTATTCTTTGTGGCAACAAGGAGCTCCTGCCGTTTTCTAATGTTATCCCTTTCCCTCTAAGGACCTCTTCTGAATTGTGGTGAGCTCTCTAATCCCTCTTTGGGCAACCCTCGTCAGCTCATCCAGCTCCTTTTTGGTAAAGACGGCCACCTCGGCCGTTCCTTGAATCTCCACAAATTTCCCGGCGCCGGTCATCACCACATTCATATCGACCTCGGCTCTGGAATCCTCGTTATAATTCAGATCCAGGAGAACTCTTCCATCTACTTTTCCCACGCTGATGGCAGCTACAGAATCCCTGACCGGTACTTTTTCAATCGTACCCCCCTTCACCATCTTCCGGAAGGCATCGACTAATGCTACATAGGCACCGGTGATCGAAGCCGTCCTCGTTCCACCATCCGCCTGCATGACATCGCAGTCGATCCAGACCGTCCTCTCCCCAAATCCGCCGAGGTCGGTGACAGATCTCAATGATCGACCGATCAACCTCTGAATTTCAAAAGACCGACCGCTTCCACGGCCCATCATGGAATCTCGGGTGGTGCGGGTATGGGTGGAGCGGGGAAGCATCGCATATTCCGCGGTGATCCAGCCCTTTCCGCTGTTTCGTAGAAATTGTGGAACCCTCTCTTCAACGCTCGCCGAACAGATAACCTTCGTATCCCCCATTTCAATCAGAACCGAGCCTTCTGCATGTTTCAAATAATTTCTTGTAATCTTGATGGGCCTTACCGTATAAGGCCCTCTCCCATCGATTCGCTTCACTACGGGGTCTCCTTTTTGAAATATCATCTCAAAAAAACCCTAAAGTGTCAATGGATTGTGGGAATTTCAGAGCAATTCAGAGACAATGAACATCCATTTATTTCGAGATTCTCATCTCGAGGAGGTATAAATTCCCTTCTCCCTGATCCAGGAGATGAGGATCGCTGTTAGTCCGACGAGAAGAGCCCATTTCCACACATCATGAATGCTTTCAAGGGAAGGGCCTCCGCTCATTGCAGAGGAAGGGCTGGAATTTCTCAAAGCAATGATCATTTCTGCAAAGGCGACGCCGACCACCATCCCAAAATTCCTTGATAGAGCCAGAAAACTGGAAGCGAGACCGATCCTCTCTTTAGAAAGAGACCCGATGATCGCGCTGTTATTGGCTGGATTGAAGAGCCCAATCCCAATGCCCAAGAGAACCTGTCGCCATAAAATAGAATAATCGCTCACAGAACTTCCAAGGAAGGTGAAAGAGAATATGGTCAGGGAGGTAACGGTCAACCCAATGGTGGCGGGGATTCTCACTCCGACACGGTCCGAAATCCTTCCACCCAGTGGCGCCGTTACCATAACCGTAAAAGCGACAGGAAAGATCAGCATGCCCACCTTCGATGGCGAAAATTCCAGAATATTCTGAAGAAAGAAGGGAAGGATGAAGGCATGGGCGGCATTCATCCAAAAAGAGAGAAGGCTCGTTCCAAGGGAAGAGATGAAGAGCCGTCTTCTGAAAAGATGGAGATCCACCAACGGAGAGGGGGATCGATATTCCACAACGAAGAATAGAATAAGAGAGCAGAAGCTCACGAAGAGCCATCCATGAGGAAGTGGCGACCATCCCTCGCCTGCTCGATTCAGAAAGAGGAGAAGAAAGGTGAGGAAGAAAAAGAGTAAAAGGGCTCCCCAGACATCGACCTTCGCCCTACCCATCGCCTGACTTTTTTCCAGCACTCTTGACGAGAGAAAAATGCCAAAGGCTCCAACAGGGAGGTTGACAAAGAAGATAGATCGCCATCCGAAATGTTCAACCAAAAAACCTCCGAGGAGAGGCCCCGTAATGAAGCCCACGGAGACGATGGAACCAATGATCCCCAGAGCCTGCCCCCGGTCCCGTTCCGGGAAAATAGTCGTAATGATCGCAGGGCCAACAGCCATCAATGCAGAGGCTCCCAGTCCTTGAATCATTCTCGAACCGATTAGGAAGTAGATGGTAGAGGACAATCCACAAAGGGCAGAACCCACAGTGAAAGTAACGAGACCGAAGAGGTAAATCTTTTTCTGTCCCAAAAGGTCGGCCAATCTCCCCATCCAAAGGAGGCATCCCGTAATGACAATGAGATAGGCGATCACCACCCAGGCCACTGCCTTCAGATGAGTATCTAAAGCTTGTGTGATGGTAGGAAGGGAGATGTTTACCACACTCGCATCGAGGGTGGACATGAAGATCCCGATGGAGATATTGAAGGTCACCCACCACCGCTGGTCTATCCTCGAAAGGAACATGGAAATCAGTGCCTCATGATTTAACGAAGGGAGCCATCAAGTCCTTTGATCGCTCAAATTTAATCAGATTTTCTGCGTTTGTGCAAGGTAACCCAATTGCATTTGGAAGGACAGAATGGAGCATCGTTTGGACTCCTGAAAAATGCGGATATTGAAACATCCAGAAAAAATAGTTATGATATTGTGAATTTTGTCCCATGGAATTGGGAAACCTTTAAAAGTTGACGATACCCTCTTGACGAAGGAGTAGAAAAAATGGCCCCCAAGGATCACAAGAAAGTATTTTCAGGTGCTTCAAAATATGTGCTGGATGATGAGCTTGCCAAAATTGTCAACATTTCCATTGCCCTCGAGATGCCCCTTCTCCTCAAAGGGGAACCTGGAACAGGCAAAACGATGCTGGCCCATGCTGTCGCCGAGGCCCTCCACATGAGGCTGATCGTTCTGAATGTGAAATCGAGCATGAAGCTCATCGATGCCCTCTATCAATACGATACCCTCACCCGTTTGAATGACAGCCGCTTCGGAGATTCCAGAAGGGATGTGAGCAATATTGAAGAGTACATTCGAATGGGTAAAATCGGACAGTCCTTTGTCTCCGATGAACGGCTCGTTCTTCTGATCGATGAGATCGATAAGGCCGATACCGATTTCCAGGACGACATGCTCGACGTGTTAGATCAGATGGAGTTTGATATCATCGAAATCGATAAAACGATCCGGGCAAAATGTCGGCCCGTCGTCGTCATCACGTCGAATGCCAAAAAGGACCTTTCCGATCCCTTTCTGGGACGCTGCAATTTTCACCATATCGCCTTCCCTGAGCCCGATATAATGAGAAGGATTGTTCAGGTCCATTTTCCTGAGATTGAAAAGGAACTCCTTGAGAGCGCTGTCCGGACCTTCTACCGCCTCAGAGAGATCAAAGGGATAGAGAAAAAACCGGCGACCCGGGAGCTGATCAACTGGATCCGAGCCCTTCGAGCCGATCCTGACATCCAGACAAAGGACCTGCTCAAAGGAGAGGTTCCCTACTTGGGTGTCCTCTTTAAAAAGAGCCCGGATTATGGTGTAGCCCAGAATGCCGTCTCGAGATTCAGGATATGATTTCGCAAAGAGCATCGCGAAGAAGTCCAATAGTCCGATGGTCACTTAGTCGTATGGTCAAGGAACTACAAGACTATGGGACTATAGGACTATAGGACTATGCGACCTCCGAATCTTTAACGCTATGCGCTATGCTCTATGCCCTATGCCAAAGGTGTTTGCATGTTCGTCGACTTCTTTTATTTATTGAAAAAAGTGGGCATCCCCGTATCGCCCACTTCCTTCTTAAGGCTTCAAAAGGCCCTGAGCATGGGTCTCATCAACTCGGTCGATGATTTTTACACCGGGGCCCGGGCCATTCTTGTGAAGAGCGAGAAATATTTCGATCTCTACGACCAGGTCTTTGCCCACCGTTTTCAAGGCGTTGAACTAAAGGAACCGAGCCTTGTTGAGTTATCCGAGGTGGTTCGTGCCCTCCTGGAGGATTGGCTAAAGGATCCCAAAATGTTGGCCGATATCCTTGGCATCGATGAGAAGGATCTAGCCAAATTGAGCCCAGAGGAACTCATCCAGTATTTCCTTGACCGGTTGAAAGAGCAGACCGAAGCCCACCATGGCGGAAGCAAGTGGATCGGGACAGGGGGGACCTCACCGGTTGGACATTCCGGATATCATCCGGGTGGCATGCGGGTTGGTGGAGTTTCCAGAAACAAGTCTGCTGTGAAGGTGGCCATGGAGCGAAGGTATCGCGACTATACCCAGGAAGGCCCGATGACTGCATCCCAGATGGGAGAGGCTCTGAAGCGATTGAGAAATATGGTCCCCTTCGGTCCCAAGGACACGGTCAATATCGACGAGACGATTTACAGAACGATGAAAAATTGCGGAGAGATTGAGATCGTATTCGATCGCAGTTTGAAAGACCGCTTAAAGGTGGTCCTGGCCATTGATAACGGCGGGTGGTCCATGGATCCTTATATCGATCTAGTGCAAACCCTCTTCAATTATGCCCGCGCCCAATTCAAGGATCTCAAGACCTTCTTCTTTCACAACACGATCTACGATTATTTCTGGGAGGATCCCCAAAGGCGTCACAAACCCCAAAAGGTTGACGAAATGGTCCGACTGGATCCGGAGACAAGGTTCATCATCGTGGGGGATGCCAGCATGGCGCCCTACGAATTGATGGCCACCGATGGCTCCATCTATGTGGAGGAAAGGTCCGGGAAACCTAGCTATGAAAGGCTGAAGTTTATTGGAAAGACCTTTCCCCGCTCCGTCTGGATCAATCCTGTCCTGATCGAACACTGGCCTTACACTCCCTCCATTCAGCACATCCGAGAGATCTTTCCCATGTTCGAACTAACCCTCGATGGGTTGGAGAAAGCCGTGACACATATGATGCGGAAAAATTGATGGAGATACTTTTTCCCTTGACAAAAGCTCTCTGCTTTAATTAATTTATTCTTTACGCGAACATCCCGCCCATCTCCCCCGCAAGGATATTTCATGAAAGAAATTGAAAAAGAGCGGCAGATGATTCGAGAGACCGCCATCAAAACCGCCCAGAAGACCATTCAACCTAGAGCCGCCGAGATCGATGAGATTGGAGAATTTCCCCGTGACCTGATGGAAACCATTGGGAGACAGGGATTTCTTTCCATCCTCCTTCCAGAAGAATATGGTGGCATGAACGGAGACATCACTACCTTCTGTCTTTTAATCGAAGAGATTGCGAAGGTTAGCGGTTCTTCATCCCTTCTACTTCTCGCTCAGGGAGTGGGCACCCTGCCCATCTGGCTAGGAGGCAATGATTCTCAGAAAGAACGTTACTTCACCCAGATCTCTGAGAAGAACAGCCTCGTTGCTTTTACTCTGAATGAAGCAGAAATAGGATCGGAGGCGCCTTCGATCAAGACCCGGGCTCAAAAACAGGGAAAGGATTATCTGCTAAACGGCCGTAAATGCTTCATCACCCATGGGAGCATTGCACACCTTTACTCCGTCTTTGCTCTCACCGAACCTACAAAAGGGAACGAAGGAATTTCCGCCTTGATCGTAGAAGAAGGAACGCCAGGACTCCTCTTCGGTCGGAAAGAAGAGAAGTTAGGGATGAGAGGTTCGGTGACGACCGATGTGATCTTCGAAAACTGCCAAATCCCCGGAGAAAATCGTCTGGGAGAAGAGGGCAAAGGATGGAAGATTGCCAGGGATACGCTTACCATGGCGGGACCGGCTATGGGGGCACAGGCTGTAGGGATTGCCCAGGGGGCCCTCGACTATTCTGTTCATTACGCCAATGAGAGGATTCAATTTAAGAAACCCATTTCCTCCTTTCAAGCAATTCAATTTATGATCGCAGATATGGCCACACACATCGAAGCTGCTAGGGCCCTCGTCTATCAGGCAGCGGCCCGTGTGGATGCCGGGCTGGAAGGAGCAGAGAAACTTTCCACTATGGCCAAACTCTATGCTTCGGATGTGGCCATGAAGGTGACTACAGACGCCGTCCAGATTCTCGGGGGATACGGTTATATGAAGGATTATCCCGTGGAACGGATGATGCGTGACGCCAAGGTGACACAGATTCTTGAGGGATCAAATCAGGTTCAGCGTTTAGTGGTCGCCAACCATCTCTTTGGAGATTGATACTTCGACGGCGCCAAACCCCGGGCTTTAGACCGGGGATAGCCGAAGGGTTGATTCCGTCATGGCCGAGATGAGCGGAATCCTTCGCTTACCTCTTATTCCCATCTTTTTCTCTTACGGTATCGGAATTTATCTAGGCTATTTTGACCTTCCTCTCTCTTCAACAGTATTGATGGTCTCTTCCCTGACCCTTTTAGCTTTATGGGCTCTCTCCCTCGTTATGAAGAGGAGAACGGTGGGCACCGTGTTAGCCATTGCTTTCTTCTTTCTCCTCGGCATCTTATCCATCCATCACTATATCCGTCCACCCCTCTCTTCCTCTCACATTTCCCGTTTCATTGGGTTCGATGGGATCTCGATGGAAGGGACGCTCTATCGTCCTCCGGAGGAGTCCCATGGGAGAACACAACTGCGGATTCGGGCCCAAAAGGTCATCCACTCCAACCAACATTTCGCTGTCGAAGGCCGGCTCCTGATCTTTTTGAAGGAGAAACATCAACCCTTCCAAATGGGGGATCACCTTCGATTCCGGTGCAAACTTTATCGCCCTCATGGATTTCATAATCCAGGCGGATTCTCCTATGAACGCTATCTTTCTTTTGAAAGAATTCACGCGATTGGATTTTTGAACGAGGAGAACAACTGGGTCAAAGTCGGAGAAGGCTCTGAATACTCTCTTCTCCACCTGATCGAGAGGATGAGGAATCACATCCGAAATTTTCTCGCAAAGGAAACGCATCCCCTCTCCTCTGGAATTTTAAAAGCCCTGGTCCTGGGGGAGCAGGGAGATATTCCAGAGGAGATCACGGAACAGTTTACAGGTGCGGGCATTGCTCATCTCCTGGCCATTTCAGGGGATCATCTCGGAATCGTCGCCCTCCTCTCCCTCTCTCTCTTTCTCTGGATCCTCAAGCGATCAGAATTTCTCCTCCTCTCCATCTCCGTCAAAAAATGGGCAGCCGGCCTGACCATTCCTTTTATCCTTCTTTACACCTTCATCGCAGGAGGAGGAATTTCTGTCATTCGGGCCACGATCATGGTCATCACTTTCTTCCTCTCCATTCTGTTCAGTCGAGAGAGAAATCTTCTCCATACGCTCGCCTTGGCCGCCTTTCTCATCCTCCTCTTTTCCCCTCCTTCCCTTTTCGATGTCTCTTTTCAACTCTCCTTTCTTGCTGTCCTCTCCATTCTCTACCTGGTGCCGCGCCTCTTCCGGTGGCAGAATGAGGAAGAGATTCTCCCCCCCAAAGAGACTTCTTGGAAGCAGCGTCTCTGGGCTTATTTGAAAATCTCCTTGGTGGTGACCGCAGTGGCCATCTTAGGGACAGCCCCTTTTGTAGCCCTTCATTTCAATCGGATCTCTTTCATTGGCTTCTTAACCAACCTCTTCTTTGTCCCCTGGGTGGGATTCGTCATCGTCCCTCTCAGCCTCGTTGCTTCGCTCCTCTCCTTCTTCGTCTACCCCTTGGCTGTGTTACTCATCCAGGTGAATGACCTCATTACAATGATCCTGCTTAAAGCCGTGGCTCTCTCTGCCTCTTTTCCATACGCCTCCTTCTTTGTCTCCACCCCAACCGCTTTTGAAGTCATCCTTTTCTATTTGCTTCTCCTCATGGCGGTCCATCTTCGAAAAGGAAAAAGGGTGAGATATCTCTTCCTGGGATGCTGCATTGCCCTTGTCCTCAATTTCGCCTTCTGGAACACAAAGGAGTGGTTTCAGAAAAAATTAGTGATCACCTTCATCGATGTCGGGCACGGAGACTCCATCCTCATCGAATTCCCAAAAGGGAAGCGAATGCTGATTGATGGGGGAGGGCTTCGTGAGGACCGTTTCGATATCGGCAAGAATGTGATTGCTCCATTCCTCTGGAGTAAGAAGATACGAAAGATTGATCTCCTCGTCCTCACTCACCCTGATCCAGACCATCTCAAGGGCCTAAACTTCATTGCCTCCCATTTTTCAATCGATCACTTCTGGGACAACGGTTTTCGAGGAGATTCAGAATCCTATATTCGATTGCAAGAGATCCTTCTTAAGAAGAAGATTAAACGATCCTCTCTGAATGATCAGACCTTTTCGCAAATGATCCATGGTGCTCAGCTCTCCGTTCTAAATCCACCGGCCATGAAAGAATCCCAGAGGGTAAATCAGAATCCCTCTCTACTAAACAACCAATCTCTCGTAATGAAGATTCAGTTTAAGCAGATCATCATCCTTCTGGCAGGGGATATTGAACAAGAGGCTGAATACCGGATGATGAGAAAGGGGTTCCCCATCAAAGCCGACCTTCTGAAAATCCCACACCATGGAAGTGCTTCATCGAGCACCCAAGCCTTTCTGGAAAGCGTGAAACCCTCTTATGCCATTCTCAGTGTGAGTGAGCAAAGTCTTGGAAGGCTTCCCCATCCAGAGGTGTTAAGGAGGTATGAACGATTGGGCACAAGAATTTTCAGAACCGATAAACATGGCGCCGTCACAGTCGTCACGGATGGAGAAAGAATTGAGGTTAGGACATTTCTGAAGGGTGAACCGTGAAGGGAGGTCGTCTGATATGGGCTATGCCTTTTGAATTGAGTGGGTAAGGGCGACTTCAGTCGCCCAAAGGGCCCCGCTTTACGGGACCCTGCCTAGTGTTTG
>Ga0105101_10000461_pt1 | contig 16836 bp, 11 predicted proteins | sample PPLLak21cMay2015_2_FD_87037 | JGI IMG/M metagenome (GOLD analysis project Ga0105101, IMG submission 87037) | Freshwater sediment microbial communities from Prairie Pothole Lake near Jamestown, North Dakota, USA - PPLs Lake P8 Core (1) Depth... | ecosystem: Environmental > Aquatic > Freshwater >... | reverse complement strand
CGGGATGGCTGGTTCAGGCTTGCGCCCATTGACCAATATTCCTCACTGCTGCCTCCCGTAGGAGTCTGGTCCGTGTCTCAGTACCAGTGTGGGGGTTCACCCTCTCAGGTCCCCTAAACATCGATGCCTTGGTAGGCCATTACCCTGCCAACTAGCTAATGTTACGCATGCCCATCCCGTACCACCGTGGTTTTAAATATCTCAAGATGCCTCAAAATATCTTTATGGAGTATTAGTCCGAATTTCTCCGGGTTATCCTCCGGTACAGGGCAGGTTGCATACGCGTTACTCACCCGTGCGCCGGTCGCCACCAATCCCGATTACTCGGGATCGTGATGCCCCTCGACTTGCATGTGTTAAGCCTCCCGCTAGCGTTCATCCTGAGCCAGGATCAAACTCTTCGTTGTAAAAATTTATTCTTATTATCTCTTGACGAAAACTACCCCTGGTCTCTTTCTAAATACTAACAAGTTAATCTTTAGACGAGATTCTCTATCTCGCCTGGTTGCTACTTCATAATTTCAAAGAACTTTCATTGACCACCGAAGCCTTGGCGTAGGTGGTTCCCTCCGTAGCATTGTCGCTTACGCTTCATAGCTTCAGCTACGGAGCGGCGAAGGAGGGTCTTATTTCTACTCCACAGAATTTGATCCGGAGTATTTACTTTTAATTTTGGGACGTTAAAGTTATTACTTTTTATCCGCCCCGCAAAATATTAAATGAACCTTTATTCTTTAAAGCGGGTGCAAAGATATAAATTGATTCTTTCAATGCAATAGTTGAATTAAAAAAAATCAGCGGATAAAATAAATTAGGAACCAGAGTTACCCTGTTTCACCGGAAAGCTGCTTTCCAGTGTATGAACAAACCTCTCTCTCCCAATGCATTAAAAGAATAATCCACCCTGAAGACTTTATCATAGTAAGTTACAAAATCGATACCCATTCCAAAACTGTACATCATTTTGTTAACGAGAGTACTATTATAATTTTTATACATTCCATATCTGTCATTCACATACCCGGCGTCAAAAAACAGGTTTGAATAAATTTCAACCGGGACTCTGTTAAACTGATGCAGATTCCGGATTGGCCAGATCTTCATATTGATGACCTTCATTGGTAAGATTTCATATTTTACAAGGCTTTTAAACAAAAACGCATTATCACCATTTACGGCATAATACTCATAACCCCTGACAAGATCAAGATACCCCAGTCCTGTTGTCGTTGAAAACACATACTCATCATCCAGAACCGAATGATACCAGAGTCCTGTTGCAACGTAAAATCTTTTAATAACCTTTTTATAAATGTAGAATTGTACAAAAATATCTGTTGAATTATATTCCCCGTGAACCATATTCAGTCCTTTCCTGTTAAAGCCTGCAACCAGCAAATGCCCGGTCTTCGGATAAATGTGGGAATCACGATTATCGCGACGGAATTCATATTTCAGATTGAAATAACTCAGCCTGTTCCTGCCTGAACCCGCATAGTATGGATTCAGGGTATATATTGTGTCTGCAATCCTGTCATCTGAATACCCGAGTTCAATGTTATGTGTGTTGAAATACCCTTTCCTGTACTTGTAATGAACATTGACCATAAAACTCTTTATCAAATAGGAATTCTCTTTTAGCGTAACTTGTTTATCGGATTCAATAACATACGGGAGAATCTTTTTAGCTGACCAGGAGGTAAGGAAAGACAAAGAATGGCATTTTGCCTTATCCAGAAAAAGCCCCCTGTATTCCATTTCATATCTGGTAAAATTTCCAGGCCGGAAATTCAGCAGCAGGGTTTCACCCATTCCCCTCAGGTTATTGATCTTAATCCCAACACCATACTCCAGCTTACTCAGATCCTTCGTTCGCCACCATTCACTGAAATTACGATCGGTGTGATTCAGGTAACCTGTAGGCCAGATATACCATCTTTCTGTAAGCTTGATTGTAAATTTCACAAAACCGGGTAACGATTCAGCTGCATCTATTTCAACAAAATTGAAGAGTGATGTTTTAACCAGATTATTGATGCTGGTCCTTTTTAAATCTTCTATCTCATTACTGTGAACAGTATCATTTAAACTGAAAGTAAGCTCGCGGAAAATGAACTTTTCACTGGTCACATAATTTCCTTCAATTATTACTCCACTGACAATCAACGAGTCCGGAATTACAGTTGCTGCCCAGCTGTCCTTTAAAAAAAGGCTTAAACAAAAGATAAAAGAAAATACACATTTAAGCATTTTTTATTTGTCTTTCTGTTCAGTCCGGATAATAATAACAACTGATCCGTGAAATCTGTTTCTTACTTACCCGAATGTTATAATGAAATTCATTAGAAAGTTCCAGATAGTTACAACCCCGATGGCAAACAGCTTGGAGAGATAAAAATTGATTTTTAGCCTGTCATTGAGCAAATAAATGACAAGATTATTTATTCCCAGTCCTGCAACTGCAATTAGTATGAAAGAAAAATACTCAAACGCGATCTCTTCATTTTCACTCTGGAATGTCCATATCCGGTTCCAGATATAGTTGGATGTAGCCGCAAGAATGAATCCTGTGGAGTTGGCAATATATTTATTGATCCTGATCTTTTCCTTTAGAAGCCAGGTGGTGCCGAAATCGATCAGCATCCCTGAAAAACCGACAGCGCAGAACTTCAGAAATTTTATAATTAAGATCTTATCAATCATCTCGTCCTATTGTTATTTTAACAAAGTTGCTGTTTATAGCCGGTCCGAATACATTATTAAGTGAGATCCCAAACTGAAATTTCCCTTCCGGCAGGTCAGGAATGATACCTGAGAGTGTTCTGTTCATAACAGAACCGGTATGGATAACTCCCACAGGTTTGTCGAGAGAAGCCTGCTTAAAATATTCATCTTCATCCTTCAGGAAGGACATACATACCTCGACAGGGAACTGACGGTGACCGAAATCAATGTCATAATCATACTGATTCAGCATACTGAAGGGAATGCTGACTGTATCACCCGGATTTAACCTGGTATCGCTTAAGCTGAAGACTATTTTCACCCGGTTCACCGTCTGCAGGCTGTCGGTCCTGAAGCCGCTGAATTGCAGGCTTCCTGTTTCGTAAACCTGTGACCGGTTCGCTGCACTTATGCAGACAAAAGCAGGTTTATTATGATATTTTTTTTCAAACTGCCATATATCAAACTGTGTCAGGCGGTTATAAAGCGAACTAATAACCACGGCATCTTTGCCTGTAAAAAATTTATAAAGAGACGGCTTCTGGAAAGAGCCGGCAAAAACCACCGGGAGATCTTCCGCTTCTTTTGCAATTGCTTCATACTTTTTGTTCCTGTCTGCATATCCCATTTTACGTATGACTCCGAGATTTGTCATCATGATGATCCTGACGATCAGCAAAATCAAAATTGACGGAAGGATGAATCTGCCTGTATATTTTAATAGTGATGGGTTTTCAGGGATCTTTTCCGAAAGCAATAATATAATCGGGATGGAACATGCAATTGTCCACTGCGGCTCAACATGTCCCGTTGAGGCAGTAATCCAGAAAAAAAGTAAAAATCCGGTAATCACGAAATAAAGTTCTCTGGTGAAAGGATCGGCAGGTTTGTTTTTTACCATAACATAAAACACCGCCCCGAGGGTAAAGGGATTAAATATTGCCATCTGATTCGGCAGGTATTCAAGCAGAAATAACCATCTGAATCCTTCTGACCGGTCGATCAGGTGATACCTGAGGCTTGGGAAATCATGTGAGAACTGCCAGTAAATATGGGGTGAGAGAAGGATCAGGGCAAGTATACCGGAAATCCAGAACCTGTAATTTCTCAGCAATCTTATATTTGAAAGAATAACAAATCCTATCACCAGAACTGCCTGGTATTTACTATAGACCATTCCCGCCATGGAAACTGCAAGTAATAGAACCGATGTCCGGTTGCTATCAGCCAAGAATTTTTTGTTTGCTAAAAAGAACAGTGCGGTGAAAAACAAAAGAGGTGCATCCGGTGCTGCTATCACCCCATAAATCGGAAAAAGGCTTATTGAAAAGGCAATAATGAAAAAAAGGATAACTCTCCGGGAGTCAGGTTCCCTGAATCCGGCTGTTTTCCAGATCAGGAATAATGTTGCAAGTTGCAATATTCCTGACATAAAACGGATTCCCAGGTTCCCGGTAAAAAAAACTGAACTGATCCTTACCATCAGGGCTACCATCGGGGGATGGTCGAAATAACCCCAATCGAGGTATTTGCCGAATAAACCATAATAAGCCTCGTCGCTAAGTACCTCTGTAAAAACTGCTTGTATCAGGTTTATAATGAACCAGATGAGCATGAGAATCGCAAAAGTTTTCTTATAGTCACCGCCAATCACCTGACCAGACTGAGGTTGAAGAAATTTAAGGATAGGTTTCAACGATTTAATTTGATATTATTCAGATTTACAGACACTTTTAAAGCCTGCTGATGGTACATTGTCCTTTCGGTAAAATGGAGGGAATAAATTATTCTCGCGCTCACCATATCTTTTTTAATGAAGTCAAGATAAAAGTCTGATCGATCATAGGTATATGCCCTGTAGAAGGGATCTCCCCAATACAGCTCGTTATCATGTTTCTCATAATAATACATATGTCCGTTACCGGTAAAGAATGTATTAAAGATCCCTAACCTTTTATATTCAATCCTGGCTTCTGAAAGAAATGCGGTGTTTACGATCCACCCTGTATTATCTGCCCTGGCACGATCGAGACCTGCCACTAACCCGGCATTTATTTCAAGTTTTTCAAAAATAGTTTTATGTGAGTAATCGAGTCCGATGGAAGTCAGAAAGAGAAGGTTATCATGCAGAGCTTCATCAATTATCGGGTCCATTTTCCCGGCAAAATGGTACATATAGCTGAAATGCTGGATATAAAAAATCCCCGGTGTATACTTCCCTGAAAAACCGACAAAGAATGCTTCACGCATTTCATACGACTGACGACTTGTCCAGTCAAGCCAGATATTTGCAAAGAGCTGTTTTCCGGTGTACTCCCAAAGGATCCCATACATTTCAGGGCGATAATATGTCAGTGAGTCCTGAAAAAAAATACGCGGGTATCTGTCCAGGGCAAAATGTCGCGGAAAAGCACCGACTGTAAAACTGAAAGGTTTACCTGAAAATCTGTAATAAGCAGTTGGGGCCAGATCCAGAATTGTTTTATCACTTCCGTATTCGTGCAGGAGATTTATCCCTGCCACGATACTGTGCAATGAATCGAAAACGATATTCATTTCCGGTGCAAACCGCACACCAGCCATTGTTTGCGGCATCTGAACCGAAGAGCCGCCAAATTCAGCATTATCGAAAAAATTAAATAATCCTGCACGCCAGGTCGTTTGCTGGGAATAACCATTTACAGATATTATTAAACAAAACAGAATAATCCTGAACGGAATCCTCATTTCTGAATAATTAACGGGAGACAAAATTAGAATTATTAATTTAAATCCCTCAGGCAGGAATATATTTATTAGAATTAGATATTAGTTTAATCTGTTGTTTTCCTTTGTGTTACTTACCGAGGAACTTTGTGTTATTTTGTGGTAAAAATACTTATCACAAAGGGTACAAAGGACAACACACAGGATACACAAAGGAAATGATTGAAATAAGTTAGTTATCATTCATTGAATTTCCGTATTTTAGCAATTATTTACTTTGCATGTCGAATCTCGTAATTATTCCGACCTATAATGAAAAGGAGAACATTGAACCACTCATTAAAGTAATTTCTTCTCTTGAAGTTCCTTATGATATCCTGATCATTGACGACAATTCTCCTGATGGAACTGCCACTGCTGTTAAAAACCTTCAATCTGAATTTAAAAATCTTCATCTGCTGGAACGTCCCGGGAAAATGGGACTCGGATCTGCTTATAAAACCGGCTTTAAATGGGCGCTTGAGAACGGCTTCAGTTATATTTTTGAAATGGATGCCGATTTTTCCCATGACCCATATGACCTTATCAGGCTCTATAAATCATGCCACGATGATGGTACCGATGTTGCAATCGGTTCAAGATATATCAGCGGAGTAAATGTGGTTAACTGGCCATTATCAAGGGTCCTTATGTCCTATTTTGCGTCAATTTATGTCAGGCTCATAACCAGGATGAAAATAATGGATACCACGGCAGGATTTATTTGCTATAAGAAAGAAGTCATTGAGAATATTCACCCAGAACAGATAAAATCAAAAGGCTATGGTTTCCAGATTGAAATGAAATTTGTTGCCTGGAAGTTAGGTTATAAAATTGCTGAAGTGCCGATAATCTTCACCGACAGGAGGCTGGGTTCATCAAAAATGACCGGAGGAGTTTTTAATGAGGCATTGTGGGGCGTGCTCAGGATGAAGCTGAGGAGCATGGTAAAAAAATACAGGAAAAACATGTGGAACGGCGCAACGGCTCAACGACACAAAGGCATAAAGACCAGATATTTTAATGGGGAACATATTAATTAAGAATCCCACAATTATAAATGAAGGACAATCTTTCACCGGGGAGATTCTTGTTAAAGACGATCTGATCGCAGAAATTGGCATGCCGGATGAGATAAAGATACCGGCAGAAACGGTAATAGTTGACGCGTCAGGATTAACACTCATCCCGGGAGTAATAGATGATCATGTTCATTTCAGGGAACCGGGTCTGACTCATAAAGGAGACATTTTCACTGAATCAAGTGCGGCAGCAGCAGGCGGTGTTACCTCATTTATGGATATGCCAAACACTGTACCACAGGCAGTGACTCTCGCCACACTGGAAGAGAAATACCAACTGGCTTCGGAAAAATCAATTATCAATTATTCTTTTTACCTGGGAGCAACAGATAATAATCTTGATGAGATAATGAATGCTGATCCTGCAAAGATATGCGGTATCAAGCTATTCATGGGATCATCTACAGGCAATATGCTGGTTGACAATGAGAATACACTGCGTGAGCTGTTCCGGAGGACGTATGTCCCATTATCGGTTCATTGCGAAGACGAAGCAACAATCAGAAAGAACACCGGGATTTACCGGAAGCAGTATGGCGAAGCAGTACCAGTAAGCAAACACCCATTGATCCGCAGCCGGGAGGCATGTTTCAAATCTTCTTCATTTGCCGTAACCCTGGCAAAAGAGTATAATACCCGCCTTCATTTACTCCACCTCACCACAGCAGACGAAATGAAGCTTTTAAGCCCATTCCGGCTTGACGGACAGAAACGAATTACAGGAGAAGCATGTGTACACCACCTCTGGTTTGATGATTCGGATTATGATAACCTTGGTTCAAAAATCAAATGCAATCCGGCAATAAAAACTAAATTCGACAGGGAATCACTAATCAATGGAGTTCGCAATGACCTGATCGATGTAATTGCAACTGATCATGCTCCACATACTGCCGGGGAAAAATCGGAGAGTTACTTTAGAGCACCATCCGGTGCTCCTATGGTTCAACATTCATTGTCAGTTATGCTTGAACTGATGCACAGAAAGATCTTCAGTATTGAGAAGGTTGTCGAAAAAATGTGTCATAATCCAGCCATTCTGTTTAATATTGAAAAGAGAGGATACATCAGAGAAGGTTATAAAGCAGATCTTGTTCTTGTTGATCCAAATCACCCATGGACAGTATCAAAGAGTAATATTCTTTACAAATGCGGCTGGTCACCGCTGGAGGATGTTACTTTCAGATCCAGAGTAGTTAAAACTTATGTTAACGGGAACCTCGTATATGATAAGGGGGATATGAATGAGGATTACAGGGGGGAGAGGCTGAGGTTTGAAAGATAGGTGTTAAGGTATTAAGGCGTTAAGGCGTTAAGGCCATAAAACCGTAATGCCTTAATGCCTTTAAGCCTTTTTAACCACAAACCTCACTGTATTCCGGGTTCGTTGTTCAAGTAATATTTCCCGTCCTGTTGTTATCCGCGCCACCGCCTCAGGTGTGTAGTGACGTATCGAAAGCAATTCAACATTTTCATTATAAATTGCCGAATACTCATCTTTCAGTGTATCCAGAAGGGCATCAACCTTGACCTTCTCATCATCGACACAAACATCGATGCTGACGGCACTGGCTTCGACAAGATTGACCTTTATTCCATATTCCATGAACAGTTGAAAGATCCGGCTCAGATTATCACCCATAACGAATGAAAAATCCTTGGGCAGAATTGAAATAAGTATCTGACTCTCCTTCCTGATAAATACCGGCACTATTTCCCCCAGAATTGGATCGTCAGTAACCAGAGTGCCCCTGCCGGCAGGATCAAGAAATGATTTTACGATCAGTGGTATGTTCTTATTCTGAAGTGGTTTAATAGTTTTTGGATGGATCACTTTTGCACCCGAAAAGGTCATTTCAACTGCTTCTCTGTAGGATATTTCCTCCAGCTGTAAGGTATTGGACAACCATTTGGGATCAGCATTCAGCACACCAGGCACATCCTTCCAGACCACAACACATTCAGCATCAAGTATATTGGCAATAATTGCTGCAGTATAGTCTGATCCCTCCCTTCCAAGAGTGGTGGATTGTCCCTCTTTAGTCCCTCCAATAAAACCTTGTGTTACATATACCGGGAAACCGTTAAAATTAAAAGCAGCTTTAACCCGAGCCGAGCTTTCGTTCCAGAGAATATTTGCGTCCCTGTACCTTTCATCAGTCACAAGTTTATCCCGGATATCAACCCACTCCGCCTTCAACCCCGACTTCTTAAGGAATTCGGAAACAATCAATGTCGACCACACCTCTCCATATGAGACAATCTGGTCATATTCGAAATCGTACCCTGATGCCTTTGTTGATGTCAGGTATTTGTTAAGTCTCGAAAAAGAGTTTTCAATCCTGCCTTTTGCAAGGTTGTCTGAGGCTAAGAGTTCATCAGCGATGGACAAATGATAATTGTAAATGTTATCCATTTGATCTTTATAATCTTTCTCTCCTGCAAGCCATGATTTAAGTACCTTTTCCAGAGCATTGGTGGTCTTGCCGAAAGCAGAAACAACTATGACCAGATCTCCCTTCTCATTTGTAACGATATTGGCAAGATTCTTTATACCTCCGGCATCATTAACCGATGCCCCGCCAAATTTAAAAACCTTCATATGTCAGGATTTGGAATCAAAAATAAGATATATGGAGTATTTTCTCCTGTTGATTAAATAACTTTAAGCTCTTAACCCGCTATTTTTGTTATAGGAATAGAAAATGCTCACTTTAAAATGTTATAAAATGGTCGAATTTACTTATCTGCTTTTATTTTTCCTGAGTCCCGGATGTAATCCGAACCAGAATCTTATAAACTTGCCGCCCGAAGCCGAACTCATTTTTCATTCGGGATTTGAAGCGGATTCAAAGGTAATAATCCGGAGTAATGGTGATGCTGATATTTCCGGTATCGATAAGAGTTTCCCGGATCATAATGACTGGATTGAAAGTTTTGATAACCACCCGAATATAGGAAACTTTAACCTTCAATACCAGGGTGGTGACACCACAATGAGGTATGCAAAAGTCATCCCCGAACCGGGCAATCCGTCAAATCAAGTTCTGAAATTCTGGCTTGATGCACCCAATGTTAGCGGGAGCAAAGGTCGGATCCAGGGGAATATTTACGGAAATAACGGCCTCTATGAGTTTTATCAGTCAGTGAGGGTATTTCTTCATGATGATTTCAATACTGTAAGAGAATTTCCAAAAGCGGTACACTGGCTGACAATTGCGGAATTCTGGAATAATATAACCTGGAATCAGAACGTTCCATACAGGTTCCGGATAACCCTTGGTATTGGGAAGGAGGCCGGTGCCGGTGATAAATTGCATTTTATTCTTGATGCCCAGGATTGCGAACTGTTCGAAACCGGAGGTCAGAAATACACCACTATCTGGGCTGAAACCAATAAAGAGATTGAAGTACCTGTCGGAAGCTGGTTTACACTGGATCTCTATTATAAGGAAGGCAATGAAAAAACCGGGAAATTCTATCTTGCCATGACGTCCGGGAAAAATGAAAAGAGAGTGATCTTTGATCTGACGAGGGTAACACATAACACCACGGATCCAAAACCCGATGGGGTTGGCGATTTCAATCCTATAAAACTCTATACTTCAAAGGAACTCATCGGATTTATGCACAGTAAGGGTAAAACTTTACAGATGTACTGGGATGATTACAGTCTCTGGAAAAACAAAAGACCTTAATATTCAATCAATTAGAACTTATGAACAGTTATAAGATAACGACACTTACCGATTTCATACTGATGCGTCAGAAGGATTTCCCTTATGCTAAAGGTGATCTGTCGAATCTGTTGAATCATATCGGTACTGCCGCGAAAATTGTAAACAAAAAGATCAATAAGGCAGGTCTGGTCGACATTATTGGTAGGGCGGGAAGGGTGAATGTACAGGGAGAAAATCAGCAGAAACTCGATGTTTTTGCTGATAAGGTCTTCACGGATGCTCTCCGTGCAAGTGGTGAGTGTTGTGGAATTGCAACCGAAGAGAATCAGAATGAAATAATCTTCAGTGAAAAGTTTGCACGGAAGGGGAAATATGTAGTATGCATGGATCCGCTGGACGGATCATCAAATATTGATTATAATGTTTCTGTCGGTTCAATTTTTTCAATCTACCGGAGAATTTCTCCTAAGGGAGAGGCTGTTAAGAATGAGGATTTCCTGCAGGAAGGGACAAAACAGGTGGCAGCGGGTTATTTCATTTACGGATCGTCTACCATGCTTGTTTATACCACAGGAAACGGAGTAAATGGATTTACCCTCGATCCTTCAATCGGTGAATTCTGTCTGTCACATTCCTGTATAAAAACTCCTGATGACGGAAGAATATATTCGATCAACGAAGGATACTATGCTTATTTCCCGGCAGGAATAAAAAAATATATCAAATATTGCCAGGAGAAAGATGAAAAAACCGGCAGACCGTACACTTCAAGATATATTGGTTCACTGGTCTCCGATTTCCACAGGAACCTGATTTTAGGCGGAGTTTTTATGTACCCTCAAAACGAAAATGCACCCAAAGGAAAATTACGTCTGGTGTATGAGTGCAATCCTGCAGCATTTATTGCTGAACAGGCTGGTGGCGGTGCATCAGATGGCAGTAAGAGGATTCTCGAAGTTTTACCGGAATCCCTTCATCAGCGCTCCCCATTTTATGCGGGATCTAAAAATATGGTAATAAAAATCGAGGAGTTTCTGGCAATATAATTCCTCCTCCTGTTCTATTCATATCGTAGCGCCTCTGTCCCGATACTTCGATCGGGATCTCCGCATTACACTACTCATAGCGTAATGCTTCGATACTGACGCTTCGGTCAGTGTTTCGTCACTCATACCTGAGTGTCTCAACAGGATTCCTTATCGCAGCTCGCCAGCTCTGCCAGTAATTCCACCCCTAAATCCCCCAAGGGGGACTTTAAATTCTGTTTTTAACCTCACTTTCTATTTTTTTAACAACAAAATCTATTTTATTTTTAACTTCATAATTAGTAAATCTTATAACTTTGATTGAATATCTCTCCATTTCCGCAGACCGGCCATCATCAATCTATCTTCATTAACCTCTTAAAAGCCCCCCCTGGGGGGTTGGGGGGTCATTCATACCTTAGTGACTCAACAGGATTACTTGTTGCTGCACGCCAGCTCTGCCAGCTTACTGTTAATAAAGCAATACCGAGTGCAATTAGCCCGGCAACAGCAAAAATCCACCATTTCAGGCTGGTTTTATAAGCAAAATTTTCCAGCCATCTGTGCATAACATACCATGCAACCGGTGAAGCAATTACAAAAGCAATCACTACCCATCTCACAAAGTCACTGCTGAGCATGCGCAGGATTTCCGATACTCTGGCTCCATTTACCTTGCGGATGCCGATTTCTTTAACTTTCCTCCGGATTGAGTTGGCAACTATACCATACAATCCCAATACAGCCAACACGATCGATAAAATTGTATAAATCGCTGATAATCCGGCCAGCTTTTCATCTGCTTTAAGTTGAAGCTGATATGTTTCGGTGGTATATTGGAATGCAAATGGATCTGCCGGAAAAAAGTATTCCCATTTTAATTTCAGCCGGCCAAGGATTTCCTGATAACTTCCTGAATCATTAAATCTTACCGTTATAAAGCCCACCTCATATTTCCAACGGTAGTCGTTAATAAGCAGCATTGGCTCTATTATTTTACGTGGAGACTCCTGATGAAAATCCTCAATCACACCGCAAACCAGATAAGGTGTCTCTGGTATGTTTAAATAATCAACCACTCTAACCAGCACAAACTTTCCTATTGCTGATTCAGGTTTATCAAATCCCAGTTTTTTACATGCTTCCCGGTTGATCACCAATTGAGTCCCGCCTGGCTTGTCTTCACGTGTAAACATTCGTCCTGCAAGGATCTTTGGATCGAAAACATTCTGAAAACTATAGTCAATATTCAGTATTCCGAAATTATCACCCCCCTTTTCAGGTTTTCCTGAAGGATAAATAGTGTTGCTGTGAAAATTGATCTCTTTGCCGGGAACACAGGAACTAACCGTGCTTGACAACACTCCCGGGATTCTGTTGATTTCCTCCGTGAAGGCAATAAGTTTTTGCGTTGCACCTTCCTTCTTGATCATACTCATCGGAGTGTATGAATAAGCTGTCTGGCTAATGCTGATGCCGACTTCCTTGTTTTTCATGAATAGAACCTGCCTGACGATAACAGTTGTGGCTATTATTAATCCAATAGAAGCTGTAAACTGAAAAATAATAAGCGACCTGCGAAGATTAAATCCATTATTGGTCAAAACAAATTTTTCTGAGAGGAGCTGGTTTGCTCCTCTCAGAATGAGGACATATGCAGGATAAATACTGGTTAATATGGCGCCAGTGATAAAAACTACAATAAATTGCAATAGAGAGGCGGATTTTACAGGTATTTGGCTATTCAATTGAAGATAATTGCCTAAATGCCCCTTCAGTAAATAAAAAATCCCGAACGCCAGTACAATTCCTGTACTTGTTATGATCACCGATTGCAGCACAATTTGAGATAACAGGTCGGGCGAAGTTGCACCGGCAATTTTTTTCAGGCCGATTTCCTTTGCCCTTTCCATATTTTGAGTTATCTGGAAGTTTATGAAGATAATCCAACTCATTACCAGGGCAAGTACAGCGATAATATAAAGTGCAGCTACAGTTTTCCAGTCGGAGTTTGGGGACAGTTCACCATCATAATGTGATTCAAGATGAATAGATTGAACAGGCTGTAGTATTAATTCCGATTTTTGACCTGCAGCAATTAAATGTGCCGTATATTTTTCACAGATCTTTGAAAACGATTGTTTAACCAATTCCGTGTCGATATTTTTCTTCAATCTGATATATGTATAAACTTGTGGATTCTCCCAAAGCCAACGTGCTGAAGGAGCTGCTTCGGCCGATATGGAAACAGGTTCTATTCTTAATGTGGAAGTGCTGTTATCAAAATTTCTCACAAAATAACGAAGTGAATTGCGTGTAATCAGAATATCAATTTTCAAATGGCTGTTTTCAGGTATATCGGTAAATACACCGGAAACTATAAACTCCCAGCCTTCATTAAGCTTAAACCGTTGATTAAGGGGATCTTTCCGGCCAAACAATTGTAAAGCTGATGTTTCAGAGATCACTGCTGACTGAATTGTGGGGAAGGGATTTTCCCTGTCTCCGTAAAGGAACAACCGATCAAATACCTTGAAAAATGAGGTATCACACCAGTAGAAATTGGCATCCATAAGAAAATTTTCGGAAGTGTAGGCTGTTACAATATCTCTCTGGAAGCCCGTGGCAAATTCTACACCCGGAATTTCGTCGTTTATCACCCTGCAAAGCCCGCCATAGTTGGTTGCAGTGGTAATTATACTTCCGTTTACCAGCGACCTTTCAAGTGCGATCCGGTAGATATTTTCGGCTTCCATCCATGATTCATCGTAGCTTCTTTCATAATGAATGAAGAAGAAAATGAGCATAAACGAGGCCATTCCGAATGTGAGTACAAGAATACTGAGCAGGGTCGGAAGTCTCCTTATTATTAGCAATCTCAAGGTTATTTTCAGATTTATTACAGTCATCCGTCATGTTTCATTAAAAATTTTCTGATCACTATCGGTATATCCGCATTGCTCTATTCATAGCGTAAAGCATCGATAGGATTCCTTATTGCAGCTCGCCAGCTTTGCAGACTAACAGTGATTAAAGCGATAATAATTGCAATCACCCCGGAAAGTGCGATGATCCACCAGCTGATTCTTATTCTGTAAGCGAAGTTTTGCAACCATTTGTCCATTGCAATCCAGGCAACAGGCGTTGCAATAATGATTGCAATCAGAACCCATTTCACAAAATCCATATTCAATAAAAATAATACCTGGCCTGTCCAGGCGCCGTTTGCCTTACGGATACCAATTTCCTTGGTGCGCCGGCTGATAGCATAGGCCGATAAACCTGATAAACCCAGGCAGGCAATTATAATTGCCAGTATTGAACTTGCGAGAAATAATCCGCTGAAACGCCGGTCAGGCCGGTACTGTTCATCGTAAAAATCTTCAAGGAAAAAGTAATTAAAAGGATTCCCCGGGTAATGAGTGTTCCAGATCTTCTCCACTTCCGGCAGAACCTGATTTATACCTGTCATATTGGCTTTAATGGTATAGAATATATTTGCCGGCTGATTTAAAAAAGCGATCGGACCGGGTAATTCTTTAAGTGATTGCTGATTAAAATCCTTTACAATAGCACTTATGGTAACTTCCTGTTTCCCGCCTCTTAAGATTTTTCCAACGGTGCTCACTGCATCATTAAAACCAAAATAAGGAAGTGCTGACTCATTCAATATTAATTTATTTGATTCCTCCTTCAAAGTTGCACCAAAATTATCTCCTGCAACCAATGTCAGTCCGTAAGTATTAAAAAACTGATTATCAATATAATACACATCAATCCTTTTTTCAGTATTACGTCCTTCTACCGGAATCCCGAAAACACGCGAGTTCTTGATTTCCGTGCCGGGTACATTGGAGGAAGCTGTAATGCTGCTTACCAGGGGCAGGGCTACTATTTCATCCTTGAAGGATTCCAGGCTGTTCATATACGATTCATATGAATCAGCTCTGATAATACGGGGACCATCAATAACGAGCAAACCTTCAATATCGAATCCCGGATCATGATGTCGCATGAAACTTACCTGTCGGAAAACGGTGATGGTGCAGATGATGAGAATGACAGAAATGGTGAATTGGAAAACAACGAGATAATTCTTAAGCCTGACTATCCATTTGGACCCGGTCGGTGTTTTTCCTTTTAATACCAGGCCGGGGTCAAACCGTGAAATATATATTGCAGGAAGCAGCCCTGTGAATAGTGATCCCAAAATCAGTACAATCAGAAAGAGAATTATAACCATTAAATAATCGATCTGAAGCGGGCTTTGCATGACCTGTTTAAAGAAAGGAAGTAAAAGCAGGACGCATGTAAAACTAATTATCAATGCAATCAGGTTCAGGAATGCCGACTCCGTCAAAAACTGGAAAATAAGGTCTTTCTTTACTGCTCCCGATATTTTGCGTATTCCCACTTCGTGTGCTTTTTCAATTGACCGTGATGTTGCCAGATTGATATAGTTAATAAATGCTATCAGCAATACAAGACAGGCAATAATTCCAAGTGAGACTACATTCCTGTAGCTACCATTGACCTCCAGTTCGTTACTGACAGACGAACGCAAATGAATGTCAGTAAGCCTCACCAGCCTGTATTCCAGAAGGAAGAATGCTTCTTTCATGAATTTCCCAATGAAGGTCTCTGGTATCCGGGGCAGCTTTGCCTCCAATGCCTCAGCATTTGCCCCCGGAGTCAGAAGGATGTATGTATACACTCTTTCGCTAACCCATGAATTGTCCCAATACCTTGAAGTTCTGATCAGATTTTCATACGATACCAGAATGTCAAACTTCATATGAGAATTTTCAGGGACTGATCTTACAATTCCAACCACTTCAAAATCACTTGTACCGTCAAGAGTGATCACTTTCCCAACCGGATTTTCATCACCGAAATATTTCCGGGAAGTTTCCTCAGTAATAACAGCATGATTAATTGCGAGCAGGCTGGAATCCGGATTCCCATCCGCAAGCTGAAACGAAAACAGATTAAAAAAAGATGACTGTGCATACAGGATGTTTTTCTCCTTAAATATTTTATCTCCATATCTTACAAGACTTTCCGTACGAAAAAATCGTGTGTAATCTTCGACTTCGGGAAACATGTTCTTAATCTCTTTCCCGACACCGGTTGATCCTGATGCCGAATACTGTTCAAGAATACCTTCTTCATACAGGAGATAATCAACCCTGTAAATGTTATTGGCATTCCTGTGAAACTTATCGTATGAAGTTTCTACTTTTATCCATAGTACTATCAGAATAAATGCGGTAATACCTATTGTCAATCCCAAAAGGTTGATGATGAAATATCCCTTTTTTGATTTCAGGTTCCTGATTGTCAGGTTAAGATAGTTTCTGAACATGTTCATAGTTTTCTATTCATATAACCTCTTAAAAGCCCCCCTGTGGGGGGGGTTGGGGGGTTATTCATATCTGAGTGCTTCGACAGGATTTCTTGTGGCAGTCCTCAAACTTTGAAGGGTTACCGTCATTACAACAATCACGAGTGTAAGTACACCGGCCAGCGGAAATACCCACCAGCTGAATTCTGTTTTATAGGCATAGTTCTGAAGCCATT
>Ga0105101_10000459_pt1 | contig 16843 bp, 18 predicted proteins | sample PPLLak21cMay2015_2_FD_87037 | JGI IMG/M metagenome (GOLD analysis project Ga0105101, IMG submission 87037) | Freshwater sediment microbial communities from Prairie Pothole Lake near Jamestown, North Dakota, USA - PPLs Lake P8 Core (1) Depth... | ecosystem: Environmental > Aquatic > Freshwater >... | reverse complement strand
CCGGCCGATTTCCTTTGCCCTCCTCAGAGTCTCTAGGGGGGTCACCTCACGATCGGTGAATTGATAGTCCGGGTGAAACCGGGTTACGTGCCAGGGTATGGACTTGTCGAGTTGGGCCAGGAATCCTGCTATTTGTCCCAATTCTTCCTCGGAATCATTCTCTCCCGGAACGACCAGCGTAGTCACCTCAACCCAGATGAGCAGCCTTCTCATATACGCTATCGAGTCCAGCACAGGTTGCAGGCGCGCCTTACAGTTCTTCCTATAGGAGGCATCGCTGAAGCTCTTGAGGTCCACATTGGCAGCATCCAGGTAAGGCCCAATGGCATCGAGAGCCTGGCTAGTCATGTAGCCATTGGTCACAAAGACATTTCGGAGGCCAGCTTTCTTGGCCAACTTGGCTGTATCGTAGGCGTACTCGAAGAATATGGTTGGTTCGGTATAGGTGTAAGAGATGCTCTGACAGCCGAACTCCTTTGCCGCTTTCACCACCTGCTCAGGTAGTAGCTCCTGTCGTCTTAAAGTGTCCCCATTCCGCATGGAAGTCTGCGAGATTTGCCAATTCTGACAGAAACCACACTTGAAGTTGCACCCGATGGTGGCAATGGAATAAGACTGCGAGCCGTGAAGGAAGTGATAGAGCGGTTTCTTCTCTATGGGATCGATGTTAGCTGCTATTGCCTGAGCATAGATCAAAGTCTGTAGCTCACCGTCGCGATTTTGCCGCACTGCGCAAACCCCGAACCTGGAATCAGCTATTCGGCATTGATGGGCACAGAGGTAGCAGTGCACCTTCTTGTTCTCAAGTGGTTCCCAGAGCATGGCTAGCTTCTTCATGCTACTGCCCGAACAGCGATGTCGGCGTCATCTTGTCGTGCGTCCCCTAGTCTGAAGTACCCAGCCATCGGCGCCTTCTCCGAAGAGATGCCGGAGCCCTTCGTGGGACTTCCCACAATGCACTCCACCAACATCTGGCGGATATCGGAGAGCACCGGTCTCATGCTTACCTCAGGGAAACCAAGTCCCGATGCCGTTTACTAGGTGTGTTTCTTAAGCAAGGCTTGGAGTTCCTTGACCTCCTCCTCCTTGCTTCCGGAGTGCTTGTCCCAGAAGGCTTGGCATTCCAAGCACATTCTGTAACAACGGTTACCTTCGATCAATAGCTGAACGTACCTATTTGAGCCTTGTGGCAAGTACTTAAACTGAACGCCATCAACACAGTCGGTTGCACGCGGCGCGAAGTCCCCAACCTGAACTACGTAGTCTCCACAATCGCTGGCTAAGCCAGATTACCAATAGCTCTCATAGCAGCGCTTGTTCATACTATGATCTGGGAAGATGCACACTGGCCTTCTCTCCATCACGGCACGCGATTTGCGCCGTATGGCCATCCGGTGAGGAGTGAAAAGTAGATGGACTACATGCAATCTCCTGCCTTCCATGACCGTCGTGACGCCGGACGGCGCTTGGCTAGCGAACTAGCGCACTACTACCAAGGGGCCGTGGTGTTGGCCGTCCCGCGTGGAGGGGTGCCGGTGGCTGTTGAAGTAGCGCGAAGGCTCCGCGTGCAGCTGGACATTGTGGTAGTACGCAAGATACCAATACCGTCGGAGCCTGAGGCCGGATACGGAGCGATTTCGGAAGAAGGCGAAATGTCTCTCAACGAACCGTTGGTAGCCAGTCTGAAACTATCCCAGGGAGACATAGCCACTCAGGCGAGTGAGATACAGGCAGAGATCAGCCGCCGAAGCGCCTTGTTCCGGTCGTATCTGACTCCTGTCGCCTTGATGGGTGCTACTGCCATTGTTATCGACGATGGGCTCGCCAGCGGTTTCACGATGGCTGCAGCTGTGGCGTCTGTGAAGAAACGAGGCGCGGCCAAGTTGGTCGTGGCAGTCCCTGTGGCATCGTCGTCAGCCTATTGGTTGATCCAGTCGGTCGCGGATGAAATAATGTCCCTAGTCATTTCGTCCTCTTTCCCTTTTTCTGTCGCCAGCTTCTATGAGCACTGGTACGACCTCACAGACGATGAGGTGATTCATTATCTGCGCCAATGGAGTTCGACGCATTCAGAGGTGGCTAGACCTGTGCCTCGTGATCAACCTTGAGACAGGAAGTCGAGAAACGGACTGGTAAGACATCAGCGGCGGAAGAAACAGGCATTTAGCGCTGTTGAGCTAACGGCCCGCGCAGGCTCGAAGGAGCTGCGGAGGAGATATCTTGTTGTCAGCTGCATGGGCCGCTGTCCGAATCACTTGTGGTTACCAGCCAAAGGTTTGCTCTGGTCTCCTCAGTCCTTCCACCTGTCTGATATTGTCCAAGGTGAAATCCGGGCGAACGTCTCTCCACTGTCCCAAAGGCGCTGACAATATACATTCCCGTCAGCATCCAGACGCAGGTAATCCAACAGCGGCGTGCCTTGTGCCGCCGCCTGAAGACAATCGAAGGTTTGGGACAGCGGAGGAGAAGACTGAATCGAAGGCTGGCGCGTCTATGGTCACTCTTAAGTCCGGTGACCAGAAGCGGTCTTCAGCACCTGACGGCGTCTCTGGTCGAGATAGTGCGTGAACCATTCTGTCGCCAGCCTCGCTACCTCTTCCAGTGCCCCCGGTTCCTCGAAGAGATGAGTGGCCCCGTGGACAATCACGAGTTTGGACTCCGCGCGGAGCCGGCCGAGAGCCTGCCTGTTCATGGCAATCACTGGAGCGTCGTTGCCGCCGACAATCAGAAGCGTCGGCGCCTCCACTCGATGGAGCGCCTCAGCCGCCAGGTCAGGTCGTCCCCCTCGAGAAACGATGGCAGCCAACAGTCGCGGCCGTTCCCCAGCGGCCACCAGGGCCGCCGCGGCTCCAGTGCTGGCTCCGAAACAGCCGATCGGGAGGCCAGCGGTGCTGCTCTGCATCACCAGCCAGTCTGTGGCCCAAACGAGCCGCTCAGCCAGAAATGCAATATCGAACCGCAGATGTCCCGTCATGGCGTCCTCGGCCTCTTCTCGCACCGTGAGGAGGTCCATCAGTAGTGTGGCGAGTCCTGCGCTGCGCAGTTGCTGGGCCACGTACTGGTTCCGGGAGCTGTGCCGGCTGCTCCCGCTGCCGTGGGCAAAGAGCACGACACCTTTGGGCTTGGCCGGAATGGCCATGTCTCCTTGGAGTATGGAGCCGCCCACCGGGATATCGACGCTCCTCTGTACATTTCTATCCATGGCCGTCCCGCACCTTCGGCAGACCCGTTTCCTTTCCATCGGCTTTGCGTCCCCGCTCTGCCTTCAGAATCTCGAGTACGTCTGCGTCGCTGACCGGCTCAAATTGCTGATAGAACTGCCCCACCGCCTGAAACATCGGCGGCGTGCGCAAGCACACGATCTCATCGACGTGTTCGGCGAGCATCTTGATGGTTTCCTCGGAACCTACCGGGAACGCGCCTATGAGAGTCTTTGGCCGTTCGTGCTCCACAGCCCAGAAGGCCGCCAGAGTCGTGGCGCCAGTGGCGACCCCATCGTCCGTTACAATGACAACTCTGCCAACCAGAGGTACTTTGGGAGCCAGATTTCGAATGAGCTCACTGCGGCGTTTGATCTCGGACAGCTGGTGCCCCCGTTCCTCCTGAATGTAATCCTGGCCTACACCTACCTCCCGCACTACTGCCTCATTCAGGAATATCCGGCCATCCTCGGCCACACTGCCCATGGCCAGTTCCGGGTACCCCGGGGTCCGCAGTTTGCGGGCGAGCACAACGTCCAGATCTGCCTCAAGGGCCCTGGCCAACTCGCGCGCTACTACGACCCCGCCCCGGGGGATGCCAAGCACCACCGGTTTCTTTTCGCGCCATTCCCACAGCTCGCGGGCCAGGAGCCTGCCTCCTTCAACACGGTCTGCGAACGGTTGACCGCTGTGAGATACGATTCTCAGTATTGGTTTCGCCATTTCTGTCCCCAAATCGGCGTGATTGTGCTTGCCGGCACCGTAACTCCGCTTGGCAGGGAGTCCACCCTGTACTGGTCAGAATCAGCGGGCCGTCAGTAAGACTCGACGTCACGCTGTATGTGCTCCAGCATATCCTCCTGGTCATGTTGCCAGAGATCCTCTGCCTTGAGCCAGTGATCCAGCGCACGTCCCGGAGGATGGCCCTGTTCCTCCCAAATCTGATAGGCTATTCGCCTCACTTCCTCTACGCGCTCCATTTCCTCTTCCCTCCCGACCTGCAACCTGGCATGCTGGGATCCCGTCTCATCACTTAGTGAGGGCGGACTGTTCCGGACTGGTTCACTGCAGTGACTCGGTCTGATCTAGACCCTGATCGTGATCTTGTTCTCAACCTTTGACACTCCAGGAGCGCTCCAGGCTGCTCTTTCGGCATCTTCCTTCTCGATCCATGCACGCACAGTGCCACCCAGAGTTACCTTTCCGTCATCCACATCCACGGAGATGCGCCCCGCGTCCAGCTTGGCGTTGCGCTCGAGAGCTTCGGCGATCTTGCCTCTCACTTCAGCCGGCTGGATTGCAGGCAGCAGAGTTACCAGGTTGGTTACGCCCCTCACGCCCACCAGACAGCAGACCTCATCCTCGGCGGCCTCCTTCTGATACATCCAATCTAACGTCCCGGTGAGAGTGACCCAACCGTTCTCCACTGCCACCTTGATTCGGTCACGCGGTATTGAGACGTTCCATTTGATGGCATCTGCTGCCGCCCTGGCGATGTCCTCGTCGGTGCACTCACACGACGACGGAAGCTGCACCTTCAGATTGTTGACGGTGGCCACTACTCCCGCAATCTGCTTGGAGGCCGTTTCGGCATTCAACTTCTCCAGGTAGCTGTTCACGGTCCCTGTCAGGGTCACTATGCCGGCCTTGACGGCGACCCCTATAGCAGCCGCATTTATGCTCGGCTGCCACTTCAACTCGTCCATTACACTGCGCTGGATCTCTGCATCGGTCTTCATGATGTCCACCTTCCTACTCAGTCTTGGCTCTCTGTCTGTTCAAGCGCCGCCGTGGGACGCCTACAATCACAGTGTAGGACGGCGCCTCAATGGCCGGCTATATGGGCAAACACCTGAATCGCCATTGTGGAACATACGTAGGCAGTGCCTGCATGAGACCGTGCGGCGCGAGGTGGAGAGCCCGTTCTTCATCAGGCAGCGCTTACTCTCTGTCCTCTTCTTGGACTGCGCGCACTAAGTATCAGCCACAATGTTTGAATAGGTACAACCCACATTGTGAGTCTCCTGGGCAAAGGTGGACCATGTTCTTGAACCGGAACTTGCCCAGGACGTGGGTGCTTGCGTTACGAGGGAGGTGACACCATGACTCACGTAGAGATCAGTGGACTAACAGCAGGCATTATAAGCATCGTAGTGGGCCTGATCGTGATCATCTGGCCGCGCATCATAGCCTACATCATCGGTGTCTACCTTGTGATCGTGGGCATTATTGCCGTTGTGGCGGCCACGACGTGAGCGCGTGCCATTCAGCGGAGGGTCGATGGCCGCACGAAAGGGGGTTGAGAAGAACAAGCACTAATAACAGCCGGAATCTGCTGAGCAGGATGCTTCGGTCGCATTCATCCCGTGCTCAGGCGTGCGGGCCGGGGGCAGATAGTCCCTGGCGATTTGAAAGGAGGCAAGAAGATGGCAAAGGCTCTGGCAATCGCAGGTAAGGCGGCTTTCATCATCGGCGTGCTTTTTGCCATATTTTGCGGTATTTGGGGAGGGGTCTCGGTGCCGACCAACAAGGTAGTATCATAGCGCTGATGGCTGCAGGGGTCGTAATCGGATTGCTCAACATCACCGCCAAGGAGGCGGTCGCTGTGTTGTCTGCCTCGGTGGCCCTGGTGATCCTGGGCATCTGGGGTTTTACCCCGGCCTTCGATCCTGTTTACAGAGTATCTCATGCGCTGGGCGAGAACGTCGTCGGCGTGGTCTGTGCTTTCGCCTTGCTGATGGCTCCGGCAGCCATTATTGTTGCCGTCAAGGCGGTCATCTCCGCTGCCAAGCCGGGAGACTGATCGCCGTTGAGGCTCGAGTGACCTGGAGGGGCCACCCCGTTGACCCTAGGGGTGGTCCCCTCATCTTCAGCCGGTGCCGCTCCTGTTTCCATGCCGGTTGGTCTGCGCCGGCGGTCGGCGCTCATCAGGCCGCTGCAGGACGGCCTTGAGGTCGCTCTTTGACTGCAACATGTCATGCCAGAGGTCACCGGTCTCCGCCAGGCGGGAAGGGGTGGTGACGATCGTGAAGTCGGTGGGGTACACTTTCTCGATTTCTTCCCAGAGCAGAGGCAGGGAAACGGTGCCGCCCGGTGCCGGACGTGGAGAGTAGGCACAGGCCAGTGTCTTGCCGCGGACGTTCTGGTTGTAGTCGATAAACACCTTACCTGTCCGCCTTTTCACCGCCCATTCAATGGTGATGTCTCCGGGATGCTCCTGAAGAAGGCGGGAGGCAATGGTGGCCGCACCCTTCCGCACGGCATCGAAGCCGAAGTGGCGGAGGATCGGAACGTACACGTGGAGGCCAGTACGTCCCGATGTCTTTACGAAAGAAGAGAGGGAGAGGCCGTCCAGAAGCTCCTTCAGCCACAGGGCCACGCGGCACGTCCTGGCATAGGCTTGGCGATTCAGCTCCGGTTCAGCGCCTTTGGCTTCGCGTCCCGAGAAGATGTAGGGGTCAAGGTCAAAGACGATGAAGTCGGGGTAGCCGGTGTAGAAGTCGGCCGACTCTTCGGCTGGGCCGGTGAACTTGGGGAGGTCATCGCCGTCGGATTTGGGGGCGACGCGGGAGAACCAGACGTGGAACTCCAGGTTGGCCATCTGTCCCATCCACAACAGTGTGGCCAGGTTCTGGCACATCAGGTATTGCTGCCAGCCTTCGTGCTTGGAATACAGACGGGCGGTTTTCACGAACTCCGGAAGCTTGTCCGGCCAGTGTTTCTGATAGAAGTGCAAGCCGTCAACGCCTTCGGGGTACCTGGTTAGCGACAGTGGACGGTCCAGAGTGTGACGCAAGACGTATGGAGAGACTTTGGCCAGATAGACCAACAGGTCCCGCTTGGTAATGGGACGCTCTCCTGAAGGCCATAGCGACTTGCTCAGGTTGGTCAGTTCGACCCTGTGTCCATCGACGTCGAGGGGAAAGGAGTCTCTGGAATTCTGCAGTTCTTGCAGCACGCTCTCGATGACCTTGTTCGGGACGGCGGCCTTCCTCGACCTGGTTTCGGCCGCGGTCGGTTCGGGGTCCTGAGGCGCCGGGCGAGCCTCTCTGCCGGGCTTGTCGTCGCGCACCCGCAAGAAAACGGGAATCCGCAAATATCCGTCCCTGGTGCGCTGATCGAACTTGACCTCGACCACCATCTCCGGGCGCACCCATGTCGACGCGGTTCTCAGCCGCGGCACGGAGGCAAAGGGACTCCGGTCCGTCTCGAGCGCCCCCAACCGCCGCTTCAGGTCGGTCAGTGTATCCTCGTCAAAGCCGCTGCCCACGTGCCCGACATATTGCAGCTTTCCTTCCTGGTCATACTGGCCTAACAGAAGGGCCCCGAAGGTGCTGCTCCGTGATCCGGTGCCCGGGCTGAATCCTCCGACAACGAAGTCGTCGCTCAGCACAGACTTGATCTTGACCCAGTTCCGCGATCTTGCCCCCGGCTCATACATGCTGTCGCGCATTTTGCCCACGATGCCTTCGAATCCGGTATCGACGGCGGAACGATAGATTACCTGTCCATCCCCCGTGAAGTATTCCACTAACTGAACGGCGTCAGACGTCTTGAGCGTGGTTGCCAGCAATTCTTTCCTGCGCTGCAAAGGCACCTGCAGGACATCATAGCCATCGACGTGGAGGACGTCGAAGACGTAGTAGACCACCGCCGTCGCTGCCCCACCGCGGGATGCGGATCTCTCGGAAAGGTGCTGAAGGCACTGAAAACAGGGGCGTCCCTTCTCGTCCATGGCCACGATCTCGCCGTCAAGGGCCAGTGTCGATACCCTCTGGGCGGCAAGTTGCCGGGCTACGTCAGGATAGCTGTCGGTCACGTCAAGCGCGTTGCGAGACAGAAGGGCGGCCTTTTCGTTGCGGACCAGCGCTACGATCCTATAACCGTCCAGCTTCGGTTCCCAGAACCATTGAGCGTCCTTGTTTGAGGGCGGGGAACTCGCCGGTGTCGCCAGCATGGGGGAATACGATGAAGGGAGAAGGGCACGGCGCTTCCCTGCCAGATCGGCCAGACTTATCTTGGCTTTGCGGGGGTAGGACGCGCGCTTCCCCGCGTTTGGGACGTCCAGGCTCAAGCTGGGGGACGCCGGCGGATCTCGCACCGTGCCGCCGGCCACTGGTGAACCCCATTCGTCCTTGTGCTTGATGAGCAGCCAATTCTCCTTATCTTTGATCCGGCGTGTCTTGACCAAGGTCCAGGAGCCCTGCAGCCTCTCGCCCCGCAGAACGAAGGAAATCTTGCCCGCGGCGATGCCTTCTCTTATTACCTGCTCCGACCGCTTCCGGTCATCGAAGACTCTTCCATGCTCCTCCGCGCTGTACATGCCCCTGTCCCAGATGTGCACCTCACCGGCACCGTATTCACCCTTGGGTATCGTCCCTTCGAACGAGGCGTAATCCAGAGGGTGATCTTCAACCATGACTGCCAGGCGCTTCACCTCCGGATCAGGAGATGGTTCTTTCGGGACGGCCCATGACTTCAGCACGCCGTCGACCTCCAGCCGAAGGTCGTAGTGAAGGTGGCGGGCCGCGTGCTCGTGGATGACGAATATCGGCTCACCATCAGCCCTGGAGGCCGGCTGTCTCTCATGTGGCTCCGGTTCGGGTGTCCTGGTGAAGTCCCGCTTCTCGCGGTAGTTTCTGATAGTCTTTCTTGTAGTGGTCATCAGTGACTTCAAGCCCCCTTTGTCTCCCATTCTTGGGTAGTAAAGAGATGCAGAGAGGGCTGCGCCCTCTGCCCGCCTCCAGGTGCACAGGGCGGGCACACCCCCGCTACCATCGAGGGAGCCGCGCCACACGCTCAGGCCTTCGGCTGACTTTTCTTCTTCTTGTCCTTGGGGGGCTTTGGCGGTTCATCGGGGAGCGGCAGCCAACGGGCCCCGCAAGCCACGCAGAAATGACGAGTTCTCCGGCAGTTCTCTGCCGCAGTTCCTGCAATCCATGACTCCTCCTTCATCTGACCCTTGACGACAGACTGTTAGCTTGATACCGGCTTCACCTGGCTCCTACGGGCTGCTTACCGCTATGCGCCTTCTTCTCCGCTTCCTCAATGCTCTGGCGGAGTGCTGTCATCAGGTCGACAGTCTTGGCCTTGGCCGCCTTAGGTGCCTGTATCTCCTTGCCCTGAAGCTTGGCCTCAATCAGTTTATCCAGCGCCAGGCCGTACTCGTCCCTGTATTCCTGCGGCCTGAAGCCGGTCATCATGACCTTGATCAGCGAAACGGCCACGTCCAGTTCCGCGGCGCTGACCTTCTGCTCGGAAGGGAGTACTTCAGTGAACGGACGTATCTCGCTCTGGTAGTACAGAGTATGCAGAGTCAGGGTCTCATCCTTGGGCCGCACACAGCAGAGGTATTCGCGCCTCTGGAAGGTGACCTTGGCCAGACCGATGGTCTTCGTCTTCACCAGAGCTTCCCGGAACAGGCGGAAGGGCTTGACTCCAATCTCTTCAGGCTCCAAATAGTGGCTGCTGAAGTAGTAGATAGGGTCAATCTCCTGCGGCGCGACGAAGCCGAAGACGTCGATGGTATGCGTTGACTTGATGGCCACCTTTTTGAAGTCGGCCTCATCGAGGACCACGTACTGCCCTTTGGTGTACTCGACCCCCTTGTCCATGTCCTTCAATTCGATGTACTCGTCGTCAGTAGGGCAGTACCAGACCTGTTTTGGCCGTGTCAGGCATTTCTTGTGAAGGTAGTGGAAACCGGGCATCTTGCGTTCCGTGGCCACTGATACTCTAATGGGGATGGCCACCATGCCGAAGCTGATCGCGCCTTTCCAGAAAGCCTTTGCCATTGTCTTCCTCCGCCGAAAAGTCAGGCCTCGGCCTGGGCTACGAACTCCAAGGCCGCCGAGTTCATGCAGTATCGAAGGCCGGTAGGGCGAGGACCGTCGTCGAACACGTGGCCCAGATGGGCGCTGCAACGGCGGCACTTCACCTCCGTCCTGGTCATGCCACCAGTGCGGTCCGGAGCGGTTTCGACCTTGGCGCCGGAGATCGGAGCCCAGAAAGTTGGCCACCCGGTTCCGGAGTCGAACTTGGTGCTGGAACTGAAGAGCTCTGCGCCGCAGTTCGAACAGCGGTAGACGCCCTCGCCTTTGAAGTTGTGGTACTTACCGGTGAAGGCCGGCTCGGTCCCCTTCTGGCGAGTGATCCGGTACTGTTCCGGGGTCAGGATCCGGCGCCATTCCGCATCGGTCTTGACCACCCGCTCTGCCTCTCCTGTATCCGTCATCTTCGTTTGTCCATGCATTTGGGATTAGTGCAGTACCACGAAATGGGCTGCTTTGGAACTGGTCCAAGACTCTTCACGAATCTGCCACACTCAGGGCAGCGGTCCCTTTCATCAGGTGTGTGTCGGGGGGGCGATCGTCTTGTCATTCCCTGTCATCTCCTTCAGCGCATCAGGCTGTGGCGACCACGATCAGATAGTCAGTTGGCGCTGTTCCTGATTCTGCCCTCCAGCAGATTGAAGAGGTAGACGGACTCATCGCTGCCGAGGCCGAAGGGTATCGGCGACCCCCAGAGCTCGGTCAGTATAGCCAGAACATCCGGCAGGGAACCAGCAGCCTGGCGCATGTTCACGATGCACCACAGCATGTCATCATCACTCGGAATGACCACGATCTTGCCGGAGAGCACCATGTGCCGAACGTCCCTGGCGATCAGGTGCCTTACTGGTGGCCTGATTATGGCGATCCGCGGCCGTCTCTCCATCGCGATCTTCCACTCCCAAATGTCCTTGGCGGCATGCCGTACGGGCCACGCCGGCTTGGCACTCAGAGTGTCCCACGGACCCGAGGCGGGAGCCATTGTAAGACCTACCTACTTAGGGGTTGTGGAGACTACGTATTCGCGGCGAGCGGGGAGGTCAGGTTGCGGCTGAGACTCGTTCGGGAAAGGACCCGCCGCTCAGAATGTCTGGCAACTAGGTACGGACCACAAGCTTCAACTAAGTAGCCGGACGATAGCGCTCTCTGTCTCACGCTGGGATACTGATCCTGAAAAGGTCACAAGGACAGCGCCTCAAGAGCGCGTCAAGGGAAGGAGGCCAGATGCCAGCCAAGATAGCCAAAACTAGATTCGCAAGAAAGGGCAACGTGCGTGATCTCGTCATCACACGTATGTTTGATGCCCCACCGGGATTGGTGTGGCGGCACTTCACAAATCCGGAGCTCGTGAAGCGCTGGTGGGGACCCGAGGGCTACACGGCGCCCCACGTCAGTATTGACCTGCGTGTCGGCGGGGAATCGCTCTACTGCATGCGGTCGCCTGAGGGCCGGGATATCTGGAGCAAGGGCGTCTACAAAGAGATCATCCCCCTGGAGCGGATTGTCACCACCGACAGCTTTGCTGACGAGAAGGGGAACGTCGTCCCGGCCACCTACTATGGGATGAGCTCCGACTTCCCGCTGGAACCGCTGATTACGATGACGTTCAAGGAATACGGAGGCATGACGGAGTTCACCCTGAAGCACTCCGGGATGCCATCCGGCCCGGACCTGGACGGGGCTCGGACTGGTTGGAACCAGTCTTTCGACAAGCTCGCCGACAGCTTAAGGGGGTCAACTTGATCAAAGACAAATCGGTCAGGGAACTCTTCACTGCATACGAGAAGGCTTTCAACGCCCTGGACTTCACGAAGAGTGCCGAATTCCTCACCGACTCGTTCCCGTCGGCAGGCGCAGTCTTGGATCTGGAATTCTATGACAGATACTCGGCTTCCACATCATAGGCCTACTGGCCCAGGAGCTCATCCAGGAAATGACCAACGCCATGGCCTCCGGAGACATGCGTCTGATTGCCAACGGGATGCAGACTCAGGTGTGTGGGGTCAGGTCATGAGCTTCAAACCGACAAGACAGCCTACCAGGTTGACAGCCATTTGGCTGCCCAGAACAGATAGCACTGGCTGAACGGTCTCCCTATCCATTGGCCTGTCTGGCACCGAGGCCGTTGTGGTGAGGGACGGAGTCTCACAAGGCATGATGATGCCGGTGGAGAACTGCAAACTAGCTTACAGTCGCCGGCGACTATTGACAGACTCTGACGCTGGCGGGTGTACAATAGACAACTGGCTAGTCGGCACAGTTTTGGCGGCATAGGACAGGTGGTTACATCCGCAATGGGGTTGGTGGTGGTAGGAGTGGCAATCCCCTAGAGTTCTCTCTGCACGGATCTCCTTCTAGGCGTAAGCCTTACCTCGAATGTGCCGTGGATGGCAGAGCGCTCGTGTCTGATGGTTTCCTCTACTGTTCTAGTCGTCGGCAGCGTCTAGGCCGACATGGGACCTTGTCCGGACCAAAGAGGAGGGTGGAAATGACTCAACAGACGCTCTTAGAGACAGAGGCAACAACCGCGGTCAGCCAGTTGCCTCGAAATCAGTCTTCAGAACACCCTGAGAAGGACGCGCCGGGCTACATTACGGCTATCGTAGTCGACGCGGCTGTCCAGGTTGGAGCCTTGATCGATGCGGTCTGCTGCCGTTCTGGAGACTGGATTGACTGGCAGCACTACCGGCCTCATCCCAGGATGTCTATCGGCAACCACGGAGTTCAGGACGCCGTGGTCCGCCTAATGTTGACGGCTGATGAGCGATGCCTGCGCGACGGAGGCTATATCGAAGTGCGCGTGATGCCAGAGGAAATGGTGATCGAAGCTGATGGAGGATACTACGACGCCTACCATCAGCCTGAGATGGTCATTGATGGATCTCTCCGTTGGCATGAACTGAACCCTCAGAGGTTGGCCCAGGTACTGATGTTGATGCACAACAGAATCATGAGGGAATACGTAGCAGGTGCAAGGTCCGAAGAAAGCCTGCAAGTGCCATCTGCGGGTGTGGACTGAGGGCATGAGGCAGACATGTTGTGCACTGATTACCAGGGCGTGCCCTGAGGCAATTGATGGGCGGATCAAGCTCATGTTGGATGAAGAACGAGGAGGACGAAATGGCCATGTCTCGCCCTTCGGCCTTTAGGTGAACAAGAAGGAGGATAGAAGTGAAGACTGATACAGAACTGCAACAGGATGTGATGACCGAGCTCAAATGGGAACCTGGTATCTGCTGTGCGGCTGATATTGGAGTTGCTGCCAAGGATGGCGTGGTGACACTGAGCGGCACTGTGGACAGCTATTCTGAGAAATGGGCTGCCGAGAAGGCCGCCGGGCGAGTCCTGGGTGTTAAGGCAGTCGCTGAGGAGATCAAAGTCAGGCTAGCTGCCGGGAATAAACGCTCAGATGCGGACATTGCCGAAGCGGCACTAAACGGTCTGAAGTGGAACATGTCGGTACCAGACGACCGCATCAAAGTAATGGTCCAGGATGGCTGGGTCACCTTAAGTGGTGAGGTAGACTGGTGGTACCAGAAAGAAGCCGCTGGGGACGCCGTACGGAACCTGATGGGAGTCCGCGGAGTCACCAACAGCATCACCGTTAAGCCCACGGTGAAGCCGGTAGATGTAAAGGTCAAAATCGAAAGCGCACTGCAGCGCAATGCCCTATTTGACGCTCGGCGAATCAAAGTGGAGACTCGCGGTGACAAGGTGATTCTTAGTGGCAGTGTGGGCTCCTGGGCGGAGAAAGAGCAAGCACAAACAGCAGCCTGGTCTGCTCCAGGCGTGTGCGATGTCGAGAACAAGATCACAATTTACTGATAACTCTTGTGGCACTATCCCGGAAAATTGAACTTGAGTTTCAATAGGCAGAGCCTTTCCGTTGGAAGTCAGCCTGCCTAGAAAGGCTTACTCTGCGGAGGTGCGCCAAAGGCTGCTGGAGACTAGACGGTGAGGAGGATGGCAGACATATGTATTCCCAAGACAAAGTGAGATTAATCGCCTATTCAATTTGGGAAGATGAAGGACGTCCTGATGGACGAGACGTGGAGCATTGGTGCAAGGCAGAGAGCACCTGGCAGGAAAAGCAAGGCCAGATGAAACAAGTCGCAAAAGCCGCACCAAGCCCCACTCACGTGACTGCCAAGAGAGGCGGAGTGAGTAAGCAGTCAGTAAGACGCTCAAAACGTGCCAAGGGATAGGCCTCAGTCGGTATATCGTGGAATGGAGTATTCCCAAGGTTAGCGTGGATGAACCAGTATTCGTTCTGCGGGCTCAGGACAGACTGGCGGAGACTGGCATAAAAATGTACCGTGCATTGGCAGCATCGCACGGATGTCCACTGGCCAACACGTTCAGGGAGTGGCCCACGAAGATGGCATTCCTCGTATTTGCTTCTGTCCTTTGCAGGAAGAAGACGAAAACGCGCAAGGAACAAAGAGAACGATAACCGTAGTGCTGGCGGATGATCACAATATCGTGAGGCAGGGCCTGCGGGCTCTGTTGGAGGGGCAACCTGATATTCGCGTTGTCGGCGAGGCCGCCGATGGTCCAGAAGCAACACAGATAGTTGAACGCCTGCAGCCTAATGTGCTGGTGGTGGACATCATGATGGGTGGCATGAACGGAATCGAGGTCACGCGGTATGTCAAGAAGCTATCGCCGAAGACCTGCGTCGTTGTTCTATCTATGCATGCTGACGAAGGCTATGTCATGGAGGCCCTGCGGGCCGGGGCCAAAGCCTACGTTCTCAAAGACTCCATTGCAGACGATATGCTTCATGCCATGCGAGAGGCGGTTCTTGGCCGCCGCTACCTGAGCCCACCACTCTCAGAGTATGTCATAGAAGGGTATCTGCAGAAACAGGAGGGCAGCGCACTCAAGCCTCATGAGAGGCTGACGGTAAGAGAACGCGAGGTGCTTCATATGCTGGCGCAAGGCTTGGGCAATGCCGAAATAGCCACGCGACTATTTGTCAGCCGGCGCACGGTTGAAGTCCACCGGGCCAATGTGATGCACAAACTCGGCCTGCATAACCAGGTCCAGTTGTGCCGCTACGTTATCGAAGCAGGCATCACACCCTCTGGCAACTGACTCATCCTCACCTCTGCACGCAGAACCGCGATGCCTCCTATTGGCACTGCCTGGCACTAGTCTCCTGCCCCGCAGCGCGCCTGAGCACAGAGAGACTTAAGGATCGAAATAAGTATTCTCCACATTCCCCACTTAAGTAGTTTCGCCAATGTAACGCGATCCCCCTTCTGAAATACTGTGACTAGTTGGACGTGTTGTCCTATCCCCTGAACCGTCGAATAGACTGAAGGAATAGTGCGCCATGTTTACTTATCTCATCACCAGTAGAGCAACCAGTCCATTAATCAAGACTCCGTCTTCAACACTGTGGTGGCGCAGGCGAACAGCGGTCCTGGTAGATGACAGGAGAGACACCATCAGTAATGACCATTTGACCGATCAGTCGGGACAAACCCTGGGTCTCCAAGTCCAGCATTTGCGGGGATGGGAAGAACCCGCAGCGGTCTAACATTGGGAGACCTGGTCAGTTCGACCAGGTCTCCCAATAGGCCAAGAGAGCCAAGGCCCTGCGGACAGGCATCAGAATCAGTCCCGGCACGTCCTAGGACCCTCTTCGGTTGAAAGGCGACGCACAGAAGGCCATCGAGAAGTGAGGGATACACCAAGGACAAAGACTCTGCCCCCAGTTCGCGCATACGCCGCCGATTGCATGGCATCTGTTCACAATGACAATTCTGGGGCTCTTGATCTCCACCTTCCCATTGCACACTGGACAGTTGGCGTGTGGCATCCTGACCGGCCTTTCTCACCTCCTGGAGGATGATTCAATCTACAGCCACAGCAGAAGTCGGTCAATCGGCCAAAACGATGTGCGATAGAGTTATTACTCGTGAACCTCGGGGTAGATGACGTCAACGCACTCCACGGACTTGAATCATCCACAGCTTCGCCAGCCAGAGATAGAGTCCCTCCCTCCTTTTCACCGTCACTCTGCCTCATTCTCATCTTGCATGTCATTCTCTGGCCTCGAATCCAATCGCCTGATGGTAGACTGAGTATCCTCCGCAAGGCGCAATTACGTGGCTTTACTTATAGACCCGGCAGGTCTGCCATGTTATCCTTTCGGCGCTAGGGTCAGGTGTTGGAGGCGGTCTGTTGGGTGGACGGTGAATCATCTGATCCATAGTTCGGGTGGTCGAACCGGCTAAACTTCCAACTGTGCAAGACACGGTAAGGAAGGTCAAGGCAGGCAAGGTCACCCGAACTTCTTGTTCTCCACAAGGCGACCACAATAGGACCCCTTCATAGAGGTTGACTACGCGCGCCCTGGATGGGTCGAACAGGGGGTTCTGCAGACACGGGGGTTATTCGCCCACCCCCTTCAGAGCCGTGACGTCATCAGGGAGAGTGCTAACATAGGAGATGTTCTCGGATGGTCTGACCACCGCCCTTAAGTCATGAACACCGAGGACTCCATCCACCGATTGAGCTATGTCCTTAACCTTGGCCAGGAATTCCGGGCCTGGAGAGCGTCCAATCAAGAAACTCAAGTTGTCCCTGGCTGAAGCGGAACATGCGATGAGAGAAGCAGGTGCAGAGGAATTCTGGCGGACATATGTGTCGTCAGGCCCGCGCACCAATAGTGCTCATAGGCCTCTAACGCCTCCTCCTTGCCCTTGACCGACATCTTCCCTCTGGACTTGAAATTGAAGAAGTCCCGGGCCATCTTGTAGACATCTGCGGAGACCAGGATGCGTCCCGGCTCGGCCATGGTTT
>Ga0105101_10000458_pt1 | contig 16849 bp, 10 predicted proteins | sample PPLLak21cMay2015_2_FD_87037 | JGI IMG/M metagenome (GOLD analysis project Ga0105101, IMG submission 87037) | Freshwater sediment microbial communities from Prairie Pothole Lake near Jamestown, North Dakota, USA - PPLs Lake P8 Core (1) Depth... | ecosystem: Environmental > Aquatic > Freshwater >... | reverse complement strand
TCGGGGTGGTTTTTGGTTCCAGGGTTAAGAGAATGGGTAGTAAAATTGAAAGAACACTTGTGAGGCATTATCTCGGAAGAATTTTTGCCACCTGTGTAAGCCTGATGCTGAAAATGCCGGTTTATGATTCGCAGTGCGGCGCAAAAGTCATGAAAACAACAACAGCAAAAGAGTTATTCAAAGAGGCATTTATCACAAACTGGTTATTTGATGTGGAATTGCTTTTCCGGTATAAAATATTTTTCGGAATAGAAAAAACACTCAGCGAGTTATATGAGTTTCCGTTATTTGAATGGACCGAAAGCCGGGGAAGCAAGATCCGTCTGAAACATGTCCTTTCAATACCTTTTAGCATGGTAAAGATATATTTGCATTATAACAAGGTTTTGCGAAATGGAGATTAATGTAAGTAAATACATCATCATTTTTTCAATTTTAATTTCAGCAGCAATAAAGGTCTGAATATCCTCCACCAGTCAATTAATGGTTTCATTTTGGTTCGGTCTTTTATATTGTCGTGATATAAAATTGAAATAGGAACTTCCTTTTTATTGTATTTGCCGGAATTATACACTTTATACAAGAGATACACCTCCAGTTCATACCTGTTTAACCAATCCTGGTGAAGATTAATGGAGGGATCATTGTAAACAAGTTTTAACTTAAATGCCCTGAAACCATTTGTGATATCTGAACAATACCTGCCTGTAAGGAAAAAGAATACCACAGGATATGCCCTGGTCAATATTTTCCTGAACAAGGGCTGATTAATTGTTTTTCCTCCCTTCAAAAACCTCGATCCCTGGATAAAGTCATATTCTTCATCCTGGAGGGGTGATAAAACGTTTTTCATTTCGCCCGGATCATGCTGATCATCGCCCGAAATAATCACGGCTATATCATAATTTTCTTTGTATCCATAATCCAGGCCTGTCCTTATAGCGGCTCCGACTCCCATATTCTTTTCATGCCTCAGAACAAAAGCCCCGGATTTTGTTGCTTTATCAACAGTATCATCAGAAGAGCAATCATCAATAACACAAATTTTATCTACCATTTTACTGCAATGGATGTTGACTTTTCTGATAACATTTTCAATTTTCAAGCTTTCATTAAAAGCGGGTATTATGAGAATGGTTTTGTGCATCGGTTGGTGGAATGAGGTTAACAGATATCTAAAGTCTAAAGGGTTCTTCTGTACGCAGAGAATTTCATACGCCTACTATACAATGAGTAATTTCAATTTTAATTGGCAACGAATGTAATGAATTTATATTTGTTTTTGTTGTGCAACAGAGTACTCTATATTTAATATATATTGAACCTGCGTTGAACTTAAGCTGAAATCTTTTCATCTGAAATGGGAAGGATGTCGATATAAATATTTTTTGTATTTCTTGATCAATAAGAACAGTTTTGTTATTATTACAGCATGTTAAAAGTTATAATGAAGAAATTCTCTTTGTCAAAAATCACTCTTTTCCTGTTTTTGGTCACTTTAGTCTGGGTCAGTTTCAACCTTTCTGACTGGCGGAAATACAACAGAGTTATTGTATGGGATGTGAAGTCCTATTATGCGTACCTGCCTGTAACCTTTATTTATAAAGACCTTACGTTCTCATTCAGGCAGGAAAAACCCGAATATTCTGATTGGTTCTGGCCTTTTAGAGCTCCAAACGGAGGGCAGGTTATTGTAACCAGCATGGGCATGTCCATTCTGTATAGCCCATTTTTTTTCATGGCTCATTATTATACCTTGCTGACGTCACCTGAAAAAGCAACCGGGTATTCAATACCTTATAAATTTATGCTTGTTATGAGCACAATTTTTTATGCATTTTTAGGCTTATTTTGTCTGCGAAAATTGTTACTGAGGTTTTTTAATGATACCATCTCTGCTTTTGTTTTAATTGCGGTTTTTTTAGGCACTAACCTATTTTGTTATTCGACAACTCATGCGGTTATGTCTCATGCCTATAGTTTCTGTCTGATTACAATTTTTGTACTTTTTGTTGACAAATGGTACGATCATCCTAATGTCAAGAATTCAGTAATCCTGGGACTAACCGGAGGCTTGATATCCCTGATCAGGCCCACAAACATTATTATTATTGTGTTGTTCCTTTTCTGGAATTGGAATGGTTTTGCTCTGATCCGGACCAGGTTTCAGTTCTTATTCAAACACAGTATGCTGATCCTTATAATTTTCCTGACTGCCTTTTTAGTCTGGTTTCCTCAGTTGGTTTATTGGAAATCTCTTACCGGTCATTGGTTGTATTATTCATACGGAACTGATAATCAATTCTTTTTTAATAATCCTCAATGGATCAAAGTTTTATTTAGTTTCAGAAATGGATGGTTCATATACTCCCCTATAATGTTGGTCGCTGTATTTGGTATATTTTTTATGATCAGGAATTATCGAAAATTGTTCTTCCCTGTACTACTCTATTTTATTTTAAATTTATACATTATTTCTTCCTGGTGGTGCTGGTGGTATGGAGGATCTTACGGATTAAGGGCATTTATTGACTCCTATGCAGTCTATGCTTTGCCTTTGGGAGTGGTGTTTCAACGTACAGCGGCGGCAAAAAAAATATACCGATATTTTTTATTTTCTTTTTATTTTATCCTTATTATTTTATGCCAATTTCTTTCTTACAAATATCGCTATGGATCGATACATTATGATTCTATGACCCGGGCAGCACTTTTTGATTCTTTTTGGTCCTTAAGGCCAAAAGCATCTTTTAATGAGAAGCTTGAAGTCCCTGATTATGATTTGGCAAAAATGGGAATATATAAAACGATAACTGAACCTGAAAATAAAGCTCAATAAACTAAGAATCCGGCATTAGATATGTTTGTTCCCAGCTGGTATTCAAACATTTTTACCGGGAATAATTTCTCTTTCTACTGTTTATGGTTTGGTCGTTGGTTACCAAATAATGCAGTCCCTTCCTTAGTGGTAAAATTGAACAAGACCTAAACCGGTATTTTTTGTGGATGGTTTGAATTGCCTGTAAGTTAAACCGTAATGGGAACCAGGCATTAAAAAGTTCAATTACTTATTCATGAATTTGCTATATCTTTAGTCACTGTTCAACAATATACATCGGAGGTATTTAATAATGAAGCTATTATCGAATATTATCGCCGGAATTAACAGGAAAATGAAAACATTCCAGTTTTTTTTACTGTTTGTTTTACCCGTAAGTTATTTTGTATTCGGGTATTTATACCGTGAAGCAAGCGGTTATATGTTTTTACGCTCCGTCGATCCGGAATATGCCTATCTGTTTAACGGAATGCTGATCGGTAACCTGAAATTGAATATTCAATATACTGATCACCCGGGAACGCCTGCGCAGTGTTTCATAGCGATTGTATCCCGCATGGTGCACCTTTTCAGGCCAGGCTTACTATACACCGATGATGTACTGGCCAATTCCGACTTTTATTTAAAGGCAGTGATGCTTGCTGCCACTATAGCCAACACGATTGTCCTGTTTATACTGGGATTTGTTGTTCAGTCATTATGCAGGAACAGCCTGACGGCGTTGTTTTTTCAGCTTGCCCCATTTTCTCATATATTAACGCTATCGATTTCAGCCCGGGTTATACCGGAGACGCTTATGCCTGCCATTGTTTCCTTGTGGCTGATGGCAATCGCATGGTTGTTATATACGGATAATCCCGGTAAAATATATAACAAATTGAGCATTATCTTTGGCATACTGATCGGACTGAGCGTGGCAGACAAATTAACCTTTTTGCCCTTTATTATCATTCCTTTAATTGCTCTTCCCTCCTGGCATTTCAAACTGCGGTATTTGATCGCCTCCGTATTGTCTTTTATGTTCTTTGCTTTTACCATAGTTTTAAATTTTAATAATTTCAAAATCTGGGTCAGGAACCTTTTCATGCATAGCGGCAGATACGGTGCAGGGGAAAACAATATTGTGAATTTCAATGAATTTGGCCCCAATCTTAAGCTATTGATCAACAATAGCCCGTTCCTGTTTTATCTAACCATTGCTTTATTGGCAGTTTCCCTTTCATTGTTTTTTATATATAAAACCAAAAGATCCGAATTAAAGATCCCCTTCAGGATCGCTGTTGGCACAGCACTTTCTGTAATGTTGGGCTTCATGTTCACAGCAAAGCATTTTGCTTTTCATTACATGGTGCCTTTTATGCTGTTTACTGCATTGATGATTTATTTAGTAGTGAGGATGCTGAACCAAACTTTGTTGAAAAACGCCAAACCTCTTTGGCCTGTATTTCTGCTGATGGCATCAGGAGCCTGTCTGATTATTTCCACGCTGACTGACTCCGTAAATGGGATCGGGAATATTAACAGCATATCCGATACAAAAATGAGGGCCTACCAAAATATCAAGCCCTATTTGAACGAAAGGGCGGACAAAATAATTGTCCCTTCTTATTATGGTTGTTCAGCTATAGAATATTCGATGATGTTCGGAATGCAAACAATCGGCAAATACAAGGAATATCTGGTAGGCAATGTAAATGCCATGTTCCCGGATACCTATCTTTTCCTTCCATGGAGCAAGTCCTTTTATCAGTGGCATAGCCTGGTAAAGCCGGAAGATTTTATCAAAAGCAATCATGAATACCTGCTGTTTGTTGCCGATTTTTCGGACCAACAGCTTAACCTGGTGATCGATTCAATGAAAGTAAACCTGGAAGGAACGAATTTCAATTTAGAGAAAGTTTATTATGAGCCGCTGAGTAACGAGGCGGTTTATAATGTAAAAGTAAATTGACAATATTCAGGTTTTATTCATGTAAATAATTTTATTTAAGGCATGTTGACCATGAAGAAGTTTAACCGGTATACATTTTTTGCCTTACTGTGTGTGATGTTCATTCTGCTGGTATATAAAGCAATTCATTTACCGGTTACCAATGATGAGGTCCCTGCCGCAGTACATTATATGAATTTCAGCGTGTGGGAGATCATGATGTTTCCGGATCATGAGCCCAATAATCATATTTTAAATACCCTGCTGGTCAAACTATTTGTTTTTATTTTCGGCAACCATCAAATTGTAATCCGTTTGCCGAACCTGTTATCTTTTCTGGTATATGGAATAGCTATTTTTCGTATCAATAAACTGGTTCTAAAAGAGGACTCTGTATTCTTCCTGCCGGCAGCATTGTTTTTCATATCCAATCCTTATTTGCTTGATTTTTTTGGACTGTGCAGGGGCTACGGAATATCCTGTGCACTGGCAACGTTATCCGTAAGCTATCTGATATACGGATATTATTATAACAAGGATAAACCGGTATGGATTGCATTTGGACTCTCCATACTGGCTTCCTATGCCAATTTTACCTTGCTGGTTTTCTGGATTGCAGCCAGTATTATGGCCTGGTTTTATTTTGCAGTAAAATCAGGAAGACGATTTCGGCAAATAATATGGCCAACGCTTATCATGGTGATTGTCTCACTACTCTATTTTGCATTGATAGCAACACCGCTGAAAAAAATGCATAGTACCAATGAGTTCCAGTACTGGTCTTCAAAAGGATTTTACCGGGATACCATTTATCCGTTTATCGAATACTCACGCGATGGTTCCCATATGATCCTGGATGGAAGATCGGACCTGGTCGCAGTTCTCATTTTTCTCACCCTGGCTGCCAATCTTGTATTCATTTTTATCCGTTTCAGGAAGTCGGATTATAAAATTTCAAGCCTGAATCACCCGGTATTTGTCACTACTTTTATTTTACTGGTTGCAGTTTTTGTCAATATTGCCCAGTGCAAAATCCTGCATACTCCGAATTTGCACGGAAGGACTGCTTTGTTCTTTTATCCTTTATTCATCGCGTCATTTGCGGGTTTTCTAGGTATGATCCCTGCTTCCAGGGCTAAATGGGCACAGTATTTTTTTGCTTGTTGCTTTGCGTTCATCTGCATTTTTCATGTCGCGGATCGTTATAAACTAGACTGGGTAAGGGACTGGTGGCATGACGTTGATACATTGAAAGTCATCGCCTATCTGGAGGAACAGCATCCGGGGGATAAAGTCTCCCTTAAAACAACATGGTTCTGTTTTAACTCATTTTATTATTATGTCTACACAGGTAAAACGCCATGGCTTGATATAAAGGGATATGACAAGTCCATTGATATCAATACGGATGCTGAATATTATTATCTGTTCACAGCAGATCGCAAAATACTGGAACCAAAATTTGAATTCATCAGGGAATACGGTGACAGGTCATTGTTAAAAAGAAGGCCGGGCTATTAATGCTTAGGATTTATCCATGCGATTTTGCAACGGAATACATACAACCAATGCCCATTGTTTTTTGTTGATTCTTTTCGGGATCATTTATCTGGTCATTGGTTTATGCAATCATTACTTTTTTCGCACATACGGCTACGATTATGCGATGTATAACTTTGCATTTTATGATTATGCCCATTTCAGGATAAGCGATACTCCCGTACATCTGTTGCCCCATATAAATTTCCTGCAGGATCATGTTTCCTTTACCCTGATGATTTTCATTCCTTTCTATTGGCTGTTGGGATGGCTGACCGGGACCTATACATTGCTGATCATTCAGACGGCTATTATTCTATATGGAGGATGGGCTGTTTATCAGCTGCTTATCTTCAAGACAAAAAGCAATTTCCTTTCCTCACTTGCATTGTTTCAATATCTCTTTATCCTTGGCCGATGGATATCTTTTACAAACGATTTTACCACGGCAACCATTGCGTCTTCCATGATACCGGTGTTTCTATACTATTTTGAGACGAAAAAACATTGGCCCGCTTTGCTGACCTTTCTTTTTATCCTTGCATCGCGCGAAGACATGCCGCTGTGGACGGCGTTCATCGGAATTTTTCTGTTGGTTTCACACAGGGGTGACAGAAAACAGCAGATTGCTTCACTGCTTGTCATAGCGTTATCCTGTATTTATTTTGTGCTTGTATTTACGGTTATTATTCCCGCACTTGAAACAGAATACAAAAAGTTTTCCATGTTCAGTTATTCAGCCCTGGGCCAGAATCCTTATGAAGCGCTTATATTTATTGTAAAACATCCTGTGGATACATTGAAATTGTTTTTTGTCAATCATAGCGGAGATCCTGCCTTCGATGGTATAAAACAGGAATTTTATGTCTATTATTTAATATTCGGCGGTTTTCTGCTTTTTTTCAAACCCAGATATTTATTACTGTTTATACCCATTCTGGCAAAAAAAATGCTGAACGATCATCCGGTCCGCTGGAGTATGGAATTGTACTATTCCATTGAATTTGTATCCATTCTTCCCGTTGCCGTTTTCCTGATTATATCAGAATTAAAAAGTCCTGTTGTCAAAAGGAGTATGGCCATTATCGTATGTGCTGCAACCCTGGTGCTAACCATCTATGGATTGTATAGCCCGCATCGCCGGCTGAACTGGTGGGGAGACAGCAAATACGCATTTTATAAGTGCAGTTTCTATAATCCCGGTTTTAGTTCAAAAAAGGTACACCGGTATTTGAAGATAATACCTGCGGATGCCGCTGTTTCTGCTTCGGGAAATTTCACCCCCAATCTGGCTTTTCGTCCTAAGATATACTACTTTCCCAGGGTTGACGATGCAACCTACCTGGTTCTGCACCTCAACAGTTCTCCTTTCCCGGTATCAAAAGAAAGGTATGATACGGAAATAGCTGCATACAGAGGCAGTGATGAATGGGAAGAAATGGTTAATGATAATGGATTTTTAATTTTAAAGCGGAGAACAGAATTCTCAACAAATAAGGAAGTGACTAAAACTGGAAATAAATAAACGGTTGTAATCCGGCTGAAAGCGACTGATAGATGACGAAAACAACCAAGGCACAGATCAGGATCTTGGCATAAATGGGAGTATCCACAAACCAGTTCAATAATTTGTCTTTCGTGGCATAGGGCAGCCAGTGGAGAATATAACCCAGCAGCATCACCAGGAAAACTTTCCAGTAGGCTGACATCATGGCCGGCACCAGATTCCATCCGAAATTGCTGCTGATCTGGCGGAGCAGGTCGAAGGTACCCTGCATGGATTCCCCGCGAAACCAGATGCGGGTGAAGGTGATGAAGTTGAAGGTGAGGAAGATCTTCCAGAACGTCGCCAGCCAGTGACTGGAATTCTCATAAGGACTGATCTTTCGCCATAATTTGTAAATAACCAGTCCGATCCCGTTCAGCCCTCCCCATATCACGAAAGTCCAGCTGGCCCCATGCCATAGCCCCCCCAGCAGCATGGTCATCATCAGGTTGATATTGGTGCTGATGGTCAGTTTAAGGCCCGGAAAGAATCTTATCAGTATCCGGAAAAACAGGATGACCAGCAAAAAAACAAGGCCCAGCCAAAGTTTTCCGGATATCAGTATAACAAATATCAATACGGTTGCAAGGCTTATATAAGTGAAAAATGAAGCACCCCGGTTTCCCCCCATGGGTATGTACAGGTAGTCCTTCAGCCACGATGAAAGTGACATATGCCATCGTTTCCAGAAATCACCCACGTTCATTGCCTTGTAGGGCGAGTTGAAATTCTGGGGCAGCTTAAAGCCCATCAGCAGGGCCAGTCCTATGGCAATGTCGGTATATCCTGAGAAATCACAATATACCTGCAGGGAATAGCCATACAGTCCCATCAGGTTCTCAAAACCCGAGTAAGAGACCGGATTGGCAAAGACACGATCGATTAGGTTAACCGCGATATAATCACCGATGAACATTTTCTTGAACAGTCCTTTCAGAATCATATAAATACTGAGCCCGAAGTCATAGCCGGAGAGGGAATAATCCTGGTAAAGCTGCGGAATGAATTGTGATGCCCGCACAATGGGCCCTGAAACCAGCTGCGGGAAGAACGATACGTAAAAAGCATAATCAACGGGGCTTTTTACAGGTTTTACCAGGCCACGGTACAGATCAATGGCATAACTCATGGTTTGAAAGGTGAAAAAAGAAATTCCCACCGGAGGCAGTATCTGACTGATGTCGAAATGGGTGTCCAGCAATTGGTTTGACCAGAGGGCTGCGTGGGTTACCACTTCGAAATCGGTATGAAACAATCGGTTGACGGTATCGGTAAAAAAATAGTCGTATTTGAAGAAGCACAGAATCGACAGATTAATCAGCACGCTCAGGGATAACCATAGCTTTTTCATGGTCATCCGGTTAGACCTGTAGATGGCATGTCCGATAAAATAGTCACTGAGTGTGGCGAAGAGCAGGATAAAAACAAAAAGCCCTCCGGTTTTGTAATAAAAAAAGTAACTGACGGCAAAGAGATAAAAATTGCGCAGCGCTTTCTTCTTATAAAGAAAGGAGTAAAAAAACAGGACAACAATAAAAAATCCCCAGAAATAGGGCCGGGTAAAGATCATAGGGGATTCCTGGTCGAAGAGAAAGATATTTTTTAAGGAATCGAGCAAGGCGGTGGAGAGTTAGTAGTTAGAATTTAGAATTTAGAAGTTAGAAGTTAGCAGATAGAAGCTTCTCACGCCAGATATTCTTGATTACTAATTCCCAACTACTATCTAATAGCCTCTATCTACTATATTCTGACTGCTGTTAAATTAAAAAATAAATGTACCTATTTTTTTATCGTTATTTATTCTGGCTTATTCTGTTTGCGCACAAATCCCGGGTGGCAATCGGTGCAGGAAACCTTATGAATGTCGAAAGGACTTTCGGGATTAGCATAGCTTGTATTCATCTTTTCCACATCCAGTCCGCAATTGGAAATGGCAGGGTGGCAATTTTTGCAGGATTTCATGGCGTTATTGGTATGCGGCTGATGACAGGCCACACAACTCAATCCCTCATGCACGCCCACCGGAGTATGGTCATTACCGGGTTCTCCCTGATGCTTCGCCTCGGGGGTATGGCACTGAAGGCAAATCCGCATCAGGGGCTCATCGGAAATGAGAATACCCTTCTGCCAGGCCTGAAGTTTTGGCAGCGAATCAGCCCGGGAATGTGCTTTTTTATTATAATCATAAAAGCCGGCCTTGGGATAAGGAGGTGGCTGATGGTAAGCTTTCCGGCCGGGTTTGGCATAATCGGGAGAGATGCGCGATTGCCCGGGTGTATGAATGCTGTGACATGCCAGGCATGGAATAGCATAACGGGATTTGTGCGGGGAAGAAATGATTTTCCAGGGACCCGTGGTATCCAGCGGGGATACCAGCGATGCCATGCTGCCTTCGTAAAACATGCCATGACAACGCAGGCATTGTTCATTGGCAGGTTCTTTCTTATTCTGCTCCTCATTCAGGAAGACATCGGTAAAATGCATGGAATGTCCACCTGTCAGCCATTTTGAGAACTCATTCTGATGACAATCTGCACACAGGTCCACCATTTTTGCTACCTGTTTTTCATCTATCCGGATATCAGCTGCAGTATCACCACGCATATGCCGTCTTACCCGACCGATTTTTTCATTCAGGCCGTGCATACCTGAACTTAAGGCTGTTCCATGACAGGTTTTGCAGTCTGTCTCACGATGAGCGGATACGGCCCAGTTTTCATATGAACTGCGTATTTCGTGACAGGAAGCACAGGTTTTTGAGGGATCCGTGGTGTTCCAGATCACAAATCCTGTTTCCAGGAAAATGAGAATCGTTATCAGGCTCAGCAGCGATATAAATAAGTATTTCCGGATGCGCTTGGGATTTTTCATTTGGATGGATCATGGATCATCGCGGCGAAAGTTAATGAAATACGGAAAATCTTGCGTAAGAATTGATGCTAATATTTTTTTTGATGCTGAGAAATGATGACAATGACCATATCCTTCCTGACTTCTCATCCCAATACCCCTCTCTGAATGTGGAGTGCAGAATTCAATGCAGTATATTCAACCCGATGGAAGCGTAAAATAAAATGTGCTTCCCAGATTTTCCCGGCTCTCTACCCAGATTCTTCCACCGTGCTTTTCGACAAATTCCTTTGGTTTAAATTAGTCATTTTTTTCGGGATTAAAAAGGACTTAGTATCTTTATGCCCCGGGGTGTGGATTCAAAATGAAACTGTTTTCAGCGGTATGCCATATCAACTATCCTGCATGGTTATAATGTCAGACTTCCGTCATGTTATTGATTCCTTTTGGTATAACCTCCGGGATCATTACAGTGGAAGCTATACCCGGCGTGTCCTTGCAGAGGCAGTTGCATTGCTGGTAGATCTTTGGCCTTATCTGGTTGCCGGCATCTTGATAACCACTTTCATTAAAATGTTCCTCAACAAGGAAAAAATTGCTATTTTTTTTAATAGCCGGCAGCATGTTTCCATCCTGCTTGCGGCATTAATTGGTGTTATAGCTCCCCTGGGAAGCTATGTGGTAATACCGCTGTCGGCATCTCTGTTCCTCCTTGGGACTCCGTTGCCGGTTTTGATGGCCCTGCTTGTTTCTTCTCCGCTGATCGACCCGAACCTTTTTATCCTTACAGCCGGTGCCTTTGGTTATAAGCTTGCCCTGGCTAGGCTTGCCGCTTCTTTCCTGCTTGGGCTGACAGCAGGATATCTTACGCAGTGGCTCATAGGTCTTGATGTGATTCTGGGAAACAGGATCCTCAGGCAGGAAGCCCGAAGGACTGCTGCCATTCCCCTGGAAAACCCTGATGTGAATGCAATGACACGATTTTTCAAATTGCTTTCCGGAATGACGCTCTATATTTGCAAATATTTCTTCCTTGCCATCCTGCTGGCTGCCCTGATAAAGATCCTTACACCGCCCAACCTGATGATAAAATTGTTTAACGGGAACAATTTTCTGTCGGTACTGTTTTCGACCGCCGCCGGCGTTCCTTTTTATACATGCGGCGGTGCTGCCATTCCTGTGGTGCGTGAATTGGCTGATCTTGGATTAAGCCAGGGAGCGGTGCTGGCCTTTTTTATTGCCGGGCCGGTTACTAAATTCTCCAATCTGGTGCTGATGTATGCGGCATACAATTTCAGAATATTCATGATATATATTATGACCGGGATTTTTGGAGCCTTATTGTTTGGCTGGATCTATAACATTTTATAGTTTTACGGCGTATAAAGAATACTACCCAAATCAACCACAACAAATAAGAAAATCAGTTATTGCCACCAAAGCACCAAAGCACGAAGAATATTGAATATCAGATTTTTTATTGTATTGCATTTGTTTTTTTAGTGTTTTGGTGCTTTGGTGGTTTATTTTTGAATTTTAGCGGTAAATACTAAAATTAAGGATATGAAGAAAACATGGGGATGGATTTTGCTCGGCGGTATGGCTTTGACGGCTGTTTGCTGGGATCTGGCAACATCAGATAATTATGCGTCTGAATCAGGTACATACAGGTATGAATCGGAATTTGACGTGGTTTCAGGCGCCACTGCCAAAGTGGCCATTATCCCTTCGGATTATGAAGAGCTGACGACGAAGGTATCACGAACCGTTGATCCGGGTTATGAGCAGATCGAAGCCATGGTGAGAAAAGCCCTTGAATTGCAGGGCGGGCTTGACTGGATCATCAGCAAGGGCGATAAGGTAATGATCAAGGTGAACCTGGTGGGCGGCGATAGTCCTTCGGGAGAGGGAGAAAATACCGATGTCAGGGTGGTAAAGGCTGTCATTAAAATGGTGCATGACTTTACCGAAGGTGATGTTGAAATCGTAGTTGCCGAAGGTTCAGCAAGAACGAATGACGACCCGGCTACTGCCGGCAGTGTTTGGGAAAATTCAGGTTATACCGATCTGCTCACCGATACTTACCTTACCGGAATCAATTTCAGGTTTCTGAACCTCAATAAAGCCTATGCCGATCTTGTACCCATTACTCTTGACAATAAGGCCACCGCCGCTCCGCATAACGGCAGTTATTATGTACACAAGGAAGAACTGGATGCCGATGTATTTATTTGCATACCCGTATTGAAGATCCATGACACCGGTATTACCTGTGCATTGAAGAATCAGATTGGCACCGCACCGGGAGTTTATTACGGTTATAACAAGATGAAAGGCACGCAGTATTACAGCGGACTCAAACATGACGTCGCCCATCGGCGCTGGACAGAAGAGGAAATCGTGGATTTATCTTCCATTGCCGGCATAGATCTTGTGGTTGTGGATGCCATCATGACCCTGGAATCTTACAAAACCTATAACGGGTCCAACCAGGTAAGGTTTAACACCATCATAGCAGGGGCTGATCCGGTATCCGTGGATCACGTTTGTACAAAGCTGGTATGCCTGAATCCCGATGATATTGACCATGTGGTGCTGGGTGAAAAAATGGGGCTTGGCACCAATGATCCTGAGAAAATTGAGGTGGTGGGTGCCACGATTGATGCCGTCAAAAAGAAGGTCAAGAAGAACACGTCCAATCACGGGGAATTCGGCCGGAGCAACCGCACCTGGATACTCTCAGAAACTTTTGCCGGCAGCGATATAACAAATGAATACATTGCCGGGGAAGCAAACCTGATCCCCGAAGCCGGAAAGAACGGATGGTCACAGCCCGTCTATTTCTTCGATGACCGGATTGACCTGTTGAGCTTTTATAATGATCCTTCCGGCGTTGTTACCTATGCTTTCACCTGTTTTTCAGCATTGCAGGAGGAGCAGGCCCAATTATGGCTGGGCTATGACGAGAGTATAATGGTTTATCTCAACGGTGAGAAGGTATATTCTTTTAGCGGAACAACCACTTATGCCGATGGAAGCCTGGTGAAGGTAAAACCTGTGGTTACGGTAAAGCAAGGTGAAAATACCCTGCTTGTAAAGACCTACCATAATTTCGGTGACTTCAGTTTTGCCCTGAATGTCTGTGAGAACGAAAGCAATTCACTTTATGATGGAAGCAGGCTGCCGGGAATAAAATTCTACACGGCTGCAACGGGCTCTTCGAACTCAGTTAATGACGGTTATACGGCAACGGATTATAAACTTACCATTTACCCCAATCCTGCAGAGGCCCATGCAACCTTCACTTTTACTTTACCGGAGGCGGGAAAAACCACACTGGCCTTGTATGATCTGAACGGACGGCATATCATGAACCTGATGGATGCCAATATGACGGCAGGACAGCATTCCTATGAATGGCAGCTAAAGGGAGCCGGCGGTGACAGGATCAAAAGCGGGACATACCTGTGTATGTTACGGTGCGGGATTTACAGGGATAAGATCAAGGTTGTTATTCAATAATTAAGAGCATTAAATATCGAACAGTGAACATCGAACGCTGAACCTGCCTGCCGGCAAGGCAGGCACTGAAGATAAGACATGGAGCATTTTATCTTCAGTATTCGATATTCGATGTTCCTTGTTCAGTGTTCATATTAATCGAGCATTACAGCTTCCTGGAGATCCTGTACAATCCCGAGGCGTGTCGTCTCAACTCCCTGGAAAATTCATCCCTGAAAACCCCCAGATCTTTGCCAGTCCATAAATCTCTTACCGCATACCCGCCTTCCAGTCCGAGTTGTTCCCATTTAACCGTGACTTTTGCAGCGTCAGGTGGCAGTGGACCGGCCGGATCTTTTGTAAACACCATAAATTCAACAGTAGCACCGGTATTTTGAACAACACAGGCGTTGTCAAGTCCCGCTGTGGCAATAAACCGTTTATACCCCGGGGGAATGTCGAATTCGATGATGGAGTTGGAGTGAGTGCCTATACCATTTGTTTTTTTCAGGTTGTTCACGATCAAATCGCCGCCTGATACACTTTTGTTCACCCTTACTTCACCCCAGCCGGCCGTTGCTTTTTTCCAGGGCAACGATGTGATTAGCAGGGTGTCTTTCTCATTGACCAGGATGGGGTCAATCCAGTCAGCATGGTCCCAGTCAATATTATCACCTCCGTCATCCACGGCCAGGTAAAGTTTTTCGGCACCGGTAATTTGCAGATCAAGGGCAACCTGTTGCCCTCTTATTTGCCTAGTAACAAGACCGCTTGACCACAATACTTTTTCTTTGCATAGTAACACCTGGTCAACTGTATTGAACAGGGCCAGGAATTTGTCGCCGCTTGAAGGGTCATCAGCCGTCCATGCAATCAGGTCGTTGCAGGCAAATAGTTCGCGGTTATTGGTGCTGGATCTGCTGACTTCCAGTACTTCGCTGTTGGTGAGCAGCGACAGGGTAAAAGCATCATTGTCGGGCAGGTTTCCGCCAAACATAAGCGGAGAGCGGAATATGGAAAAAAGTGTCATGAGGGTTACCTGCTCATCAGGCGTAAGCCTTGCCATACGGTCATCTCCTCTTTCTGCCCTGATGCCGATATGCCCCAGGGGCAGCATGTCTGCGTCGGGCCAGGCACCCGGACTTATATAAGGTGACCACCGGCGGCATACGGCAAAATGTTCCCTGAGATGCGGCCAGTTGTCCCAGAAATCGCCCACCGTCCGCCACATATTGGCATGCTGCTGTACGTGAGGGGCATTTTCAATGGGTGTTTCACCCGGGGAAGTACTGAAAACGATTTTCCGTCCGCAGTTGTCTATGGCTTTCCGGATCATCTCTATCTCACCGGCGTGATAAGGAGAAGAGAGGTCATCGACCTTGATAAAATCCACGCCCCAGGATGCATATAAATGGAAAAGGGAATTATAATATTCCTGTGCCCCCGGCCTTCCGGCTTCAACGGTATACATATCACGGAGCCAAAGACAAAGATCGCGTTCGCTGTAAATATCCCTTGCCGTAACCTGGCTGTTTAAAACAGGGAGATCCCGTTGGACCGCTATCTTTGGTATCCCGCGCATAATATGGATGCCGAATTTCAGCCCCCTGCCATGGATGTAATCTGCCAGCGTCCTGAATCCGTTTCCATCAGTAGCCGAAGGGAAGCGGTTCACCGCAGGCAGAAACCTCCCGTATTCATCCATCGAATAATCGGGATCGGTCTGATTGTATCCATGCGCCTTATCGTTGCCAACATACCACCGGATGTCCACCACGATATATTCCCATCCGAAGGTTTTTAAATGCTTTGCCATATAATCGGCATTGGCTTTCACTTCAGCTTCAGTAACGGTGGGTCCGTAACAATCCCAGCTGTTCCATCCCATCGGCGGTGTCAATGCCCAGCGGTGGAATTCCTGCTGAACATGGGTAGCTGAAGTAATTGAATCCTGACCCGTGAGCTGAGGCAGGAGAAAACTGCAGAATAAGAAAAAAAACAGTTGTTTCATAGCAGTGGTTTAAATAATATGATTCACACCCCTGCAATTTACTGAAAATTGATTAAAAAACCCCTTAAGCTTTTAACACTTAAGGGGCGTTTGAAAACCTAACGATTTGTATTAACTATATAGAACCAAGATACGAGAACCAATATATAAGACATAAGAACAAAGAACAAAGATCAAAGACAATCCAAAATCAACATATCACCAAATACTATCAGGTAAGACCGTTTTACCCATAAAAAGTATTACATCCCTCCGTCAAAATCCATTTCATTAATTTCTTCACCATTCCCGTTTCCGTTCCCGTTTCTTTTTTGCTTGTAATTGTTGATGCGGTATGACAGGGAAAGCATTACCACGGGGGATTCCCTACGCATTTCCTGGAAAGTATAAAAATTACTACCTTCAGATGTAAACGAATTTTTGGCAGTCCTGAACATGTCGCGCACATTCAGCGTCACGCTCAGATGGTTATCCAGAAAATCCTTGCGGATGGCAAAATTGGTAAAAGCAAATCCTTTTCGTTCACCCTGCAGTGTCACACTGGGCCCGCGATACATCCCCATCACCTGAATGCGCATATCCCATTTTAATTTGAAGATCATATTGGCATTCCCGCCCCAGGAATTGGTTGTA
>Ga0105101_10000457_pt1 | contig 16874 bp, 20 predicted proteins | sample PPLLak21cMay2015_2_FD_87037 | JGI IMG/M metagenome (GOLD analysis project Ga0105101, IMG submission 87037) | Freshwater sediment microbial communities from Prairie Pothole Lake near Jamestown, North Dakota, USA - PPLs Lake P8 Core (1) Depth... | ecosystem: Environmental > Aquatic > Freshwater >... | reverse complement strand
CCAATTGAAACAGTTCTGAACCGAACAACCAACGCAAATGGTTTTTTAGCGATTAAAGTCATAGAAGCCATGGTTTATTTCTAGCGACAATGTAGAGAGGAGGAGATGATGAATAAAAATACCAGGACAGCCCTCATTATCGGGGGTGTCATTGTAGCGATTCTTATTATCGTGCCGCTCATCACCGGATTAGTCGGGGGATGGCAGGGATATGGCTATGGATACGGTATGATGGGGTCCGGAATGATGGGAGGCTTCGGCTGGGGGTGGTTTATGCCCGTAATCATGATTGTTTTCTGGGGGCTGGTTATCTGGGGAATTGTCGCCTTGGTGCGCGGCGTTTCCTCGCCGAGCAGCACAGATTCTTACGCGTCGGCAGAGTCGGCTCTGGAAATACTCAAAAGACGCTACGCCCGCGGCGAGATAACCAAGCAGGAATATGAAGAGAGAAAGAAAGATTTGATCTAACTTTTTGGGGGTAAGCTTATGATGTGCTGTGGCATGAACCATGATATGAGTCATTCTTCGGAACCTGAACAGGCTCATAACCAGACTGAATCCGCCCTTGAGATACTCAAGAAGCGGTATGCTCGCGGGGAAATCCGCAAAGAAGAATTCGAAGAGAAGAAAAAAGGCCTGGTCTAAATAGACTACATACGACAGTAAAAAGGGGGACAAATATGACCGGTAAAAAAGTCCTTATTCTGGGTGGTGGTTTCGGTGGCCTGACGGCGGCACAACAACTGCGGCGGCTCCTGCCTCCAGAGCACAGCATCGTGGTGGTGGAAAAGAAAACCACGTTTTATATTAACGCCTTCAACATGCAGCTGATAACCGGGGAAATGAAAGACCCCCGTGAAGGTGAACGGGACCTCTCGGATCTGGCGCGCAAGGGTATTGATTGGGTTCATGCCGAGGTTGAACGGATAGACCCCGCGGGGAAAAGAGTACACACTTCCTCCGGCACCCTGGAGGGCGACTACGTGATTGTTGCCCTCGGTGCCGATAAGCATCCGGAGGGTGTGCCCGGTTTTACTGAATCGGCCATCAATCTGTATGATGCTGCCGGGGCCGTTCAGTTGCGGGAAGCCCTTCAAAAGTTTGAGAGTGGCCGGATTGTTATCATATGTTGCACTACGCCGTTTTCCTGCCCCGGGGCTCCCTACGAGGCGGCCTTCCTGGTGGATTCGATACTCCGGAACAACCAAAAACGTGACAAAGCGGAGATAGACATTTATACACCAGAACCGAGGCCCCTGCCTTCCACCGGCACGGTCATGGGTGAGGCTATTCTCGGCATGTTCAAGGAGCGCAACATCGAGTTTCATCCGCAACAGAAAACCAAGCGGATAGATAGCCAAGCTCGCAAGGTCGTCTTTGAAGCTGGAGAAGCTTCTTTCGACCTCCTGATCGGCGTGCCTCCCCATGCGGCGCCGCGCGTGGTGCGAGAAGCCGGCCTTACCGATGAGACTGGATGGATTCCGGTTGACCTTCAAACGCTCGAAACACCTTATGCCGGCGTTTCCGCCATCGGCGATATCACCTCAATTCGCCAGCCTAATCCCACCGGATTCTTTCTACCAAAGGCCTGGGTGTTTGCCGATGAAGAAGCGCGTATCGTGGCGCGGAACATTGCCGGCAAAGTCCTCAGCGAAGCCGGCCTGAGCAAATTCGATGGCAAAGGCTCATGCTACCTGGAGACGGGCGATGAAATGGCGGCTTACGGCTCGGGGAATTTCTATAGTTATCCGGCGCCCCGCGTCTACATGGAGCCGCCTTCCAAACACTTTCTGAAAGAACGCCGAGAGATTGAACAAGAGCGACTGGAAGCATTGGTGTGACGAATACGCGTCACGAGAGAAACATGGGTAAACCGATATACCTTGACCATAATGCCACCACTCCCATCGACCCTGCTGTGCAGGAGGCGATGCTCCCGTATCTGGATGAATATTTTGGCAACCCCTCGACCACTCATGCCTACGGGACGCCGGTCAAAGAAGCGGTGGAACGCGCCCGAAAGCAGGTGGCTTCCCTCATCGGTGCTACGCCGGAAGAGGTCATCTTTACGAGCGGCGGCAGCGAGAGTGATAATCATGCCATAGTCGGCACGGCGCTGGTGAACTCCCATAAAGGAAAGCACATCATCACCATGTGCATCGAGCACCCGGCCGTACTCAACACCTGCCGCTATCTTGAGGAGAGGCTGGGTTTCAAGGTGACCTATCTCCCGGTGGATAAATATGGACTGGTTGACCCGGAGGACGTCCGCAAGGCTATCACCGGAGAGACCATCCTGATTACCATCATGCACGCTAATAACGAGGTTGGCACCATCGAACCGATTGCGGAAATCGGCGAGATTACCCGAATGCATGGGATTCTCTTCCACACCGACGCCGCTCAGTCCTGCGGCAAAATCAGAGTGGATGTCAACGAGCTAAAGGTGGATTTGCTAACCATAGCGGGGCACAAGCTGTATGCTCCTAAAGGAATCGGGGCGCTATTCATCAGGAGAGGCGTTCAAATCGACTCACTCATACATGGCGCCGGACAGGAAAAAGGACGGCGGGCCGGCACCGAGAACGTGCCTTACATGGTAGGACTGGGCATGGGCTGTGAGCTTGCCAGGAATGAACTTCCGGAGTATACAGCGAAGGTCAAAGCCTTGAGGGACAGATTGTATCAGCGAATTGTTGATGGCCTGGGGAAAGATGATGTTCACTTGAACGGTCATCCTGAAAGACGGTTGCCGAATACTCTCAACATCAGTATCCGGGGAATCGTCGGCGACGAGCTGCTCAGCCGAATCCCGGAATTGGCCGCTTCTACCGGAGCCGCCTGTCACGCCGGTTCTACAGAGCCATCCAGTGTGCTTCTGAAGATGGGTCTAAGCCGGGAACTGGCTCTTGGTGCGTTACGTCTTACACTGGGACGCTGGTGCACTCCTGAAGAGATTGATACAGCAGCGGAGCTTATCGTAAAGCAAGGAAAGCTTCTCATGCTAAGGGCCAACACTATCGATTATTCAATATAGGTTTCATAATGCTATACCAAGTCTTTGAAAGCCATGCCAGTGAATTTGACGTCTGGTACGATACCGAGGCAGGCAAAGCTATCTTTGCCATGGAAGTGGACTGCCTCAAGCCGCTTCTTCACAGTTATCCCCGGCCTTACCTGGAAATAGGCGTAGGATCGGGGCGGTTTGCCCAGGCACTGGGGGTTGAGTACGGAGTGGATCCAACATCAGCCCTTTTGGAAAAGGCAAAGTCCAGGGATATTAAAGTCCGTAGAGGCGTTGGCGAAAAACTGCCGTTTCCGGATGGCAACTTCGGGGGCGTCCTTATCGCACTGACCCTCTGTTTCGTAGATGATCCGGCAATGGTTATTCATGAGGCATCGAGAGTGCTCGCGCCCGGAGGCGGACTCGCGCTTGGGTTGGTTCTCCAAGGCAGTCCATGGGCGGAGTTTTACGAGAAAAAGGGAAAAGAAGGTCATCCTATATATAGCCAAGCACGTTTCTTCTCTAAGGATGAGGTAGAGCATTTACTCTTGCTGTCCGGCTTTAAAGAACCACGGTATCGATCGGTCCTTTTCCAGCCGCCGGGGCAGAATAATTATAATATTGAAAAACCGGTTGATGGTTATTTTAAGGAAGCTGGTTTCGTGGCCATCGGGAGTCGCCAACGATAGGCTAATTTATTCACCCCTCCCCTTGATGACAATTAATCGGCCGCATCAGCATTTCTCCTATCGTACACGAATCAAACCTCCCTATCTCGGGAGGTTTTCTTTTTGCACAAATGTCAGGAATGTGCAATAAGAAGTTGGTTGGAGGGAAAACTACGTCAAATACCATACAAGAAAGAGCGAGTCGATTCTGAGTTAGTGCCTGAAATGTATAAAGACCCTCCCAAAATTCTTGTCGTCCTTCTCCAGCCGGTGATATTGGCTTTTTATTTCCGGCTGCGCCAGGAATCGTAAGACACGTTTTTTCAGCTGACCCGACCCCTTACCGGGGATAATCTCTACCAGGGCAATTTTCTTCTCTATAGCTTCAGCGATAACCCGGTTGAGTTCTGCATCAATCGTAAAGCCCTTATTATAAATGTCATGTAAATCTAATACAATCTTTGCCAAGGAACGATACCTCTTGACGGTTAGCCCCTATGAAACCTCTCTTATCTCCAGTATCCGGTCAATCCGGAAAACCCTCTCCTCATTCCGCTTCAGGCAGAACGCCTGCATCCCAAGATACTTTTTGCCGCGGTACTCCATTTCCCCCACGGCCTCCGGCCTGACAACCCTCGTTGTCTTCTCATCGCTGGGCTTGAGGTACACAATCTCCAGTGACAACTTATTCTGAATGGCTCTCTTAATTATCTCCGTCTTACCATCCACCGGGCAGGACTCTTCGGCTTTCTTGTACTGGTATTTGGTCAGAAAATCCATTACCTGGTAGTTCGTCCAGATATGTTTCTTCAGCGCCGGCCTCTTGAGGACAATGCCGCCCAGCGTCGTGCATCGGCTGAGCGCCACGTACATCTGGCCATGAGCAAAGATGCCTTTCCCAATATCAATAATCACCCGGTCGAGCGTCTTCCCCTGGCCCTGGTGAATAGTGACCGCCCAGGCCAGCATCAGCGGGTACTGCGTGAACGTGCCGATGACTTCCGATTGCAGCCCCCCTCCCTCGACGAAGAACCGGTAGATTTCCCAGGTGAAGGGCGTAATATCCACCTCCTCATCGTCGGCCAGTTCAGCTACAATGATATCTTCACCTTTACCATTCTGAGTAATACCGGTTATTTTCCCGATACTGCCGTTAACCCAGCGTCCCTCGGTATCGTTGTTGAGCATCATGATCTGCGCCCCCACCTTCACTTCAAGGTCAATCTTAGTGGCCAGGTACTCCTGGCCGAACTCTCCCTCGATGCTCCCGGTAAAGGTGTAAAGCCTGCCTTTCAACCCGGCCAGGCGCTTGCCGTTAATCTCTTCGGCGAGTCTGTTGGTGGTGGTCAGGTAGACGTAGAAATCTTCCGGCGGTGGCTCAAAGTCCGGCTGGTACCTCTCGTTAAGAAGCTCCAGTCCTTCCCCGGTGACAGAGTTGTTGCGGATGCTGTTGAGCAGGGTGATGAACTCCTCATCATGCTGGCGGTAAATCTTCTCCAGTTCCACGAATTCCATCTCGAAGGAGTCGAACACCCGGGCGCCGTAGAAGTAGGGCGTCTCGTAAAGAGACTGGAAAACTTCCTTTTCCCCGCCGGTAACCACCGGCGGTAGTTGGTACAGGTCGCCGATGAAGGCCATCTGGATGCCGCCAAAGGGCTTATCAGCTTCGGGTCCGTTCAGGCGCAGGAACCGGTCCACACAGTCCAGCAGGTCAGCCCTCACCATGGAGTCTTCATCAATGACTATGATGTCCAGTTTACGGTAGATACTTTCACCATTAGCAGAGCGGGGCTTTTTGACCCGGTCAGGGGTAATACCTGGCTTGAAGCGGAAGAATTAATGAATGGTCTGCCCTTTGACATTCAGGGCAGCGACGCCGGTGGGCGCCAGTACCGCCACCTTTTTCTGTGTGGTATGGCGGAAATAGTTGAGCAATGTTGATTTGCCCGTGCCCGCCCGGCCGGTAATGAAGATGCTCCAGTCACTGTTCTCCATGATATCAAGAGCGTGCTGGAACTGCTCGTTAATTTCTATTTGTGGTTGTTTATGCTTCGGGTTTGTCATAGGCTATCCACGATATTAGCTTAACCATTAATCACCTTCGTAGCCGCTATTAGTCCACTTTTGAGATAGGTTCTGCATTCTTCTCGCAAACCGTGATTCTTCAGTATATCCTCGAGCCCCCCATTTGCAAGATAATCTTTAAAGCACTGATAGTGAGACCCGCCAGCAAGGAATTCTATGGCTCTCGCAAACACAGCCCAAGCATTCCTGGGTAATGGAACCTGGAAATCTACGAGGATAAGGGCTCCGTTCTGCTTGACAACCCTCTTCATCTTAAAAATGATTTGATATCGAACAGGCTTCTCCTTATCGTGTAATCCAAAAGATACGGTCGCATAGTCGAAGTAACCGTCTGGAAAAGGTAAATTAGCGGCGTCGGCGAGCTGGAAGGAGACGTTTACCGCCTTTTGCCTCATTCTATTTCTGGTCGCTATTTTGAGCATGTCCCGGCTGCTATCTATGCCGGTAGCAATAACGCCATGTCGCCCGTACTCAAAAACTTGTGCTCCCGTTCCGCAGCAAACATCGATTATCTTGTCTCCAGCCTTCATGCCAGAGAATTCAGTAGTAAACTTTCTGAGGTCTCTTAATAGAGGGTCCACCAAGGTTTCATAGTTGAACATGAACATCATGTTAAATCATATCACACAGTCTGGGACGGCTGAAATTGCAGGTGTGGTGCTTGGAATATAGTATCTCCACTGCCGCTTGATATGAAGAATTTAAAAAGGTAATAGATACTAATATAGTGAAAGACTTTGCATCGCAGTGCTATAATACACACAAGCGTAGTCGTAAAGGAAGATTAATTATGCCTGTTTCGTCAACAGATCGAAGTCATGAAAGCGTAATAAACGACGCCTTGGCGACGCTCTTTCGCGATCGAGCAGGACTCAACGCCTCTTCTGAAACGCTACATATCGGAGGGCGCCCGGATATTGTCGTGCGAACCGCGAATTAACCGGATTGTGGTACAACCCGAGGCCAAGGAGATCAAGGCCACCGAGAGACTGCTCAAGTATGCGGTGCTTATAACATACACGCATACCCCAAACATTGCGAAGGTATACGATCATGTTAAGCAGAGTTGGCAAGATGCAAAATGGCTCCTCTTGCTCATTCTTATTGACGTTGAAAAGTCTAAGAGATTCTCTATGGGCAAAGTATTCAAGAATATACAGATGTCTATCTTCGATCCTACGGGTCGTAAAGAGCTACGTACGGCTCCTGCTTTCCCTTGGAAGGTCGAAGGATCCCGTTGGTACTTAAGGACACTTTGAGCACAACCAGTGCCCAATACTGTATTGCCTCGATAAATTCGACAAAACATCTTATTGTGTCTCAACTACCTCGTTCCCCTAAATGGGATGACATCAAGGATTATTTAATCGTGAGAGTCTTTTTAAAATCCCCTTTTTAAAATAACGATTCCCTAGATACATTTCATGATCATTAACCGTCATTTTTAGTGACAAACAACGCATTTAATGAACGTATAAGTAAGCCTAGCTTTGAAACACGTTATAATTTTTGCAAAATCGAGCCTAATATATTCCTTTAAATTGAGTTAATTGTAACGTTTAGCCGATGTAATTAAGTACAGTCTTTTCTTTAATCTTTTACCCTAGCGGGCCGTTCTACCCTGCGATTTGAAAAACAACAATCTTAGACGATATGTTAGCAATCGCGGAATACATTTCGTGGTAGCTATTAATCGCAACAATATGTGTGATCCAGTAGGCAATCAAGTAGGACGCTAATCAGCGTCGAGAGTATTAGTATATTGTGCCGGTAAAAGGCTCGATCGATTATTTCCTAGACTCTCTTTCTTCTTTTCATAGCCTAAAAAACGTCGGGTACCATCTCGGTATTATGTAGTATGGTGTAACTAGGGATTTGTTTTTTACTTCACTGCCGTCATAAATTCATTTTTTCCCCCGGAATACTTATCGGCCAACAATTCATGCATATTATTTATTTTTAAGCTCCAACTAAAACTTTTATGAACATGTATGAAAGCTCAGCTTTGATGTATGTTATATTTTTTCGTAAATCGAGCCTGATGTTTCCCCTAAACTAGATTATTTGTGACACTTTCAGAATAATAAGTAATTCATTTTCGCATTAGGCCAAACGAGGAAAAACAAAAATTACATTTCCCCATCCAACAATCCTCGGTTTTGTTCACCCCTTATTATGCAATTAACTATATTCTGACGTCTAGCTGATTGTTAAACTAGAAGGGGAAAAGTAAAATATCTCTTTTCCCCGTTTATTTTTTCCTAAACGGAGTCGCCATTGACAAGTCTATCGCATAGATAACAAAGGCTTATATTACTTTGTCTGTGTTACTTTGTTTTAAAGTATAGATATTGTAGATTAAATTAGAAGTTACCTAGTTTTAATATGGGGAGTCAACTAACCCGGTTAGCTTATGGCCGTTTTATTTAATTGAGTTTCCTGAATAGATGAAAATAATTATTAAATTTATCAATAACATGGAACGATTTGATAAGAACATGCATCTTAATTTGTAGGGCCATTAGTGGAGCGCTCTAAATGGAACTATCAGAAGAAGTGGCCCTGATTAGCCGCTGCAAAGCCGGAGATAAAGGGGCATTTAGTATGCTCATGGAGCAATATTCGCATGCTCTTTTTGGTACAGCTTTTCTCATGACTCGGGATAAAGTCCTTGCAGAAGACGCAGTCCAAGAGGCCTTGGTACAGATGTGGAAAAGGCTGCCGTCCTTACGCCTGCGCAATAGCCTTAGCCTTAAAGCCTGGCTTACACGCGTTGTAGTAAATGAAGTAAATCAGCAACGTAGGAAAAAGCGACTGCCATCTGTATCCTTGGAACAGGTTTCCGAGATGCCGGATGACCAGGCTAAATTCGATGATACTATTGTTCATAATGAAGAGCATAAGCATCTACGGCAAGCTCTAGAAATGCTCTCAGCCGATCAAAGAGAAGTATTAGTGTTACGCTACTTTTCTAACCTCACGGTACCCGAGATGGCTGTAGTCACGGGAAAACGTGAGGGTACTATCAAATCCCGTCTGAACCGGGCGGTGGAACGTCTCGGCAAGATTTTACACAACGACGAATTATTTAAGGACAGAAAATAATACCAATGGATAGGAATAGGTTGGAAGAAGAACTTCGGAGCTATTTCTTAATTCAGGCAAATAAGGCGAAGCCATCTCTTGGTTGGTGGAGTGGCGAGATTTCGCGCCTTGGTAAACAAAATCGCCACGCACTCTTGTTTGGCTTTATACCGAAGACCCGATTGGCTTGGGTAATCTTGCCATTAATTATTTTACTTATTGGAGGGACCGTTTATGGAGCCAGTACTATAATTAGGGAAATTTTTCAAAATTTCGCTCCGCAGATTGAAACCGCTGGGTTGGCCGAGGACCTAAATTTGAGTCAGACTATCGACGGCGTTACAGTTAGTCTCGAACGTGCCTACTCAGATTCAAACATTATACTTTTAGGATTTATAGTGAGTGGTCCTGAAAATACGTATTACACGAGTTCCAGCCATCTTACAACCGCTGAAGGAATAACATTACCGGGAATGCTTGGAATGGGCTTCGTGCCAGGAAGTGACGCTATATTAGGAAACTGGCAGCTTTCTGAGCGGCAGGCATTGATTATGGCTTTTGATGCTTCATCGATAAATGGAGCACATTCAAGCATTAACCTGATATTGGAAACCAATGTATCAGGTTCGCCAGCAACAGAAGAAGCTGTAACTCGGCCTTTTAAGTTCGAATTCGCAGTTCCTTTCAACATCGGAAAAACTATTAATATAGGGCAGACAGTCGAAGCAGCTGATATACAAGTAACATTGAAGTCAGTCGTGACAACTTATTGGGGAACTAGAGCTGTTTTGCAATTACCGAGTGGCGGTCAATATATGGCTATAACATCTCTGGTTTTGCCTGACCGTAAATCTGTTAACTGTAGTTTCAGCAAAAGTGAAGGCGATTATTCAATTCAATATTTTGCCGGGGATTTTTCCGATCAATTCGGTGAATTCAACATTGTTGTAAGCGAGTTGATAAATAACTTTACATCACAGCAACGAATATCTGGACCCTGGACATTCCAGTTTCAAGTTGATAAATAACAACCAATAACGTTTACGGAAAGGAGGAAAAGTTTTATGAGTTAGGTGCGAATAAATCTTATAAATATAAATTAAAAAGTAAGGAGTAACATGAAAAAATTCTTATTTCTTTTCGTGATCGCAGTCTTAGTATTTTCAATAATAATACCCAGCCCCGTTTTTGCTGATAATGAAAATAGCAAAATTTCTGACCCGGTACTTGTTCCTGTTGTTTTTGATGGCACTCTTTATACCCCCGAAGAATTCAACCAGATCAATCAGGGACTTCAAGCCAAAGGCGCGAACTTAATATTTACTATTAATCCTAAAGATGGCGTTTTTTATGCTTTTTCTACAATCAATGGATTCAATACATTTGCCAAAGATAACGGCTTATCAGAGTATATTCCACCGGATGCCAATAAATACCCTGAATCAACAAAGGTTGAAGTTGGGGGAGGAACTGTGCCGCTGCAACTAGATAAGTATAATAATGCTTACCATTGGCAAAATATAAACTATTCTGGAGACTTATTAGGCGTCGCCAAGGGCACAATTGTATGGGATTTAAGACCATATGGATGGAACGACAAAATTTCTTCTTTAACCGCGCTTTCAAATGCCTATCCCAATGGCCCATCGTACTTGTATTGGGATATCAACTTGGGAGGTTCTGTTTTTATTGTAAATCCTGGAACGGATATCCCTTCACTGGTACCATATGGATGGAATGATAAGATTTCATCTCTAATGATCACCACAGAAGTATGATATTGCACTTTGAAATTCATAGTAACTAACAACATTAGCTATATAAAAAAGGGATTGCAACTACCCTCTGTACCAGTACAACTGGCCGGCAAACGACCGTCATATGCGGACCTGGTCTTGGTATTAATTTTTATTAAGGGAGGTAATACATGAAGCTGTACGAGATTTTTAAGGTATGGTAGGTGGACAATTCCTTACTCTACCATCGAGTAGGGCAACCAAGAATTATTAAGTTTAAATGATATTTAAAGATATAAAAATGATATAGAAGAGCGAACAATGAAAAACTTACAAGGAAGGAGATTCAACGTGAGAAGGAAGCTAAAGAGAATCATTTTCTTTCTATCGAGTCTAGCACTTATAATAGGATTAATCCCAATTTCAGTTGTGGGAGCAGATGATACTACGGTCTCAGTAGAAGATGCCGCGGCAGCGGCAAGATATTATACTTATGCCTACCCCTCATTGCCTGATGCTGAAAATACAATTATCGGGGAGACCCCAATTACTTACTATTCTGTAGACCATCGGCCAATTGCCTATGAATTCACGATTCTGGATCAAGGGTCGTCTAAACCCGCGGGCTTTATTGTCATTGCTGCCACGCGGGAATGGATGCCATTGTTGGAAAGAGGAAATGGGAAAGCTCCGAGTGGTTATATTCCAGATATCAACTCCACTAATAGAGTATCTCAGACAATTGATAATCCTACTATCTACTACTTCGGTGGCATGGCGTACTATGTTCAGCTACCCTCAGAGGACGATAAATTAATGCACTTATTGAGTGGGAATATTATTTCGCTTCCTGAAAAACAGCCGAAACTTTCAATGGATGCTGAACAAGCTCGAGATGCCTGGGCAAATATAGGTCAAGAGCCCACAAGGGAGCCATTTACCGAAATTTCTGGAGTTCCATCTTGGTATCAATCGTCAATTTGGTCTCCTATAAGTGATGAAGGTGGTGGTGAAGATGATTGGCCAGATTGCCGCGGTAACGCCAACGACCCTTGGAACAACTGGGATGGATGTGCACCCATCGCTGGTGCCATGGTATTGGGTTATTGGGATGCAAATGGATACTCTGCTGTACCTAATGATGATGAGACCGTAATTGATGATTGTCATCACTTTATGGATACCGATAATTCTGGTGCGACGAATATAGCAGATATTGCGCCGGGTATAGATGATACTTCTCAATATTACGGATACGACTTCATTTGTTGGCTGGATACCAACGAAACATGGTCCGATGTAACAGGAGAAATCAACGCCAGTAGACCTTTTGTGCTAGCCCTTGAATGGGATGGTGGAGGACATGCGATAACAGTGCGAGGTTACAGAACTTCTACAAATGAAATACGATTCCATAATACATACGATGATTGGAGCTGGGAGATGACGTTTGGCGATTGGGAATGGGCTGACATAATCAAAGTAGTTGCTGACTAAGAAATATACTTGGATTGGGGGTAGAATTGACACTCTGCCCCCAATCCAGTATATATGAACTTATGGAGAAGCGAGTGACTATATGGTTTCTGTTAGCTCTTAATCTATTGGCTTTTACGACCTTTGCTATTACGTTCTATTTTGGATTTTTAACACTACTAAGCTCTTTGGAACCTTTGGTGTGGGGCTTACCAACGGTATTGGCATCAATAGTAACTATCATTGCAGTCATACTAATATCAATAAAACGTAACGCAAGATTTGGAGTCTATAGTATAGGGCTCTCGGTTGTAACTTTTCTCTATATATTCACATTATTAAACTACTATAGCTATATTATGTTGCCAGAACAAGATATAGCTAGCAGTAAACACGACTCGTTTAACAACCAGGTAATATCGGAATTTTTAAGTAGCAGGGCTGTTGATAACAGATACATCGTAGTACGACCTTACACGACTTCCGTTACAGTTAGTAATAAATACGAAATTATTGACAGGCTGTCTATGTCTGGATATAACTCGGCATACCTTTTAGAGACATTTCTAATCATTAATAATGAAGAAATTGAAATGACTCTGACTTCTTCACCCCAAGAGGGCTATTATTTTGACTATGATGATATATTCACAGATCAGGGAATTATTCCTCCATTTTGGTCATGGTTGTTTCGTCCTCAAGTAATGGAATATGCCATGATATCACAGCCGGTATACGATGAAGGCACTGGGTATGGCCTCATCTATATAGAACATGTTTCCAATTCTCGGCGTGTTCTGGGTTCGGGAGAGTTATTCTTATTCAAGTATGAAGAGCAGGAATTCCTAATCATCAAGACTATACCGTTGTCAATTATATAAACGGCCTGTTTTATAAAGAATATGACATGTCGAAAACGGACAAAAGACGATTCCTATATACACCTCTTGCTACTATGGTTGTGAGTAATCGAAAAATATTACTTACATATTTCGATATTGTATGCTCTATTAGCATTCTCAAATATTTACGTTCAGCGGTCAATCTCACCATTCTATATCGTCTGAAGACCCTTGAAGGGGTCATCTGAAATAGGATGGACTTGTAAGACCCACCTCTTCATCCCAAGTGCATAATGTACGTCGAGGGATGGTGACATGGTCATTATAGCATAAGCCCTCCACCTTCAAAGGTGGAGGGCTTATTGCTTTCGTTTTTGTCTAACCCCAGCCCCGGGGAGGGAGACCATTATCTAACATGGTTATCTCACTGACCTTTTTGAGTCTTTTATTGGGTAAAAATTAACTAATTGGGGGGTAACAATAGTCCAGATTGTGACCTCAACAATTCATCTCCTTGTTACTTACGAGACTAAAATATCTGGAGAGAAAGCATAAATCGGAGCGTTGTTATACTATTGCGAGAACAGTAGTCAACTTCTTCAGCATACAGAGTTCCCGCATTGAGGAATATAGACTTGTAAATTTACCACGTTTCGTTTCCGGTGTTTAGCCCAGTGTCAACCTCATGGTGTAAATTATCTTCGTTGATCCTTGCCAGAAGCTGTTTCAAGGTCAGCTTCGATTTAGTTGCCGGCTTTATTACCGGCTTCCCATTTTCCAGCGATATTTTTATAGACCAGATAGGTCTCATGGGTGCCTCAAACAGTCATCATGGTTGTCAACATTGCGCATAATGAGAGTATCGCTATGACGTTCAAAGGTCATGCGGTACTTACGATCAACGTAAGCCTCAATAACTCCAGGAGCGCTCTCTATCGGATGGCTTCGTAGCCCGGGGTGGCGGAAATCGGCATCAAGAAGCGCAAGCGCCTTGTCCACCTTCTGTTGTATCGCCTTGGGGAGCCGGGAATATTGTTTAACAAACCGCTCCGTGAGCTCAATAGGCATTATTCGCTTCTCTTAACGGTCTTACTTCGCTTCTTACCGACCTGGCTGTGAAGATGGGCTATTGCCGACTTGGAATCAGGGAAGCGATGGACACGCCCGGCGCGGATATCATCCTCCGCCTCCTTTTCACCCTGCTGCCAGCGTTCGGTCCAGAACCAGGCCTGGTCTTTGTCGACTAACTTTTTTACTTTGAGCACAATCTCACCATCCCTTACCTGTACATCCATGTAGTCGCCTTCTTCCACGCCAAGCTTCTGCCTGACCGATAGTGGCAGCGTTAGTTGTGCTTTCTTGCGTACCTGTATTAGCTCGGACATAATAGAACTCCTACTGTCATACTTTCTTACTATCTTACTAGTCAACGCACCAAATGTCAAGTCGGTACGCTGTTATGCCGATGTATCTATTTGATGTCAGGCGGATGTCAGTATTTTGGATAGAGCTCGTAAAGTTCAAAGCAGTAGAATATGGTCATGCGAAGTGATGATTAAAGGAGAATCTAAAGGAGGGCAATAAATGGGTAAGAGTAAGTATCCAGAAAAACTGACGATAGAATGGGTCTTTGACGTAAACCCACATCCTACGAAATTCGATATTGAATGCAATGAGCGGAGATGGCGAGACATTATGGACATACTCTTCAAGCCATTATCATGTATCATAGACAGCTTTGAGAAATAGCATATCTTGGGGACAAGAATTATAACAAGGCAAGAAGGGAGAATATACTGTGTCGCAAAGAAAGAATAGGTCGCGAGACGCCGGATTGAAAGAAGAACCTTCATATTCCACAGAGGAAAAGGAATTATTAGACAGTGGTCTCAGGATGCTCGCCTCGATGATTGCTGAAACACATATGGAAAGGATTGCATCGGACCCAGAATATCGCAATAAACTGCGACAACAGCTTAACACTGACGTAGTAAAGTAGGATAGGTGTCACTATTTTCTATTCTTCATTTTGTTGAGCAGATACTCAAAGTATTGAGCATCCGGATAACGCTCAAAAGAGGGTCAGTTTTTGCTACGAATTTGCTCATAAATTGTTGCAAAGATAGTCGGACATAATGGACACTTACGCACGAAGTTGAAGTTGGGTCTTGGGGCTGTTAGCTTTGGAGACATGCTCTTAACAGATTTCAAGACCGTCACCATAGGCCGCTCGGACACCCCTCCTGACTTCATAATTTAGTAAATTAGTATAAAAAAATGTAAACGGCTAACGGATTTGCTCAACAGTCTCATTATGCCCTACATGAGCAATATCGTCAAACCGCCTGGCCGCAGCTTCTTACAATAAAAAGAAAATGCAACACTTCGTTTACGGGTTAATGATACCTGCCGCTTTTGGACCGGGGCTAACGTTATTCTTTCTCTGCCTACCAAGAATAGGTTTCCGGTCTTCGTAAGACATTAAGGTAGCATAAGGGCCCAGTAAACGCTCATATTGGTAGTGATAAAATTCCGGTAAAACATCAGTCTCATGGTCATGAAAAGCCCGGAATTGCTGATTAGTATTCAATAAATCTAATATATCCCGAAGTCTCCGAATCATTTGCCGGTTACCCAGGGTTTTAACCAAGTTATATCCGGCTGGGAACAGGTCATGAGCGGTTGTTAGTCTTTTTAGCAGCATGCTTCTGGAAGAGATATGTGAAAACATATCGATGAGCTTCTCATAAAAGACTACGGGACTATAATTCTTTAGCGTATGAACCAGATATGGCATGTAATAAAAAGTTAACGGTATGGTTGTCAAAATACGACCTTCGCTTAAATATCTTTCATAAAGCGGGGTATTTCCAAAGGGAACCGGAATATTAAAATTCGGCATAACGAAGGTAAGTCGAGATGCAAATTCCTTGGTCAACTCCACCGGTTCATCCCCTATATCGTCATCCAGACCGAAGATGAAATTAGCTTGAATTCCGCTGACGCAAGGTCGAATGTTATTTAACTGCTCTATGACTTTTTCCAGTTTTTCCCGAGGAGCTATACTGGAGCCAGCTCCAAGCTTGTTGGAATAACCTGTCCATGATTCAATGCCCGGAATGATATAGAAGTTCCCCATGTTTTTCAGCCGTCCTAATCTGGAACCCCGCAGGATGGAGAGTGAAGTTTCTATTATATAGGTGTGACGCCTGCGATTGGGTATCTTTTCCAGTATATCGAAGACTTGCTCGAATTTTATGGCAAAATTGGGGTCATGAAAACTTATCATCACCCTGGGGAAATGTCGAAAGATATAGCACATATCTGCTTCTAGCTGTTCGAGGGATAAAAGTACATAGGGATTATTCCAATCGATACAGAAATCACAAGAATTGGGACAGCCAATGCTGGTTAACAGCGGAATTGAAGTAAAAAGAAAGGGCTTACCTTTGAGGAAAGTGGATGCGCGGATTTCCGGCATCCTTTCTTGTACGCTGGGAATACTGCCGAGGGCGCGCCCACTGGTGATAATTTCTCCCCGAGGGGCATCTCTCAGAATCTCAATTATTAGAGTCTTATCACAGTCACCCACAACGATATCAAAGAAACGCAAGCAATCCTCGGGAAATTGTTTAGCATGAGGACCGCCTATTACTGTAAGCGTTCTCTCCTTGCGATACAGCTTTGCCAGAGCATATGCCAGCGCACTTGCCTGAGTATAAGTTGAGATGAACACAACATCCAGATCGTTTGGCAGTAGTTGTTTGGGGTCTTTATTACCATAATAGGTCGCATAGAAGACTTCGTGGCCTAGATTGCGGCACCAGACACTTATAGCCTGAGGCATAATACTGGCGTATTGCTTGGTAACCAGATAATTATATGCCGTATGATCCCACCTTCTGGTGGCTCCGGCACTCAACAGCTCAAGGATTCCTATTCTCATATCTACTCCCCCTGTATTCATTTTACCGCAAAT
>Ga0105101_10000453_pt1 | contig 16909 bp, 13 predicted proteins | sample PPLLak21cMay2015_2_FD_87037 | JGI IMG/M metagenome (GOLD analysis project Ga0105101, IMG submission 87037) | Freshwater sediment microbial communities from Prairie Pothole Lake near Jamestown, North Dakota, USA - PPLs Lake P8 Core (1) Depth... | ecosystem: Environmental > Aquatic > Freshwater >... | reverse complement strand
TCCTGCACGCCGGGTAACTGCACCACGATGCGGTCCTGTCCCTGCTGCTGGATGATCGGCTCGGCCACGCCGAGCTCGTTCACGCGGTTCTGCAGCGAGGTGATGTTCTGTTCCAGCGCGAAGCGGCCCTTATCCAGGACGGCCGAGGGTTTCATGCTGGCGCCGATGATGAAATCGCCGCTGCGCTCGATTTCGATGAAATCAAGATCGGGCAGTTCCTTGCGCACGACTTCCAGGCCTTTTTCGCGCTCGGCCTGGTCGCGGAAACGGATCTCAATGCCGCCGCGCTCCAGCCGGCTGACCGTCAGGTACTGCACCTTTTTCTCGCGCAGGACGCGGCGCATGTCATCGGTGTAATTCTCTTCGGCCTTCTTGAGCACCGCCGCCGTGTCCACCTGCATCAGGAAATGCACGCCACCGCGCAGGTCGAGGCCGAGGTACATCGGCTTGGCGTTGATCGCCGCCAGCCAGGCCGGCGTCGCCGGCAGCAGGTTGAGCGCCACGACGTAGTTGTCGCCCAATGCCTTCTGGATCAGGTCGCGTGCGTGGATCTGGGTTTCCGTGTCCGTGAAGCGGATGCGCGCGCCCTGTTCGTCCAGCGCCGCGCTGGTATAGGCGAGATTCGCCTGCTTCAGCTGTTCCTCGACCAGCGTCAGCAGCGACTGGTCGACCTTGGTGGTGCGCGTCGGCGAAATCTGGACCGCGGGATACTCGCCGTAGAGGTTGGGCAGCGCGTAGACGAACCCGACCACCACGACGACGAAGACCAGCAGGTATTTCCAGAGAGGATATCTGTTCATTTAATATTTTTTGCCACAGAGAACACAGAGATCACAGAGAAGAGCAAATATACAATTGCCTTCTTATTTTTTAACTCTGTGTTCTCTGTGGCTCAAATTCTTATGTGTCAGGTCGACTTGATGGTGCCCTTGGGGAGAACGGTCTGGACCGCCTGGCGCTGCACCTTGATCTCGACGCCCTTGGCGATGTCTACCGTGATGTATCCTTCGCCGAGTTCCGTGACCTTTCCCAGCACGCCGCCGGCGGTGACGACCTCGTCACCCTTGGCCAGCGCGGCGATCATGGCCTTGTGTTCCTTGGCACGCTTGGCCTGCGGGCGAATGAGAATGAAATAGAACGCGGCGAACAGCACGCCGAGCATGATCAGCGTCATGAAGGGGCTGCCCTGCGGCGGGGCGCCTGCGGCGGCAGCCGGGGCTTCGGCCAAGGCGTCGGAAATCAGAAAGTTCATGGTTTTTCCTTCAGTTTGCGTCAGTTAGGTCCTTCCAGAGCCTCCGGGGAGGCTGCTGGGCGGCGCATACGATAAAACTTCTCGACGAAATCATCCAGTTCTTTTTCAGCAATGGCTTGGCGCAAACCCCGCATCAGGCGCTGGTAATAGTGCAGATTGTGGATCGTGGCGAGCCGGGCGCCCAGAATCTCGTTGGCCTGCTGCAGATGACGCAGATAGGCACGACTGTAATTAAGGCAGGTATAACAGTCGCACAGCGGATCCACCGGGCCGGTGTCCCGGGCATAACGGCTGTTCTTGATCTTGACCGCGCCGTCATGGGTGAAAAGCCAGCCGTTGCGCGCGTTGCGCGTGGGCAGCACGCAATCGAACATGTCCATGCCGCGGCGCACGGCCTCGACCAGGTCTTCCGGCGTGCCCACGCCCATGAGATAGCGCGGCTTGTCGGTCGGCATCTGCGGGGCCAGGTGGTCGAGGATGCGGAGCATTTCTTCCTTGGTCTCCCCCACCGACAACCCGCCGATGGCATAGCCGTCGAAACCGATCTGCTTGAGCCCGGTGAGCGAGATATCACGCAAATGTTCGTACATCCCGCCCTGCACGATGCCAAACAGCGCGGAAGGATGATCGGCATGCGCAATTTTCGAGCGCTCGGCCCAGCGCAGCGACAGCTCCATGGAGGCGCGCGCCTCGGGCTCGGTGGCCGGATGATGCGTGCATTCGTCGAAGATCATGATGATGTCGGCGTCGAGCGCCTGCTGCACCGCCATGGACTCTTCCGGCCCGAGAAAGATTTTCGTGCCGTCCACCGGCGACTGGAACAGCACCCCCTTCTCGCTCAGCTTGCGCAACTGCCCCAGGCTCCATACCTGAAACCCGCCCGAGTCGGTAAGGATGGGGCCATCCCAGTGCATGAAGCGGTGCAGGCCTCCATGCGCCTTGATTACCCCGGTGCCCGGCCGCAGCATCAAATGAAAGGTATTACCCAGAATAATCTCGGCGCCGGTCTCGCGCAGCTCCTCCGGCGTCATGCCCTTGACCGTGCCATAGGTGCCGACCGGCATGAAAGCCGGCGTCTCGACGGTCCCGCGCTCAAACACCATGCGCCCGCGGCGGGCCGCGCCGTCGTTGCCAAGCAATTCGAATTTCATCGGGCATGGATGGTAGCACAGCCGCTCCATGCTCTTATCGCATGTGGTGTGATCAATGACATACAGCAATACCAGTCCTGCTGGAACTTATCTGCGAATGCAAAAGCACACTAAAACAGCTGCTTAGTTCTGCATTTGGTGCCTTCTGCGTGTTGTGTGAAAATTCGAGGAACAAACAAAGCTCCTTGAATGTACAGGGAGTGGGAGGAGAGCAGTGATTCTCACGCAGACAATTTCCCGAGTAGTTTTTTTCTGTCGCGCCCATCGAAAAAAACCGGCATTCTTCCGTGCCGCCTGCGTTGTTCTGGTGGCCATATTTGCGTCACCTCAGCTCGCGAGCGCGACGATTGTCCGGATGGAAACAGACTTCGGCAACATTGATATCGAGCTTTATGACGAGGAGGCCCCAAAGACCGTAGCGAATTTCCTACGTTATGCTGGTCGGCAAGACTATACCAACAACGGATTTATACACCGCAGCGTTCCTGGATTCGTCGTTCAGGGTGGCGGATTTGCCTTTGCTGAAGTTTTTGGGACATCTGTGTACTTCCATATTCCAGAAGACCCGCCGGTTCAGAACGAATTTTCCTTGTCGCGCTCGAATGTCCGCGGCACGATTGCGATGGCCAAGGTAGGCAACGATCCGGACAGCGCGACCAGCGAGTGGTTTTTCAATCTGTCCGACAATAATGCGTCAAATCTTGACTACCAGAATGGCGGTTTCACCGTTTTTGGCCGCGTGCTCGACACTGGCCCTGGTACCGGCATGGACGTCGTTGATGCGATCGCCGCTCTAGATGTTTGCAAAGTCGTTTATTTCCTCAATGCTGTTGTCGACCCGGCATGCAGTGTTTACAACTCAGCATTTACCGATCTTCCGGTCATCAATTACGATCAGGTCGCCGGTCTTAAAATAAACAACCTCGTGAAGATTAATCGCATTCCTAATATCGCCACCGCACGCGTACCCTCGGGGAACTGGGCCGTATACACAGCTGATGCGGACATGGTGTTTGATTCGCTACAGACCGTCGACTCCGCCATAGCAGTAACACTGATAGCGACATTTAAATCTCCGCCAAACACTCAAGCACACTTCAATAACGCAATGATTACCCTGGCACTGTCTGGCACAATTGGAACATCCAAACGTGTCATTACAATGTATGATGGTGCCTCCAAGCGCCCAACCCACTACTACGCCTACGGCCCGACGCCGGACGATCCGTCCCCGCACTGGTACGACTTTGCCTTCGACGGGGAGACCGGCGCCGAGATCAAAAACGACAGGATTATCCTGCATTTCGTCGACGGCATGCGTGGCGATGACGATCTCACTGTTAATGACAGCATTACCCACACCGGCGCACAGGCCGTGGTGACAGCGGTGGATGATGGCTCGGCCCAAGGCGGCGGGTGTTCAATCGCCGGAATTCCGCCGGATATGACTCGTGGCGGCGACTGGATCGTAGTCTCCCTGTTTCTGACTATGCTGACGCTCGTCAGGAGACACGCCCGTCGCCAAGTTCAGCACGAGCGCGTCACGAACATCGCATCTCCGTAGCTGTAAAAACGGTAGCTCTGCTCTACCGCGTGGCGGTAGGCGTTGAGTACATTTTCCGTACCGCCAAAGGCGCACACCAGCATGAGCAAGGTGGAGCCCGGCAGATGGAAATTGGTCAGCAGCGCATCGACGATCTGAAACCGATAGCCGGGGTAAATAAAAATATCGGTTTCGCCCTCAAAGGCGTTCACACGCCCGTCCCTCGCCGCCGTTTCCAGCGCCCTTACCACCGTTGTGCCGACGGCCACCACGCGCCGTCCTTCCTTTTTGGCGGCATTAATTTTATCGCAGACCTCCGGCAACACACGCAGATATTCCGCATGCATGCGGTGTTCGCGGATATCGTCCACCCGCAGCGGCTGAAACGTGCCGGCGCCGACGTGCAGCGTGACGAAGGCGCTGTCTACCCCCATTTTGCTCAACCGGTCCAGCATGGCCTCGTCGAAATGCAGTCCGGCCGTGGGCGCCGCCACGGCGCCGCGATGGCGCGCGTACACCGTCTGGTAGCGCTCCCGGTCGGCGCCTTCATCGACGCGCGCGATATACGGCGGCAACGGCACATGGCCGATGCGGTCCAGCAGCTCCGTGACCGGCGTTTCCGTATCGAATGCCAGCGCCTGGAACTCGCCCTCGCGGCCTTGCACCACAGCCGTGGCACCCCCTTCCAGGATCAGTTTCTGTCCCGGCCGGGGCGGCTTGCTGGACCGCACCTGGGCCAGCACACGGTGCGCATCCAGCAGGCGCTCGATCAGCACTTCGATGCGTCCGCCGCTGTCCTTGTGCCCGAGGAGTCGCGCCGGGATCACGCGCGTGTCGTTGAATACCAGCAGATCGCCGGCCCGCAGCAGCGCGGGCAGGTCGGTGAATTTCATATCGCGGCACGCGCCGCTTGCACCATCGAGGTGCAGCAAACGGCTGGCGGTGCGCGGCGACGCCGGATATTGCGCCACCAGTTCCGGAGGCAGGGAATAATTAAAATCGGATTTACGCATGCGCATTGAGCGGGCAACGCATAAGCTGCGTGGAATCGCCGCAGTCACCCTGAACGGGCCGTCATACTATACTATGTAGCCTGAGATTGTCTCCGAACGAAGAGAACCTATGCCCGGCACACGCTACACACTCGAAGTCCAACCGGTCCTTCCGGAACGCCTGAAACGGCTGAAGGAACTGGCCAACGATCTGCTTTACAGCTGGGACCGCGAAGTGCGCGCGCTGTTCTTCCGCCTCGACCGCGAGCTGTGGGAATCCTGCGGGCACAACCCCAAGGTGTTCCTGCGGCGCGTGGCGCAGAAGCGGATCAACGACGCCGCCGAGGACCGCGTGTTCATGGAGGACTACAACCGCGTGCTGTCGGTCTACGACACCTATCACCAGGAAACCGCGCGCGCCGACATCCTGCAGCACCTGGACCCGAAGGAAGACCTGGTCGCCTATTTCTGCGCCGAATTCGGCCTGCATGAAAGCTTCCAGATCTACTCCGGCGGTCTCGGCATCCTCGCCGGCGACCACTGCAAGGCGGCCAGCGATCTCAACCTCCCTTTCGTGGCCGTGGGCATGCTCTACCGCCAGGGCTACTTCACCCAGACCATCGACGCGCACGGCAGCCAGGTGGCGCATTACCACCCCATGCGCTTTACCGATCTGCCGGTGGACCCGGCGCTGGATGCGAACGGCAAGGAAATCCAGGTGCACGTCGAAATGCCGGGCAAGCGCGTATTGCTCAAGGTCTGGAAGGCCAAGGCCGGCCATATCACGCTCTACCTGCTCGACAGCGATCTGCCGGAAAACGACGAGGCCGACCGGCGCATCACCTATCAGCTTTACGGCGGCGACGCCAACACGCGCATGCAGCAGGAAATGGTGCTGGGCATCGGCGGCGTGCGCGCGCTCGCCGCGGTGGGACTCAAACCGACGGTATGGCACATTAACGAAGGCCACGCTGCGTTCCAGATTCTCGAGCGCTGCCGCGAAGCCGTCGCCCAGGGCCTGGATTTCGACAGCGCCCTGGAACTGGTCGCGGCCAATACCGTTTTCACCACCCATACGCCCGTTCCGGCCGGCCATGACATCTTCGATCACGCGCTGATGGACAGATATTTTGGTCATAAGCTGAAGGCGCTGGGCCTGGATATGCAAAAACTGTTTTCTCTCGGTTCCAGCCCGGATAGCCAGGGCGGTTTCAACATGACGGCGCTGGCCCTGCGCGGCTCGCGCTTTCGCAACGGTGTTTCGCGCATTCACGGCAACGTGGCCTCGCGCATGGACGCCTACATCTGGCCCCAGATTCCCCCGGAGGAAAACCCGGTAGGTTGTATCACCAACGGCGTGCATGTGCCGACGTTCCTGGCGCGCGAATGGTCCAACCTGTTCGACATGCGCTTCGGCGGCGGCTGGCGCAACGAACTGCTCAACGAGGAATTCTGGAAACACATTGACGACATTCCCGATCACAGTTTCTGGAGCCTGCACCAGTCGCTCAAGGCGGAGATGCTGGCCGAGGTAAAACGCCGAGCGATCCATCAACACCGCCGCAACGGCACCAGCGAGGCCCTGATCGAGCGTTATGTCCAGTATCTCACCCCGCAAGACGCGGACGTGCTCACGGTGGGCTTCGCGCGACGCTTCGCCACCTACAAACGTGCCACGCTGCTGTTTTCCGATCCGGCACGGCTGGCGCGTCTGTTGAACGATCCGAAACGGCGTGTGCTGCTTATCTTCGCCGGCAAGGCGCACCCGCACGATCTGCCGGCACAGCGGCTGATCGAGGTCATCCATGAATATTCACGCCGTCCGGAATTCGAAGGCAAACTTATACTGCTGGAAGGATACGACCTTTCTCTCGCGCGCAAACTCGTCACCAGCGTCGACGTCTGGCTCAACACGCCGGAGTACCCGCTGGAAGCGAGCGGCACATCCGGCGAGAAGGCCGGCATCAACGGCGTCATCAACCTGAGCGTGCTCGACGGCTGGTGGGGCGAGGGTTACAACGGCGAGAACGGCTGGGCCATCACACCGCATGGCCCCCAGTACGACGCCACCTACCGCGACCGCGAGGAGGCCCAGGAGCTGCTGGACATCATGGAAAAGCAGGTCATCCCGCTTTATTACCAGCGCAACGGCCACGGTTATTCGGAACAGTGGGTGAAAAAATCCAAGACCTCCATGAAATCGCTGATCCCGCGCTTCAACGCCCAGCGCATGGTCATGGATTACGTGCGCAACTATTACGCGCCGGCCAAACGCCAGCGCCTGATGATGCTGGGCAACAACTTCGCGCGCGCCAAGGAGGTCTCGGCCTGGCGCAAGCGCCTCGACCAGAACTGGCCGAAGGTCAGTGCCTGGCGTGTTGATGACGGCCGGGCTGAAATCCGCTCCGGCGAGGCCCTGGAACTGCGCGTGAAGGCGCGCCTGAACGGCCTGCACCCGGACGACGTGCTGGTCGAATGCCTGGTGGGTTACGAGTCGGAGAACGGTGATTTCATCAAGCTGGACAGTCATATTTTCGCAGCCGAGGAAACGGACGAAGCAGGCGAGACCCAGTTCAAGCTGGACCTTTACCCGCGGCTCCCGGGATTGCAGTACTACAAGGTTCGCCTGTTCCCGTTCCACCCCGCCTTGTCGCACCGCTTCGAGTCGGGGTACATGATATGGCTGTAATAAGTTTAAAGTTTAGAGTTTAGAGTACAAAGTTCCAGAGTTTAGGGTTCAGGGTTTTCTTGCGCTTCGGCAACACGAAGCCCTGTAGTCCAGACTTTAAACTCTGTACTTTGAACTCTGAACTTTTTTACTCCCTCCCATACATCCTCGCCATCCGGCGCAGGCGTTCCGGGAGATCGGGCGGCAGCTGCTCCCACCCGAAGCGCCAGCCCCAGTTGCCCTCGATCGTGCCCGGGGCGTTCATGCGCTGCCCGCGTCCGAGCGCCAGGATATCCTGCATCGGCACAATCGCCAGCTGCGAGACCGAGGCGAGCGCAGCCCGCACCAGCGGCCACGGCATGGGTTCATGCGGATAGCCGAGGTACTCCACCACGCGCAATTGCCGTTCCGCCGGCAGGTTCTCGAACCAGGCCAGCGTGGTGTCGTTGTCGTGCGTGCCGGTGTAAACCACGCCCATCTTGCGATGGTTGTGCGGCAGATAGGGATTGTCCGCCCCGCTGTCGAAGGCAAACTGCAATATTTCCATCCCGGGCAATTCATATTTGTCGCGCAACGCCAGCACCTCCGGCGTGATCATCCCGAGGTCCTCGGCCACCAGCGGCAGGCTGCCGAAATGCCGGAGCAGGGATTCGAACAGCGCCTCGCCCGGAACCCTGACCCAGTGTCCGTTCACCGCCGTGGCATCCGCCGCCGGTATTTCCCAGCACGCCTCGAATCCGCGGAAGTGATCCACGCGCAGCAGATCGAAGCGCCTGAACTCGGTGGTCATGCGCGCCATCCACCAGCGAAAACCGTCCGCCTGCATGCGCTCCCACCGGTACAGCGGATTGCCCCAGCGCTGGCCCTGCGCTGAAAAATAATCCGGCGGCACTCCTGCCACGGCCGTGGGCTGCCCGCCGTCATCGAGCTGAAAATATTCCCGCTGCATCCAGACGTCGACGCTGTCGTGCGCCACGAAAATCGGCATGTCCCCGAACAGCAGCAGGTTGCGCTGCTCCGCATGCGAGCGCAGCGCCTCCCACTGGCGCGCGAACACGAATTGCTCGAAACACACCTGCTCCAGTTCATCGCTGAGACGGACGCGCGCCGCGGCCAGCGCCTCCGGTTCGCGATCGCGCAACGGCGCCGGCCACTGGAACCAGGCGTGGCCGGAAAATTCGCGCCGCAGGGCGCGGTACAACGCGTAGTCCTCGAGCCAGTGCGCTTCCCGGTTGATGAAGGCCTCGAAAGCGCGCTGATCGGAATCCGTGGCGCGCTGCATGAAGGTCTTGTGGGCCTGCGCCAGGCGCTCGACACGGTAAGCCGCCACGTTCACCGTGGCATCGGGACGGTCCGGCTCCAGCCAGCCCGATTCGACGAGCCGGTCGAGACTGATGAGCATGGGATTGCCGGCGTGCAGCGACAGCGAATGGTAAGGCGAGCCGTCGCGGTGCGTGGGGCCGAGCGGCAGCATCTGCCAGACGCTGAAGCCCGCCTGTGCCAGGAAATCCACGAACCGGTGGGCGTCCGCGCCGAGATCGCCGTTGCCGACGCTGCCCGGCAGCGACGTGGGATGGAGCAATATCCCGGCGCGCCGCTGTTCGAGGACGGCGGGAATCATCCGGTGGAGAGCTGGCCGGGGCGCATCGCGCCGCCGTGCACGGGAGCGCCGCCGCCGCGGGTGAATACCTGCGCCAGGTATTCCGGCGGTTCCACGCCAATCAACTGATAAAGATTGGTCAGGTGCTGGCGGTAAAGCTGCTCGAAGTCGGCCACCGTCGCCGCCGGATTGTCGCCGCCGAACCACCAGAACCAGTCCGAGCCCTCGCAAACGGCAAGCTGGCGGCGCGCGCGATCGAGTTGTTCGGCGCCCAGCCGGGAGGCGGCGACATCAAAGGCGTGCTTGGCGTCGCCGAGCATGTCCCAGCCGCGGTTCTTGTCCGGCTCGCCGATCCAGGTCGACAGCGTGCCGTACACCCAGGAACCGGCCGTGAGCTGTTTCAGGTTCTTCGCCGACACGGTTTTCAGGCAATCGGAAAACGTGGTCAGCTCGATCGCGGGATGTTCCGACAGACGGCGATAGAGCGCGCCCAGGAAAAAATAGGCGTTCTCCGGATAGTGCTCCCAGGCATTTTCCCCGTCCATGATGATCGACACCACGTGCTCGGGATGCGCGCGGCAACAGTGCGCGATGTTTTCCAGGTGATGCGCCAGGTTGTTGACCGCGTCGTCGGCATGCCAGCCGGCATAGGTAAAACCGATGAGGTCCGACAAACCGTCGTCGCGGAAAAAACAGCTCATGCCGCTGTCCGCGACGCTGTAGTGCCGGTACAGCCAGGCCTCTTTCACTCTGTGATCCGCATGACCGGACTGCGCCAGGCTGTTGTGCAACACGCCTTCGCCGCTGGCGGCCCAGCGAAAGCCCGCCTGCGCCAGCAGCTTCAGGGACGGCGTGCTCACCGCCCCTTCCGACGGCCAGCACCCGACCGGCGCGAAACCGAAATTGCGGCGGAAGGTCTCGATGCCTTCGCGGATATGCCAGCGCGCCCGTTCCTCGCCGCCGGGATACTGCGGCAGCAGCGGCAGCGGCGCCTGCGGCATGGCCTCGCGCGCGCAGGCGAAGTCGAGCAGCAGCGGCACGATCGGGTGGGCGTACGGCGTCACGGAAAGCTCCACCTGCCCGCGCGCGGCCAGTTGCCGGTAGCGCGGGATCACGTTCGACAACAATTCCCCGATGACGGTGAGCAGTTCGCGCCGGTCGTGCAGGCTGTATCCGGATTCCTTTTCGAGCAGACGCTTGATGCGCGCGTCGTCGCGGCGCACGGTCTCACCGAGCCAAGCCAGGTGATACCACACCAGCAAATCGGCAAGGTACTGGTTGCTCAGGTAGCGCTGCGAATCGGGATGCGCCGTGAACCAGACGGCCATCTCGGCCAGGCGCTGGTAGGCGGGGAAGCGGCCGATCATGCGCGCTTCGTTGGCACGCAGGCAGGCCTTGATCAGCAGCATGCGCTCCTCCTCCGCAGGCAACAGCGCGGGACTGACCAGCGCCGCGAGCAGCGGATCGCGGATGGCGAGGCTGTTGGTGAGAAAACCCTCGACCTGCCGGGCGTAATCCTCGATCTGTTCGAGCAGCAGCGGGGCGAAATTGATCACGGCGCGCGCCGCGGGTACGGCCTCGAGATGCGCCGCCATGTCGGTGTAATCCTTGATAACGTGCAGGTAGGTCCACGGCAGATGGTAGGCGCCGCTCATCAGATCGCGGTATTGCGGCTGGTGCATGTGCCAGCACAATACAACCTTGAGGCGGATGTCACCGGGCATGATGCAGTTCCTGGCCCAGCATTTCCGGCGTCACCAGCACCACGCCTTGCGCGCTCACGTAAAAGCGTTTGGCGTCCTCTTCGAAATTCTCGCCGATCACCGTGCCTTCCGGGACGTGGCAACCCTTGTCGATCACCACCCGCTTCAGGCGGCAGTGGCGGTTGATTACCACGTCCGGCAGCACCACGGAGTCGACGATCTCGCAGTAGGAATGCACCTTCACGTCCGAGAACAGCAGCGAATGGCGGATGCGCGACCCGGAAATGACGCAGCCGCCCGACACCATCGAATCCACGGCCATGCCGCGGCGGTCTTCGTCGTCGAACACGAACTTGGCCGGCGGCAATTGCTCCTGATAGGTCCAGATCGGCCACTTCTCGTCATAGAGATTGAGCTCGGGGGTGACGTCGACCAGCTCGATGTTCGCCTCCCAGAAGGCGTCGATGGTGCCCACGTCGCGCCAGTAAGGTTGCTGGCCCGTGGCGGGGTCGCGAAAGGGATAGGCCATGACGCGATAGGAATTGATGATCGAGGGAATGACGTCCTTGCCGAAATCGTGCGACGAATAGGCCACGTCGGCGTCGCGGATGAGCTGCTCGTACAGAAACCGGGTGTTGAACAGGTAAATTCCCATGGAGGCCAGGGCCGTGTCGGGACGGCCCGGCATCGGTTCGGGATGCTCCGGCTTTTCCTGAAAATCAATGATGCGGTTCTGCTCGTCCGCGGTCATCACGCCGAATTCGCTCGCGCGCGCCACCGGCACCTCGACGCAGGCGACCGTGACATCCGCGCCGCTGTCGATGTGAGACACCAGCATCGCGCCGTAGTCCATCTTGTAAACGTGATCGCCCGCGAGGACCAGAACGTATTTCGGGTCGTGATTGCGAATGATGTCGAGATTCTGGTAAACCGCATCCGCGGTGCCGGTGTACCACGAGGTCTCGATACGCTGCTGGGCCGGCAACAGCTCCACGAATTCACCGAGCTCGCCGCGCAGGAATCCCCAGCCGCGCTGGATGTGCTTGATGAGCGAATGCGCCTTGTATTGCGTCAGCACGCCGACGCGCCGGATGCCGGAGTTCATGCAGTTCGACAGCGGGAAATCGATGATGCGGAACTTGCCGCCAAAGGGCACCGAGGGCTTGGCGCGCCACAAGGTAAGATGTTTCAGCCGCGATCCGCGCCCGCCGGCAAGAATCAGCGCCAGGGTATCGCGCGTCAGCCGGGTGATGTGTTGTGAGGATTGGCCCTGATTCATGGTCGCACCTCCTTTTGGTATCGGCTGTCCCGCGTACTTATCCATATACGGCGATGATTTATGAATTTACCACAACGCCATGAATTCAAATACACTAGGCCGGGAAAGTTCAGATTTATGAGTTTTTGACGCAAAGACGCAGAGACGCAAAGATTTTTGAGTTTTTCATGCGGCTTTTCTTTGCGCCGTCGCGCCTTTGCGTCGAATGATCATATAAATCAGTTTCTTTAATATGCCCAGAATTCTTTTCGTCGCGAGCGAGGCCCATCCACTGGTCAAAACCGGCGGCTTGGGCGATGTCGCCGGCAGCCTGCCGGTCGCCCTGCAATCCCTGGGGGCCGACGTGCGCCTGCTGCTGCCGGCCTACCGCGACGCCGTGACGCGCGCCGGCAAACTCAAAACGGTCGCGTCACTGCCCATTGCCGGTCTCGAGGCGCCGGTAAAAATACTCGAAGGCCGGCTTCCCGGCACAGCGCTGACCGTCTGGCTGGCCGATTTTCCGCCGGCGTACGATCGTCCCGGCAATCCTTATCTTGACCCCCGCGGTCAACCTTGGCCGGACAACGCCATGCGTTTCGCGCTCTTGGCGCACGTGGCAACGGCGCTCGCGCTGGGCCGCAGCCGGATCAAGTGGCATCCGGACGTGGTGCATGGCCACGACTGGCAGGCGGGGCTGGTGCCGGTGCTGCTGGCCCAGGAAAAAACACGCCCCGCCACGGTATTCACCATTCACAACCTGGCTTACCAGGGCCTGTTTCCGCACCAGGCCTTCACGGCGCTGGCGCTGCCACCCGAGCTGTGGTCGCCGGAGGCGCTCGAATTTCATGATCAGTTGTCGTTCATGAAGGCCGGCCTCGTGTTTGCCGACCAGCTCACCACCGTCAGCCCCACTTACGCGCGCGAAATCCAGACGCGGGAATTCGGCGACGGCCTGGACGGCCTGCTGCGGCATCGCGCCGCCCGGCTCAGCGGCATCCTCAACGGCATTGACGATTCGGAATGGGATCCGGCGCGCGACCGGTTTCTCGCCCGGAACTATTCCGCCGGCAAGCTGCAAGGCAAGAGCGCCAACAAACTGGCGTTGCAACGAGAATTCGGTCTGCCGCCGGACGCCGATGCGCCACTGATCGGCATGGTGGGCAGGCTGGTGGCGCAGAAAGGCATCGATCTGGTACTCGACGCCCTGCCCGGCCTGATGCACAGGCCGCTGCAACTCGTGCTGCTCGGCAGCGGCGAGGCCGGCTACGAAACCGCGCTGCTGCAGCAGGCCGCGCGTTACAAGGACCGTCTGGCGGTGCGCATCGGCTATGACGAGGGGCTGGCGCACCGCATCGAGGCCGGAGCCGACATGTTCCTGATGCCGTCGCGCTTCGAGCCCTGCGGGCTGAACCAGCTCTACAGCCTGCGCTACGGCACCGTTCCCGTCGTCCGGCGCGCCGGCGGGCTGGCCGATACCGTGGTGGATGCCGCGCCGGAAAACATCAGTCACGGAAAGGCGACCGGCATCGTGTTCCAGCAACCGGTTACCAGCGCCCTGCTCGGGGCCGTGGACCGCGCGCTGACGCTGTGGCGGGACGACGGACGCTGGCAAAAAATCATGCTCACCGGCATGCGCCAGGATTTCTCCTGGCGCCACAGCGCCGCCGAATATATGCAGCTGTACGGCCGCCTGTGCCGTCCGGCGCCGGACAGCGCTCAGCGCAAAAGAAAGGCGGCAACCTCCTCCAGGCGCCGCCGGTGAACTGCGGGCGCGTCCTGAAACGGATGCGCGTAATCCAGCCGCTCGAGCACCCTGCCGCCGCGATTCCTGATCGCGATCATGAGCTCTTCCATTTCCGCCGGCCACACCACGCGGTCGCGCTCGCCGATGATGAGCTGAAGCCGCGAACAATCCGCCGGCAGATGGTTGACCGGATCGAACTCCCCGGGGCAACCCAGGTGCGAAATCCGGCTCGGCGAAGAATCCACCACCAAGGCCGAAAATTCGCCGCGCGCGCCCACGGCATTCAGCAGGATAACTCCGCCCATCGACATGCCGTACAGGGCGCGGTGGCGGTAATCCTGCCGGTTCAGGTGCGCGACGATCTCGTGATAATCGGAAATGATGGCCTTGAGCCGGCTGCTGCCGCCGGAAAGACCGTAACCGCGATAGTCGTAAACGTAAACGTCGAAACCGCGATCGCGAAATATCTGCAGCTCGCCCATGATCTGGTCGGCAAGCATGGCGTTGCCTGGCGCGACCAGCAGATAACCCCGGGGCTTGCCCTTGGCGCGCAGGCGGTAACCGCCGAGAGTGCGTTTATCGAGGGTTTCGAAATGGATGCGCTCGATGTCGCGGATGCCAGCGACTCTTTGCGCGTCCGGGGGGCCGGCGGCGCGCCGGAACATCCAGAATGCCAGCGGCTCGCGGATAAAACCGCACACGCTGGTTTCAGGATTATCCGGCGCGGCCATCGCCGGTGACGCCGTTCCACCGCTCACCGCCGCGATCAACAACCATGCCCATCCGGTTCCGCGGCCCGAAGGCATGGCCTCAGGCGAGCGCCGGCATCGGGGCAACACCCGCCTTGGAAGGTTTGTTGTTGCGGCACCGCAGCAACGTCCAGTATCCCAGCGCATTAACCGGAACCTGCGCCGCGACGTCCAGCCCGGTCTCCTCGATGAAATGCTCCAGCGAGAAATCCGGGCGAAATCCCATCACGCGCGAAAACGGCGCCGCCAGCCGCTCCACTCCGCGGACCAGCGAGTTGGCGTGATGGAAATGGTTCACGATGAAAAGCTCGCCACCGGGTTTGCACACCCGGCGCATCTCGTCCGTCAGGCGCGCCGGATGCGGGGTGACGGAAACGACATACATCGCCACCACCTTGTCGAAGCTGTTGTCGGCGAACTGCATGTGCTCGGCGTCCATCAGGCGCAAGGCCACCACCTGGCTCAGCCGCTGGCAGCGGCGGCGCACGCGGGCGCGCACCAGCATCTCCCGGGACAGGTCGATGCCGGTTACCTCGACGTGGCGCGGATAAAGCGACAGGGACAAGCCGGTGCCCACGCCGACCTCGAGAATGCGGTCACCGTGACGGCAGTCCATGCGGGCGATGATTTCCCGGCGCCCGGGCTGGAACATGGCCCCGAAATAAAAATCATAGGCCGGGGCGTAACGTCGGTAGACCCTTTGGACGGCATTGATATCCATGCGCAAAACTCCTCATGGTCGGCCATTTCCCCGCCCGCATGTGAACGCCCGGTCGCCCGGGCTGCCTATCAGGCGTCGGGCGCGGTATGAGTTTTCACGTCGCCGCGCTGGCGCCGCGTAAAATCCTCCAGCTGCCGGGTGATGGCGCCAAAGGCGTCGCGAATCGCGACATAGACATCCTCGTCCTGGGCGCGGTTCGCCACCAGTTCGGCGCCGGGCACGGAGAGATCGATGTGAACACTGTAAAGCTTGCCTTGATGCTGATGCCGCTGCGGCGATTCCACCACGACGCGACAGCTGATGATGCGCTCATGAAAGCGGTTAAGCTTCTCCGCCTTATCTCGAATACGGGACTCCACCGCCTCGGACTGCGGCATGTCTTTCAAGGTTATCTGCAATGGAATCGGCATGATCATGCTCCCCTTTGGTGCACAGGTAACTGGTAAGCGTGAATCCCTTCTCGAAAATCACGTCCTGAACCGCAAGGATACCCTGATTTCAGATTTTCCGCTCCTTGTAGTGCGGGTCCACCCAGCAGCGCGGCAGGCGCTCGCCGGAGAGAAACATCATATCGGACTTGCGAAAGCCGGTCGGATCCGGCATTTCCTCGCCCGCATGAAACCGGCCCTTGAATTCATTCCGGAAAGGATCAAAGAGAGATTCGAGGTCCATCACCTCCACGATATCGCCGCTCGCAACATGCCTCAGAAACATGGCTCCTCCTTCACCTGAGAAATACCGCGGGTTCAGGAATACCGGCGGCTCCTGGACGCGGCGAAACAGTCTGTGCGCCACAGGCAGCCGCCTTGATCGCATACTCCCTCATGAGCCGTGGCAAAACAGTCAAAATTGCCTTCCTTGAGCTGGATCGCCCTGATCAACTCGACTTTTTCGGCCTTGCCCGGATCAGTCCCTGATGACGGGCCAACTCGCGTATCTTCTGGATTTTCATGCGTGCACCTCCTTGTGAAATGCGAAAAATTCCAGTGCGACATCTGCCCGTTGTCGAAATCATGGCGCGGCGGATGCGTTTCGGCATTGACGGAAATCAATAATTGGTTCCTGTTCCGACAGCGCCATCGGCCCGGCGTTCAAATCCGCTCACGACGGCGGGACTTTACATTTCCGGCACGGAGTGAAAGGATGTAACGTATTCAGCGATCGCTGTGTGGCGATTCCGTCTTATCGTAATTTTGCCCGTGAAGGTCAGAACCATGCCGACCAAAAACCTCAAGGAATTGCGTGCCCTGGCCCGGTCCCGCGGCCTGCGGGGCTACTCCAAGTTGTCACGTCGCGAACTCGAAAAGCTGTTGTCGGCTGGCGACGGGCAGAAACCGGCGACCGTGGAAAAATCCGCAAAGGCGGCGCCTGCTTCGCCGACCGCCAAAGTCAAATCAAAGTCCGCCTCGCCCCGTGCGAAATCTTCACTCGCGCGCACCAAAAAGATGCAGCCGGCCTCCGAGACCGTGCCCCGCATGACGCAGCCGGCACCGGCATTGACGCCGAAATGGGAGTGGGCCGGCGACAT
>Ga0105101_10000452_pt1 | contig 16932 bp, 15 predicted proteins | sample PPLLak21cMay2015_2_FD_87037 | JGI IMG/M metagenome (GOLD analysis project Ga0105101, IMG submission 87037) | Freshwater sediment microbial communities from Prairie Pothole Lake near Jamestown, North Dakota, USA - PPLs Lake P8 Core (1) Depth... | ecosystem: Environmental > Aquatic > Freshwater >... | reverse complement strand
CAAACGATGATAGAACGTGCGAATGACAGGATTATGCCGAGTGGCTGATAGCGTTGCCATATACAGGACACAGCGGACGTTAGCCCGCCCGCCGCGGATGGAGCGTTTGCCGCGTTTTGCACCGCTATCCCGGTTGAGGGGTGCGACACCGATCAGGGCTGCAATCTCGGTGCGGCTCAACTGGCCCAACTCAGGGACTTCGGCCAGCAGGGTGTGGGATAAGACCGCTCCGACTCCTGGTGTACTCTGCAGCAGCTCGTCTTTTTGTGACCACAAGGGGCTGTGGTCGATGAAATCATCGATCTGCCGGTCAAGGGCTTCGATCTCTGCGGTCAGCCAATCAACATGGGAGCGCAGCTGCTGCACCAGGGAAGGGTGGGTGGTGTCCAGACGGTTGGTTTCAGCCGTGCGCATATCCAGCAGCTGGCGACGACGGCGCACCAGGCCGGTCAAGAGCTGTTCTTCTTCGTCTGGCAGGCGGGAAGGCTTTGGTTTGACCTTTTCAGCAAAGACAGCCAGCAGCCGGGCATCCAGCTTGTCGGTCTTGGCCAACTGCCCAATCGATTTGGCGAACTCACGCACTCGCCCTGGGTTGACCACCGTCACCGGCAAACCGGCTACGTACAGTGCGCTGGCTGCTCGCAGCTCATATCCGCCGGTCGACTCCAGCACCACCAATGCCGGCCTAAGGGCTTCCAGGCGCTCCACCAGGGTCCGGATCCCATCTGGATTGTTCTTGACCCGCCAGAAATCACCGCTCTGGCCCACGGCTACATCCAGGGCTGCCTTGGAGACATCGATACCGATATATAGCGCTTCTGTCATTTCATTCCTCCTGTTGTATAATGAGGACGCCCGGTCTAGCAGAATACGGACTCACAGGTCCACACAACTGTTCGGGCAACCCCCCAACGGGACACGGCGACCTTTGCTTGGCGGCGGTCTCTCCGGACCAAGGCACTATAATCGGTCTGCCGTGTCCTTTGTTATTGCTTAACCTTATCATACTAGTCACCAAGATCAGTAATGACAATCCTTATTGGAGATAAGACCAACTGTCTCTCTGAGGCTGCGAATAGTCCCGGTTTCGTATCATTAAGGGATGCCTACCGCATTGGCTGCGTTCAGGATGAGAGGCGATCCAGCCTGGCAGCCACATCGGTTAGGACACGGATATGACGGATGTGGGTTTGTACACGGATGACACGGATGGAAGGGATCAAAGAAAATACGCTTGAAGAACAGGATTCTTCACCCTTGCAAAGAATGCAAGGGCCCAGGGGCTGTGATTTTATCTTCACGTGTCACTCTAAGTAATCAGTCAATATGATCTTGATAGATATGTCATTCCGACCCGTAGCGCAGCGAAGGGGAGGAATCCCTGAAGCCATAACCCTGTATATCCTGCGTTGGTGTTCACAGGCTGGGTGTGCAGGGATTCCTCACCCTGGCAAAGAGCACCAGGGTTCGGAATGACATAGCTGAGGAGCGTAGCGACGAAGCTATCTCTCTTTGACAACCTGTCCGGAGCGGGACTGCTTCGCCGAAGGACGGCTCGCATCGCCGAAGGACGGCTCGCAGTGACGGAGAGTTTCTAATGACAGGCCGGTACAAATTCGGACCACGCTCAAAGCGAGCCGACCGAGAACAAATATCAGAAATTCGTTAATTTTAAGTTAGTACCCCCTTGACTTCCAACTAAAAAGCGTTTATTATTACGGGGCATGTTAGCACTCTCATAAGCCGAGTGCTAACATGCCTGTGTGTGCACAACCAACCAATCTAACCCTATGTATGGAGGAAGTTATGTCGATTTCATTAAAACCCCTGGGTAGCCGCGTGGTGGTCGAACCGATCGAGCAAGAGGAGATCACCTCGGGCGGTATCGTGCTTCCGGAAACCGCCAAAGAGAAGCCGCAGAAAGGGACCGTACTGGCAATGGGTCCGGGCGACCGCGATGACGACGGTAAACGCATCCCGATGGATGTCGCCGTGGGCAATACTGTGCTGTATGCCAAGTATGCCGGCACCGAAATCAAGGTCGAAGGCAAGAAACTGTTGATCTTAAAAGAGAGCGACATTTTAGCCATCGTCGAAGGCAAATAATCTAAGACTGAAATCAACTAAGGAGACTATCTATGGCAGCCAAACAACTGGTATTTTCTGAAGAGGCGCGTCGTCGCCTGCAACGCGGAATGGATCTGCTGGCTTCCGCGGTTGTCACCACCCTGGGGCCAAAAGGCCGCAATGTGGCAATCGATCGCAAGTTCGGTTCCCCCACCATCACCCACGATGGTGTCACCGTCGCCAAAGAAATCGAGCTGGAAGACCCCTTCGAGAACATGGGCGCCCAGCTTTTGAAAGAAGCCGCCACCAAGACTAACGACATAGCCGGTGACGGCACCACCACCTCCACCGTGCTGGCGCACTCAATCGTCAGCGAAGGTATGAAAAACCTGGCGGCAGGCGCCAACCCGATGCTGCTTAAGCGCGGCATCGAAGCTGCTACCAAGGCAGTGGCCGATCAAATCAAAGCCCAGGCTATTGAAATCACAACCAAAGAAGAAATCGCCAACGTGGCCTCCATCTCGGCCCAGGACCGCATCATCGGTGAGCTGATCGCCGAAGTGATGGACAAAGTCGGTAAAGACGGCGTCATCACCGTGGAAGAGTCCAAGGGCCTGGAGTTCGAGACCGAGTACGTTGAGGGTATGCAGTTCGATCGCGGCTACATCTCGCCCTACTTCATCACCGATCCCGAGCACATGGAAGCCAACATCGAAGAGCCCTACATCCTGATCTACGACAAGAAGATCTCTGCCGCCAGCGATATCGTCCCCATCCTGGAGAAGCTGGTGCAGATTGGCAAGCGCGAGCTGATCATCATCGCCGAGGACGTAGACGGCGAAGCCCTGGCGACCCTGGTATTGAACAAGCTGCGCGGCATGCTCAACGTGCTGGCACTCAAGGCGCCGGGGTTCGGAGATCGCCGCAAGGCCATGCTGCAGGACATCGCGGTTCTGACTGGTGCGAGCGTGATCTCGGAAGAGACCGGTCGCAAGCTAGAAAGCGTTGCCATCAGCGACCTGGGCCGCGCCGAGAAGGTTGTCTCCACCAAGGATGACACGACCGTGATCGGCGGCAAAGGCGAGAGCGCGCAGATCAAGGGCCGCATCGAGCAGATCCGGGTCGAGATCGACAAAAGCACCAGCGATTACGATCGCGAGAAGCTGCAGGAACGCCTGGCCAAGCTATCCGGCGGCGTAGCCATCATCCGTGTTGGCGCAGCTACCGAGACCGAGCTGAAAGAGAAGAAGCACCGTGTCGAAGACGCTCTTTCTGCGACGCGTGCAGCCGTGGAAGAGGGCATCGTGCCCGGCGGCGGCGTGGCTCTGATCAACGCTATGGGCGCCCTGGACAAAGTCAAGATGGACGGTGATGACGCCCAGATCGGCGTGAATATCGTCCGCAATGCCCTGGAAGTGCCGCTGCGCAAGATCGCCGAGAACGCCGGCAAAGAAGGCTCGGTTGTGCTCGAGACCGTGCGCCGCACCCAGAAAGAGAAGAAGAACAAGAACATCGGCTACAACGTCATCTCCGAGAGCTACCTGGATATGGTGAAAGACGGCGTGATCGACCCGGCCAAGGTGACGCGCGGCGCGCTGGAGAACGCAACTTCCATCGCGGCCATGATCCTGACCACCGAAGCCTTGATCACCGATATTCCCGAAAAGGACAAACCGGCTCCACCGCCGATGCCGGAGTATTAAAATGATGTAGCCCGGATTGGCCAGATCAACGATCTGGGCTACAGCATGGAAGAACGAGGCGCAACTCCCCTTGCGCCTCGTTTTGGTTTCGGACAACTCAACAAGAGCTCACCACAGAGCACACAGAGTACACGGAGAGAAATATTGATTAAGAGCTCAACGCAGAGTCGCAGAGTACGCGGAGAGAACTATTAATTGAGAGCTCACCGTGGAGGAAAATAGCTCACCACAGAGCATACAGAGTACACGGAGAGAAATATTGTTCGAGGATCAGGAGAAAACAATGCCCCGCGGAGAAACGGAGAATTCCGTATCTGCGCCGCTCAACCCACCCTACAGCGACTGAAGGACTTTCACCTCACGATCGATCCGCTCACCCAGCTCTTTCTGCGCCCGCTCAAGATCATAGCGCACTTGCATGCGCAGCCACACGGCGGCGCTGGTGCCAAAATAACGACCCAAGCGCAGAGCAGTATCCGCGGTGATAGAACGCCGTCCATGTACGATCTCGCTGATCCGGATTGGCGGCACACCAATATCCTTTGCCACGCGGTACTGACTCAGACCAAGCGGCTTCATAAAGTCTTCCAGCAGCACCTCGCCAGGGTGAATGGGGGAAAGCATTTCATCCATATCTATTCCTCTCAAGAGTGGTAATCAACAATTTCTACGTTTCTGGCCTTATCTTTAATCCATTCAAAGCAGATTCGCCATTGGTCATTGATGCGGAAGCTATATTGACCAGCTCGATCTCCTTTGAGCTTCTCAAGTCGATTTCCGGGCGGTGCAAGCAAATCCTGCAAATCTAGCACGGCATCGAGGTAGATCAACTTGCGCCGGGCAATGCGTTGGATATTTGAGGGCAGTTTGTTTGATACCTGGCCGTGGAATACCTTCTCCGTTTCTTTCGATGCGAAGGATTCGATCATACGGGAATAATAACACATTGCGATAATATCGTCAAGCGATAATATCTATAAGCCCGAAAAATATGGCAACCCAGATCAGCGATCCGGGCTACAGCAACTACTACAGGCTGCCCAGATCAACGATCTGGGCTACAGCAACTGGATGTCCTTCCGAGGAGCGAGCTTTGCGACGAGGAATCCCTGCAAACAAAGTCTTTCCGATGAGCGTCACAGGAAATCCTCTCCCTTCGACTTCGCCTTTCGACTGCGCTCAAGACAAGCTCAGGGCAAGCCTTCACTGCGTTCAGGGTCGGAATGACATGGGCGGATGCTGATCGCATGATCCCCAACAACACTGTGTGGGGAGACTGTCGAATTTTAGCGGTTCGCCTGTGATTGATCGGTTATAGATGACTTTTTGTGAGGATACTATCGACCAATCACAAGTGATTGATCGGTTATAGATGACTTTTTGTAAAGATACTTTTGACCAATCACAATTTAGACCGGAATAATCTTCTTTGACAAAATGAGCCTCCTGTGTTAAAATTGCAGGTACATTAACAAAGAAGATGGACAAGGAAGGCACAGCCCGGCCGGATTCCCGGCCCAACAGCGTTACCGTCAACAAATTCCTATTCTTGGGGCGAAATTACCAACCCTTGAAAATCTGCGGAAATCACGAGAAGTAACTGCAAGCCCCGGCGAGTAAGTTCCTGTCGGGGCATTTTTATTAACCTTAGGAGTTACGCATTTCAGGGGTAATCGGGGTTGTTTGGGCGGGCGTAGCCCGCCCAAACAACCCCATCCACACACGAACTGCGTAAGTCCTAAACCTCCTGTCTTCATCCGATACCAACTTACGCGATTCGGGGAAGCATCCCTGAACTGCGAAGCATCTATAGTTTATATAACGTAAGGAAGTTTATGAGCAACAACACATTAAGAATAATTCCCCTGGGGGGCCTCGGGGAAGTCGGCAAGAATATGATGGCCTACGAGTACAAGGACCACATCCTGGTGGTCGACGCCGGGATGATGTTCCCCGAGAATGACATGCTGGGGATCGACTATATCATCCCCGATTTTCAATACCTGATCGAGAACCGCCACAAAGTGGCGGGGATCATCATCACCCACGGTCACGAAGACCACACCGGAGCGATCCGCCACCTGCTGGAGCAGGTCAACGCGCCGATCTATGCGACGCCGCTGACGCGCGGGCTGCTGGAAGTCAAGCTGGGGCGCGGCGGGCTGATCAACCAGGTCAAGCTCAATACCGTGCAGGCAGGCAGCGCCATACAGGCCGGACCGTTCAAGGTCGAGTTCTTCCACGTCTGCCACTCGATCCCCGACGGGGTTGGGCTGGGCATCACCACGCCCGCCGGGCTGGTGGTGCACACCGGCGACTATAAATTCGACCATACCCCGGTGGACAACCGCCCGACCGATTACGGCAAGCTGGCCGAGCTGGCGGCACGCGGGGTGCTGGCCTTGCTGGCCGACTCGACCAACGCCGATAAGCCGGGCTGGACGCCGTCCGAGCGCGTGATCGACCCGGCGCTGGACAATGTATTCCGCAATGCGAAAGGGCGGGTGATCATCTCGAGCTTTGCCTCGCTGATCTCGCGCATGCAGCAGGTAGCCAATGCCTCCGCGCGCCACAAACGCAAGATAGCCTTCGCCGGCACCAGCATGGTGGACAACGCCCGTATGGCGCTCAAGCTGGGCTATCTGGATATCCCTGACGAGCTGATGGTCACCGTCGAGCAGGCGCTCAAGATGAACCCCAAAGAGGTGACCCTGATGACGACCGGTACACAGGGTGAACCGACCTCGATTATGGGGCGCTTATCGACCGGCACCAACCGCCAGTTCGACATCCGTGAAGGCGACACAGTGGTGCTCTCGTCGCATCCCATCCCGGGGAATGAAGAGAGCGTATACCGCACGATCAACCGCCTGTTCCGGCGCGGCGCCAACGTGATCTACGAGGGCATCGCCCCGGTGCACGTCTCCGGGCACGCCAGCCAGGAAGAGATGAAGCTGATGCTGCACCTGGTGAAGCCGAAATACTTCGTGCCCATCCACGGGGAGCTGCGGCATCTCAAGCAGCACGCCGTGCTGGCCCAGCAAGTGGGCATCCCGGCTGAGAATATCGCGGTGATCGAAAACGGGCAGTCGATCGAGTTCAAGGACGGGAAGATGCAGCTCGGGAAGCGCATCCCAGGCGGGTACGTCTTCGTGGACGGCGCCGGCGTAGGGGAGATCGGTCCCAGCGTGATGCGCGAGCGCGAGATCCTATCGCGGGACGGGTTTGTGCTGGTCAACCTGAGCCTGGACCGGGACTCCTGCCGGCTGGTGAACGAACCAGAGTTCATCACGCGGGGTTTCATGCCCGCCCGCGAGGCGGATGAGCTGTTCGAGGCGGCCCGCAAGCTGGTGCAGCAGAATATCGACTGCAGCAGCAACGGCAGGCTGCAGGGCGACCTGGAGCAGACGCTTAAGTCATTTTTCTACAGCAAGACAAAACGCCGCCCGATGGTGTTCGTCACCATGAGCGAGGGGTAGATTGGGGCGACCCGTCGTCCCTGTTCATAAGAACAGGGGCGACCCGCCATTGCGGTTTATAGCACTGCGCGCAAGACTCATGGGTCGCCCCTACGGATGTAGGTGAATCCCCAACAGAATAGGGCGACCCGTCGTCCCTGTCCATACCACTGCGTGCAAGATTCATGGGTCGCCCCTACGGATGTGGGTGAATCCCCCCCTCCCCAGTAAATTCAATCGTCCCAGCCGCCCTCCCAGCCGTATTTGCCGCGCAAGGGCACAAAAGCCACCGGCACGAGCACATCCTGGATGAACTCGCCCGCCTGGCGCTGCCACTTCTCCAGGTACTGCCCCATGCGCCCGCCAACCGGGATCACCAGGCGCCCGCCCTCCTCAAGCTGGTCGAGCAGGGCCTGCGGAGTGGCTGGCGCAGCAGCAGTCACCAGGATGGCGTGGTAAGGGGCATAGGCGGGCAAGCCGCCGGAACCATCCCCCACATGAACCTGAATGTTACCCAGGCCCAGGTGCCCCAGAACCTGCCGGGCGCGCTCTGCCAGGTGGGCGTCGCGCTCGATGGTGTGCACTTCACGCGCCAGGTGCCCCAGGATGGCAGCCTGGTAGCCTGAGCCGGTGCCGACCTCCAGCACCTTCTCCTCGCCGGTCAAGTGCAGCAAGAGGGTCATGAGGGCGACGATGTAGGGTTGGGAGATGGTCTGCCCGCCACCGATAGGCAAGGGCCCATCGGCATAGGCCAGGTAGCGGTGCTCCAGCGGGACGAACAGGTGGCGCGGCACGGCCCGCATGGCTTCCAGCAGACGTGGATCGCGCACGTCGCGCCCGGCGATCTGCTCGTCCACCATGCGCTGGCGTTCTAAGGCGTAGCGGGCTTCATCGTCCAATGATAGATGCCTCCGGCATTCGCTGCACTCAGCCGCGGAGCGACAGCAGCGAGCGCCAAAGATCATCCCGCTCCCCCGGGACGAAGGGCAGGTACAGCGCCAGGCGGTCAACCAGACCCCGGTAGCGGCCCTCCAGAGCGGCGGGCAAATCCTGCGGGCTGGCGACCACAGCAAAGGTCTGCAGCATGTCTGCGCTGATCAAGCCCGGCATCGCGCCCCACTCGCCACGCCCGGCGAGGGAAGAAAGCTGCTCGGCAGTCTCAGCCCAGCCGTGCAAGGCCATGACCGGGCGGTAGGAAGGCGTGGAGGCGTAGAAGGCAATCTGGGAGCGCACGAAGGCTTCTTCTTCCGGCGAGGTGACCACAAAAGCGGTGGTGGAAATTTTAACCGCCGAGCGCTCCCGCCCGGCGCTGGCGGCGCCCCCCTGGATGGCAGGCAGCAACACCTGGCGCAGATATTCCAGGCTGTGAAAAGGGTGCACCAGGAAGCCATCCATGACCTCGCCCGCCAGGCGCGCCAGCCCGGTATTGACTCCGGCAATGTAGATGGGGATGTGCGGGTGGGGGATCGGACCGGGGTTAAAAAACGGGGTCATCAGGCTGAGCCGGTAATGCTCGCCGCGATGGTCCAGCTTAGCGCCGGTCTGCCAGGTGTGCCACAGGGCGCGAATGGCAGCCACCTGCTCGCGCAGCTTGCCCACCACCGAGGCGGGCCACGGCATGCCGAAGCGGCGCTCGACGTGCGCTTTGACCTGGGTGCCCAAACCGAGGATGAAGCGCCCCGCGGAAGCCTGCGCCAGGTCCCAGGCGGTATACGCCAGGGTGGTGGGACTGCGAGCGAAAGCAATCGCCACGGCAGTGCCGTACTGCAGGCGCTGGCTATGCTCGGCAACCAGCGCACCCGGCAAGAAGGGGTCGTGGACCGTCTCGGTGGCCCACAGGGCATCGAAGCCCAGCGCTTCAGCGGCAGCGGCGATGCCAGGGACTGCGCTCAGGGGTACGGGAGGGAGGGAGGCATCAATATGCATGGAGGTTAGAGAGGCGAGAGTAGAGAATAGAGAGTGGTGAAGAGGGATAGCTTACTCGCTTAAGAGATAGGCGGCGACCCATTGGGTTGTGGCGAGCAGGGCATCGGTATGCGTGCGCTCATAGCTATGAGAAGCATCCACCCCGGGGCCGATCAACGCCACGGCGACATCCCCGCCGGCGCGCCAGTAGGCTTCGCCATCCGAGCCGTAGAAGGGGTAGATATCCACTTTATAGGCGATGCCGATCTGGTCGGCCAACCCGCGAAGGCGCTGGCTGAGGTCGTGGTGGTAGGGTCCGCCGGAGTCCTTGACACACAGGGTCGCATGGAACTCGTCCGAGGTTTGCCCTTCGCCCACCGCCGCCATGTCCACGGTGACCAACTCCGCCAGGTCGGGCGGGAAGCCGGCCGCGGCGCCGTGCCCTACTTCTTCGTAGTTGCTGATGAGCAGGGTGGTCCTTTGGACGGGCTGCAAGCCGGCGTCGTGCAGGGCTTTGACTGCCGCCAGCAGGCAGGCCACACAGGCCTTGTCGTCCAGGTGGCGAGAGCGCACAAAGCCGTCCGTGATCTCCAGGCGCGGGTCGAAAGCCACGAAGTCACCGACCTGGATGCCGAGGAGGCGCGTCTCGTCCGCCGAGAGCGTGCGGGCGTCCAGGCGCACTTCGATATTGTCGTCATCGCGCTTTAAGTCGTTGACCTGGGCGCTGTGCACGTGCGCAGAGGCCTTGACGAGCAGGATCGAGCCGCGCAGGGTCTCGCCGGAGTTGGTGAAGACCGTGCAGCCCTCGCCTTCCACCGTATTCCAGGCAAAGCCGCCGACCTTGGTCAGCTTGAGGCGCCCATTGGGCTTGATCTCCTTGACCATCGCCCCCAGGGTATCGGCGTGGGCGGTGAGGGCGCGGGGCGCATCGCTGCGCGTACCGGGCCAGGTCGCCACCAGGGCACCCTTGCGGGTGCGGCTCAGCTCCAGCTCCGGGTACTGGCGCAGAGCCTGCTCGGTGAGAGCAATCGCACGCCCGGTGAACCCGGTGGGGCTGGGCGTGTTGAGCAAAGAAGAGAGCATTTGCAGCAGGTATTGGGCATCAATCTCGGGTAAGGACATCATCGGCTCCAGCAAGCAGCAGCTATTTTGATAAACCTTCGAATTCGGAAATCACTTTTCGCCAGTTATCGGGGATGGGGATGGTCTCCCCCAGCTTGTAATCGTAGGTGACCAGCACACTCGATCCGGTGGCCATCACCTGGTCGTCCGAGGGGTCTTCGATCTGATATTCCATGTGCACACTCTTATTGCCCAGGTGGGTGATGCGCGCCCCCACACGCACAGGCTGTGTAAAAAGGATGGGGGCGCGGAAGGTGATGCTGGCCTGCGCCAGAATGAAACCGATCTCCAGGAACGATCCGCCCCTCCACAGGCCCAGGTGCTGGACGTAGCGGATGCGGGCTTGCTCCAGGTAGGTCATAAATTTGGCGTTGTTGACGTGACCCTGAGGGTCCAGGTCACCATAACGGACTTCGATTGGATGGTAGAAGCGGAAGGACGGCATAGCTGGATTATACTCGCTGAAAGACTTATGGACTGCGGTATAATCCGCCGCATGGATAATACTGACTTCGAAGACACACAACCTTACCCGGTGCGACCCGAGGGTGAGGACGCATCGTTAGAGGATACCCTGCCGGCGGAAACACCTTCCAGCCAGCAGGAGAATATAGATCAGACTGTACCTGTGTCACTGCGCCACGAGAGCGCCCAGGAGAACGGATTCGAACAAACAATCCCACCACCGCTCAGCCAGCCGCCGATCGAGCCGGATGATACGGTGGTATCCGTGCCGTATACTGCCGATGCAGACAGCCGCGGGACAGCACTGGCATCCCAACCAGCGACCCCCGGCGACGATCCGGTGATCGAGCCAGACGACACGGTCGTCTCAGTTCCGTACCGGAGTGATGCTTTAGCCGCTCCTGCAGAGCCGGATGCTTCCGGCGCTGAAGAGCCAGAAGCATCCGAGCCAGAAAGCGCTCCCCCAGGGCCGGTTCCGCTGCCGCCCGTTCCGGCTGGACGCAGATTTCCAATCCGCTGGGCGGCCCTGTTAGGCGTGATCCTGCTGCTATTGATCGGAGCAGGCAGCGCCTACTCTGGCTACAACACAGCCATCAGCCTGCGCACCGGCGCCCAGGCTACCCAGTCAGCCCTGACCCTGCAGGAGCAGTTCGACCTGGGGGTCCAGGATATAGAAGCCAAACGCTACGACCTGGCGCGCCAGCGTTTCGAGTATGTCATCCAGCTCGATCCATCCTACCCCGGGGTGACCGAGAAACTGGCGGAAGTGCTGCTGGCGATGAACTCCACCGCCACGCCGACCGTCGCCCCTACGCCAACCGTGACGCCTACCCCGGACCTGCGGGGGGTCGAAGAGTTGTACAGCCAGGCGCAGCAGGACGTGGCGAACAGCGAGTGGACAGCGGCGATCAACTCCCTGCTGTCGCTGCGTAAGGCGGATGTCAACTACCAGCCGGTTTGGGTAGATGACATGCTGTACGTGGCCTACCGCAACCGCGGCGCCGATAAAATCCTGCGGGATGGCGACCTGGAGGGCGGCATCTACGACCTGACACAGGCCGAGCAGATCGGCCCGCTGGATGCGGACGCCAAAAGCTACCTGACCTGGGCGCGCATGTACATCACCGGCGCCAGCTTTTGGGAGCTGGATTGGTCGCAGGTGGTGTACTATTTCGCTCAAATCGCCCCGGCTTTGCCCAACCTGCGCGACGGCTCTGGCTGGACCGCCACCGATCGCTTGCGACTGGGACTGGCAGGCTACGGCGATTTCCTGGCAGAGAACGGCGATTTCTGCTCGGCTGTCGAGCAATTCGACCTGGCGCTGGAGATGGGAGCCGACAGCACGGTTGAAGAGGCGCGCAACAACGCGGCCGACGAGTGTGACGGCGGCAGAGACGACGATGACGACGACTCCGGGGATGAAGCCGACACGCCGTCCACTGAAAGCCCACCCGAAGAACCACCGCCGCCTGAGGAAACCGAGCCGGCCCCAACCGAAGAGCCAGTGACCACTGAGGCGCCGGCTACCGAGCCACCTGCCGCCACCGAGCCGCCTGCCAGCACCCCCAGCCCATGAGCATGCCCTTCTGGGCATTGAGCGCCCTTTACTGGCTGCACATGCTCGCCACCGTCGTATGGATCGGCGGGCTGGCTGCGCTGGCGCTGCTGGTGCTGCCCGCCGCGCAGAGCAGCCTGGAGGCCAGCGCCTATGCCAGGCTGCTGGGCACCATCCAGCGCCGGCTCGACCCGACCGGCTGGATCTGCCTGCTGGTCCTGGCAGGCACGGGGTTGTTCCAGATGAGCGCCAACCCGAACTACCAGGGCTTCCTGGCCGTCGATAACCGCTGGGCGGCTGCGATCCTGGTCAAACACCTGATCTTCTTCGCCATGACCGGCGTCAGCGCCTACCTGACCTGGGGCCTGCTGCCCGCCCTGCAGCGGGCGGCTTTGCGCCAGGCGCAGGGCAAGGAGGCGCCTGAGAGCGAGCCGCTGCGCCTGCGGGAGGTGCGCCTGCTGCGCCTGAACCTGCTCCTGGGGGCGGCCTTGCTGGCACTGACCGCCATTGCCCGAGCGTCTTGATCTTCACCTACCCCTGGCGGTACCTGGGGGAGCAGGCCGATGGTCAAGGATCTATGCCGATCACAGCGGAGGGACGAACATGGCCACCAAGACGGCGGCAAAAACCCCTTTCATCGACAACCTGGCCCTGAAGCTCGCCCGGCTGTATTATCGAAGGGATCGCGCCGATGCGGGCGAGGTCCGGCAGCTGGCAGAGGCGCATACAAATCCCCCTGTGCTGCACGAGGACTTTCTCGAGGGCGACACGATATTACCCGCCGGGCAGGGCTTCGACGGCGGAACCAGGATGTGGGATATCGCCTTCATCAACGGCTCCAGCCAAGTCAGCCCGCCGCCGCATGGAGAGGCCGGTGATATCATCGTCCGAGACAGCCTGCTGAAGCTGCAGGTGAGGAACGACCCAAACTTCGACCGCAAGAGTTCACGATGGGGAAAGGGCAGCCCGGCGGCAGAGAAATATAACAACGCATACGTGGTCGGCATAGGCGGATTCATGCCCACGCCCAGGCAATCGATACAGGTGCAGTGCCGCATGAAGATCAGCGCCGGCTTCCACGGCTCGACCGGCATCTGGGTGGAAGAGGTGAACACCTTCGATCCGAAAACGGGCATCATGGTCAAGCCCTTCCGCTCGTTCGGGTTTTCATACCTGGGCGAGGCCTCCGACGCCTTTATCCGCGGCCTGGCAATCGAGACGGTGCTTGGATTGTCCATCCAGGACAAGCAGACCGCCAGCGGCGTGGACATCACAGATTGGCATACCTACGAACTGCGGTGGGCATGGATGGATCTAAAAACCCAGCGGGTCGAGTTCAGGGTAGATAACCGGGAGATCGGGCATTTCGAGATGCACCCGTTCGGTCCTGCGGAGATACAATTATGGGCGGACAACTACCAGATCGGCCGGGGGCTGAAAATCGGTTTTCTGAATGTGCCAGACATGGACGAGACCGCATACGACTGGATACAGGTTGCAGGCATCGATAACGAGGGCTATCGCATTTGAACTATCCCTCAACCCCCACCCCTGCCCGCCCCCTGGCAGGGGGCGGGTGAAAGAGGGATTTGGGGAGTTCCGCTGGCGGCAAAGCCGCCAGCGGAACTCCCCAAATATCCAATTCCCCCTTCCCGGCGAGGGAAGAGGGCGAGGGGGATGAGTGGGAAAGCAATGAAGAGATGCCTTCGGCATTCGCGTCGCTCAGAGCCCGCCCTGAACATCGTGAAGGGATGACACCGAAGCTTGTTTTATTGACAGCAGATCCTATTAAAACACTCACTGCCCGGGTTGCATCAATCACCCGGGCAGTGAGCGTATAAATTCGGGTTGGAGCTGCGCTATCCGACTTGCTTGTTGATCTCGACCAGGAGCGCCTCGGCCTTTTCCTTGGTGAGACCGAGCTGCGCCGCTTGCGGCATCGCCAGCACCATATTCAAGGTGAAACCGCGCGCCATCGCAACCATCGGATGGGTGGATACGCCGGGCAGCTGCTGATCGAGCACGGCCTTCGCCTGCGGATCGTCTAAGAGCTGGCCCAGGGTAGTATCGAGTGTGAACGCCATGAAATGCCTCCTAATTGTTCTATATGGGTGGATTTGATATGGTTTTGCGTATCTATTGATGATTGTACCATGAAGGTGCAGGGCGCCTGGAAGCGCCCACCGCACCTTACGCTACTCGCTTTTTGCGTCCGTTTCGGAGGCATCCGCTTCGGAGGCATCCGTTTCGGAGGCATCCACTTCTACTACTACCGGCGGCTCGTCATCGCCGCCTTCCATGCGGTCGGCGGTGCCCTGAAACAGCTCCCAGCCCTGGCTCAGGATGACCACCTGGGCTGCCAGCAGCCAGAAGAAGAACAGGCTCATCACGATCGCCACGCCGTTCAGGATATTGGGCAGGTTGGTCTGGATGCTGGTGAGCATGGTCTTCAGATCATCCATGGAGGCGCTCGATTGTCCGATCATGGCCTGGTATTCAGCCAGGCTGGTCGATATGAACGCCACGCTGTCCGACATGGTCACCAGACTGCTCTGGATGGTGCCCATGCTGTCATCGGCCTTATCCAGGCTGGCAGACATCTCCACGAACTGGTCCGGAAGGCCTTCCAGGTTCGACGCCAGATCACCCAGCGATTCGGCCAGCGAGGTCTCCGGGTCGTAAGGCTGGGCGGGCTGCTCCACAAAGCCGCCTACCAGCGGCACGGCGCTCATCACCGAGCGGAATGCGTCCAGTGACTGGATGGCGCTGTCGAGCACCACCGCCCCCTCCTGGGCAGTCTTGAGGGAGATCGTGGCTGACTCCATCGTAGCTGGCAGGCTTTCGCCCATGAATGTGTTGAGCTGGTCGAGCACGGGCTGGGTGCCCTCGACCGAGGCGGCGGTGGCGCCCAACATGGTCGAGAGGGCGTCCACGCTGTCAATGGTGGCGCCCAGGGCATCCCCGGTGGTCTTCATGACCTGCTGGCTGGTGCCAATGCTGTTGTTCAGGGTCAGGATGGTGCTGCCGGCATAGGTCTCGATGGTGGGTTTCGCCATCCAGATGCCCACCAATCCCGCCAGGGAAAGCACAAGCCCCAGGATTCCGGCGATCATGACCAACACCGCGATCAAACGGCGTATGAATTTCATAACTCCTCCTCAATCATCGTATTCGAAATATTTGGACTAGTGTCAATTATAGTGCTTTATCGCAAAGAAAAGTGGTTTTTAATAGTCGTTATCCCCCGGCACTGCCGGGCTGAGAGTCGGATATAAGAGGTGCGGCGCGCTGGTTCGAACCAGAGCGCCGCACCCGAGCAGTCTTTCAACCTCTGGCGCTGTGAGCCTCCTGGAGCTGCCCCATGGCTGCCCTGCGCCGGCAGGCGGGGCATAAGCCGTACAGGCTCTCGTCCGTCTCCATGCGCGCCTGCAGGAAGGCCATTGGCTCGGGAGCATAGGGCTGACCGCACCCGGGACAGGGCTGCAAGGGCACTGTGGTATTCCAGGTGTGCAGGATGCGCGCTTCGCCGGTGTCTTCGATGAAGATAGCTCCCGTCGGGCAGACAGCGGCGCAGGCGCCGCAGCCGATGCACGCCTCGGAGTGCAGGTGGAAGGGCGAATCGACATTGCGCTCTGACCCACGGTGGACAAAGCCAATGGCGGCCGCGCCGACCGCATCCCGGCAGACGCGCACGCACAGACCGCATAAAATGCACAGCTCCTGCGGATTCCCGTCCGTGGTAAAGCGGCTGGCGTGGATGCCCTCCTCGGCTGCCAGGGCGCGAATGACATCCGAGCTGGGGCAGCGCGCCAGCATGAACTCCAGCATCAACCTGCGGGTGGCTACCGCCGCCGAGCCGCGGGTGTCGATGACCATGCCTTCCTGCACGGGGTAGGCGCAGGCGGTGATCACTTCCTGCCGGGGCTCGACCATCTCCACCAGGCACAGTCGGCATGCGCCGTAAGGCGGCAGGCCTTCCCAGTAGCACAGGGTGGGCAGGTGCGCCCCGGCGCGGTGGACAGCCTGCAGCACAGTGGCGCCTGCGGGGACGTCGATCATGCGACCATCGATGGTTATGCCAGGCATATCACACCTCCACCGCACCCACAGCCGATATGGGGGCAGTCATGGCGCATTTGCCCACCGGACAGCGATGGTCGACGGCATGCGCCACGTACTCGTCCCGGAAGTAGCTCAAAGTAGAGAGCACGGGGTTGGGGGCAGTCTGCCCCAGGCCGCACAGCGAGCCGATCTTGACCGCCCCGGCAACTTCTTCGAGCAGTGCCAGGTCTTCGGGCGCGCCCTGACCGTGGGTCAGCCGGTTGAGGATGACCAGCAGGTGGTGGGTGCCTTCGCGGCAGGCGGTGCATTTTCCGCACGACTCCTGGGCGGTGAAATCCAGGAAGTAGCGGGCCACATCCACCATACAGGCGCTTTCATCGAGCACAACCATGCCGCCAGAGCCCATGATGGAGCCGGTGGCTTTCATGGCTTCGTAGGTGATGGGGGTATCGAACAGGCGCGCCGGCAGACAACCACCGGAAGGCCCGCCGGTCTGCACGGCTTTGATGGCTTTCCCATCCGCACTTCCACCGCCAACGCCCTCCAGAAGCTGTCGCAGCGTCATGCCCAGCGGGACCTCGACCAGACCGGTGTT
>Ga0105101_10000451_pt1 | contig 16949 bp, 15 predicted proteins | sample PPLLak21cMay2015_2_FD_87037 | JGI IMG/M metagenome (GOLD analysis project Ga0105101, IMG submission 87037) | Freshwater sediment microbial communities from Prairie Pothole Lake near Jamestown, North Dakota, USA - PPLs Lake P8 Core (1) Depth... | ecosystem: Environmental > Aquatic > Freshwater >... | reverse complement strand
GTGCTGGTCCCTCGGCACTTAGCCTTCCGGCCGTGTACATGGTCACCTCGTCTATGGTCGGCGCCTTCTACCGCTCGCCGGCGCCGAGTGCCGCGTCGTTCGTGGAGGTTGGCAGCCAGGTGAAGGTCGGCGACACGCTGTGCATCATCGAGGCAATGAAAATCCTCAACACCATCGAGTCCGACAAGGCCGGAACGGTGAAGGCGATCCTCAAGGAAAACGGCCAGCCGGTGGAATTCGGCGAGCCGCTGTTCGTGATTGAATAAGAATTTCAGCCACAGATGAACGCAGATAAACAAGGATTTAGTCTGTTTTTTATCTGCATTCATCTGTGTTCATCTGCGGCTAAATAATATTACCTAATCCATGATCGAAAAAATCGTCATTGCCAACCGCGGCGAAATCGCGCTGCGCATCCTGCGCGCCTGCCGCGCGCTCGGCATCAAGACCGTGGCGCTGCACTCGGAGGCCGACCGCGAAGCCAAGTACGTGCGCCTCGCCGACGAGTCCGTGTGCATCGGCCCGGCCGCCGCCAAGGACAGCTACCTCAATATCCCGGCGGTGATTTCAGCCGCGGAAGTCACCGACGCCCAGGCGATTCACCCGGGCTACGGTTTCCTGTCCGAGAATGCCGACTTCGCCGAACGCGTCGAGCAGTCGGGATTCATTTTCATCGGCCCGCGCGCCGACACCATTCGCCTCATGGGCGACAAGATCTCGGCCATCGAGGCCATGAAAAAGGCCGGCGTGCCGACCGTGCCCGGCTCGGACGGCCCGGTCGAAGAGGAAGACCGCGAGAACCTGCGACTGGCGGAGAAAATCGGCTATCCGGTCATCATCAAGGCCGCCGGCGGCGGCGGCGGGCGCGGTATGCGCGTGGTGCACACCGAGGCGGCGCTCAAAAACGCGATTTCGCTCACGCGCGCCGAGGCCAAGACCGCGTTCCACAACGACATCGTGTACATGGAGAAGTACCTGGAGAACCCGCGCCACATCGAGTTCCAGGTGCTGGCCGACACCCACGGCAACGCCGTGCACCTCGGCGAACGCGACTGCTCCATGCAGCGCCGCCACCAGAAGGTCGTGGAAGAGGCGCCGGCGCCCGGCCTGCCGGAAAAGCTGCGCCACAAAATCGGCGAGCGCTGCGCCGAGGCCTGCCGCAAGATCGGCTACCGCGGCGCCGGCACTTTCGAGTTCCTGTACGAGAACGGCGAGTTCTACTTCATCGAAATGAACACGCGCGTGCAGGTCGAGCATCCGGTCACCGAGATGATCACCGGCGTGGACATCGTGCGCGAGCAGATCATGATCGCCTCCGGCGAAAAGCTTTCGATCCGCCAGAAGGACATCGCGTGGCGCGGTCATGCCATCGAGTGCCGCATCAACGCCGAAGACCCGAAGACCTTCATGCCCTCACCCGGGCGCATCAGCATGTATCACCCGCCCGGCGGCCCGGGCATTCGCGTGGACACGCATGTGTACAGCAACTACTTCGTGCCGCCCTATTACGACTCGATGGTCGGCAAGCTGATCGCCTTCGGCGACACGCGCGAGATAGCCATTGCGCGCATGCGCATTGCGCTCTCCGAGATGGTGATCGACGGCATCAAGACCAACATCCCGTTACACGTGGACATCATGAATGACGCCGCCTTCCAGGCCGGCGGCGTCAACATCCATTATCTGGAAAAAAAGCTTGGATTGAAGTAACCCCACCCTGTCTTTGAACAGCGATAATGAACGCAGAGGACGCAGAGGCGCGGAGAACGCAAAGAAATCGGAATAAAGAACCAAAGAACTCTGCGCTCTTTGCGCCTCTGCGTCCTCTGCGTTGATACCCGACTTCACACCGAGCCCGCCCTTTCATGCCGTGGCTGCAAATAACTCTCGAAAGCACGCGCGATGACGCGCCGCGTCTGGGTGATGCCCTGGAAGAGGCCGGTGCCGTTTCGGTGAGCCTCGAAGGCGCGGATGCCGAGCCGCTGTTCGAGACGGACTGGAACGACACCACGCCGGTGTGGAAACAGACGCGCGTGGTGGCCTTGTTTGCCGAAGACGCGGACGTGCCGGCGGCAATGCGCATGGTCGCGACGCTGTTAAGCCTGCCGGCCGTGCCGGCGTTCAAAACCGAAACCATTGCCGACCAGGACTGGGTGCGCGTCTGGATGGATCGCTGGCGGCCGATGCACTTCGGCGCGCAACTCTGGGTGGTGCCGAGCTGGCTCACGCCACCCGAACCGAATGCGGCCAACGTCATTCTCGATCCGGGCATGGCATTCGGCACCGGCACGCACGCCACCACCGCCATGTGCCTGGAATGGCTGGCGGCGCACCCGCCGCGCGACCTCGACGTGATCGACTATGGCTGCGGCTCGGGCATACTGGCGATCGCCGCGCTCAAACTCGGCGCCGCGCACGCGCTCGGTACCGACACCGATCCGCAGGCGCTCACGGTGAGCCGGGAAAACGCTGAACGGAATCAGGTCACCGGACGGCTCGCGCTATGCCTTCCGGACGCGCTGCCGGCGGATGCCAGTGCCGATGTGGTGCTGGCCAATATTCTCGCCGGGCCACTCGTGCACCTGGCGCCACGTCTTACCACCCTGGTCCGCCCGGGCGGCAGGCTTGTTCTTTCCGGTTTGCTGGCGAATCAGGCCGATGAAGTCGAGGCGGCGTATGCCGCGCACTTTGTTTTCGAGCGTCGCGTGCATGACGGCTGGGCAATGCTTGCTGGACGAAAAAACACCTAAGGCAGACTGCGGAATCGCGAACTAGTATTACCCTGACTGCCGCACTAACGAGGCGCCCGTGTACACCCGCTGCCCGCAATGCCAGACCGTGTTCCGCATCACCGCCGCGCAGCTCAAGGCACGCGAGGGTAAAGTGCGCTGTGGCCGCTGCCAGCATGTGTTCAGCGCGGACCAGCATCTGCTGCCGAAACCCGTCAGTGGCATGCCAAAAAATTCCGCACCCGCATCGCGCAAACGCGCCACCAGCAAGAACAAGGCCGTGGAATCCAGTCAAATCACGGCCCCGGCAAGGCTTGTGGCCCCGGCCTTTCCCGCCGACACGCCGGGGCATGACGCGCCGCCGGCTGTGCTGGTGCGACGTTTTCCGGTACGCACGCGCACCATCTATTGGGCAGCCGGTAGCACGTTGCTGATGCTGTTGCTTGCCGCCCAGGTACTGATCTTTTATGGACATGACTTCGCGCGCCAGACGCCAACGCTGCGACCGGTCATCGAGGCGCTTTGCGACCCGCTGCCTTGCCGGAAACTCCCGCGAATCGATATGCAGCACATGGACCTGGTCGAAACCCGGGTGGCGCCGCACCCGCGCTTTGACAAGGCCTTGCGCATCAAGGCCACGCTCGTCAATCGCGCCGACACCGTACAGCCTTATCCATTGCTGGAAGTAAGCCTGATCGACAGCCAGGGCCAACTGGTCGCACGACGCGCCTACCCGCCACGTGAATACCTGGGCAAACCGGAAGCCATCCTGCAGGGCCTGCCGCCGCAGGTGGCGGTCAACGTCGAGCTCGACATCACCAGTCCGGGTACGCAGGCAAGCGGTTACGAAGTGCTACTGCTGCCGCCGGAATAACAGCAGCCCGACTTCCGTCGTCTTGCCGAAATTTTCGAAGCTCCTGCTGCGCGCGTTTTTTTGAATATCACCACACTGCGTGGCTCATCCTTTTCCCCAGCCCAATACGATCATCGATAGCTAATATATGAAAGCACCAACGATGATTCGGCTACATTATCGCCCTCTGTCCGCAACAACCAATTGCCTCTTCCCTGAGCAGTACTTTTGTGGGTAAGATGCCGCCCTTTCCGGAAAAACCGGGCAGATCCATACGCCAGGTAAATGACGCAGGGCTTCACTTAACTCTCAGATGCGCATCGGTCCTTACCAACTCAAAAACAATCTGGTCGTGGCGCCCATGGCCGGCGTCACCGACCGGCCGTTCCGCCTGTTGTGCCGCTCGCTCGGTGCCGGTCTGGCCGTGTCCGAGATGGTGGCATCCAACTCGCTGCTCTGGGGCAGTGAAAAGACCAAACGCCGCGCCAACCACGACGGCGAGCCGGAACCGAAATCGGTGCAGATCGTCGGCGCCGATCCGGCCATGCTCGCCGCGGCCGCCAAGGTCAATGTCGCGAACGGCGCGCAGCTCATCGACATCAATATGGGCTGCCCGGCGAAAAAAATCTGCAACGTCATGGCCGGTTCGGCGTTGCTGCGCGACGAAGCGCTGGTCGCGCGTTTGCTGGAAAGCGTGGTCCAGGCAGTGGATGTTCCGGTGACGCTCAAGATCCGCACCGGCTGGGACAGCAGTTCGCGCAATGGCGTGGCCATCGCGCGCCTGGCGGAACAGTGCGGTATACAGGCGCTGTCCGTGCACGGTCGAACGCGCGCCGACGCCTTCATGGGCGAGGCCGAATACGACACCATCGCCGCCATCAAGGCCGCCGTGACCATTCCGGTGATCGCGAACGGCGACATCGACTCTCCGGAAAAGGCCAAACAGGTCCTGGCACACACCGGCGTCGACGGCCTCATGATCGGGCGCGCCGCCCAGGGCCGGCCGTGGATTTTCCGCGAAATCGAGCATTTCCTGAAAACCGGCGAGAAGCTGCCCGAACCGGGACCACGCGAAGTGCGTGCCATACTGCTCGGCCACCTCGAAAACCTGTATGCCTTCTACGGCGAGCACCTGGGCGTGCGCGTGGCGCGCAAGCACATCTCCTGGTACAGCAAGGGTTGTGTCGGCGGCGGGGCCTTCCGGCATGCCATCAACCAGGTGGAATCCACCACCAGCCAGCGCAGCATGATCGACGCGTTCTTTGCGCACCAGGCGGATCTTGACGACGCACAAACCGGGCTGGCGGCATGAAAGAACAGCACCCGCGCAAGGGCCCGCTCTCGACCTGCGTGAAGGGCGCGCTGGAACGCTACTTCCACGATCTCGACGGCGAGAAGCCGGCCGGCGACCTGTACGACATGGTGGTGCACGAAGTGGAGCGGCCGCTGCTTGAAATCGTGATGAAACACGTGAAAAGCAACCAGTGCAAAGCGGCGGAGATGCTCGGCATCAATCGCAATACCCTGCGCAAAAAACTGAAACAGCACGGTCTGGACAAGTAATCACAGGCTTAACCACGGGGACACTGGAAACAAGAAACGACTCAACACAAAGGCGCAGGGACGCAAAGCGAACCAAACCGGAACATGTTTTGGTGCACTGAACACTTTGCTTTCCTGGCGCCTTTGTGTTGAGTTTTTTGTTTCTTTACCTTGGTAATGCCGGACGACAACAAACGCTCAATGACCAACGACGACATATTCCGCATACAGCGCGCACTCATCAGCGTTTCCGACAAGTCAGGCGTGGTCGCGTTCGCGCGCCAACTCAAGGATCTCGACGTCGAAATTCTTTCCACCGGCGGCACCGCCAAGCTGCTGACCGACAACGGCATTGCCGTCACCGAGGTATCGGCCTACACCGGCTTTCCGGAACTGCTCGACGGGCGCGTGAAGACGCTGCATCCGAAAATCCACGGTGGCCTGCTCGGGCGGCGCGACCTGCCGGCGCATGTCGAGGCCATGGACCGGCATGGCATCCCGCCGATCGACCTGCTGGTGGTGAATCTCTATCCGTTCGAGCAGACCGTCGCCAGGCCGGATTGCACGCTCGAGGACGCGATCGAGAACATCGACATCGGCGGCCCGGCCATGCTGCGCGCCGCCGCCAAGAACCACGGCTCGGTGACCGTGGTGGTGGACAACGCCGACTTCGAAACGGTGCTGGAAGAAATGATGACGCACGCCGGTGGCGTCAGCGCCGCCACGCGCTTCGCGCTCGCGGTCAAGGTGTACGAACACACCGCGCGCTACGACGGCGCGATCGCCAATTACCTCGGCCGCATCCAGCCGGACGGCACGCACAGCGACTTTCCGAACACCTACAACGCCCAGTACCGCAAGGCGCAGGAAATGCGCTATGGCGAGAACCCGCATCAGAAGGCGGCGTTCTACGTGGAACCGGAGCCGGCCGAGGCCTGTGTCGCCACGGCAAAGCAGGTGCAGGGCAAGGAGCTGTCCTTCAACAATGTCGCCGACACCGACGCCGCGCTCGAGTGCGTGAAGGCCTTCGACGAACCGGCGTGCGTGATCGTGAAGCATGCCAACCCCTGCGGGGTGGCGGTCGCCGGCAATATTCTCGATGCCTATAAACATGCCTATGTCACCGACCCGACCTCGGCGTTCGGCGGCATCATTGCCTTCAACCGGCCGCTCGATGCGGCCACGGCGAAAAACATTCTGGAACGGCAGTTCGTCGAGGTCATCATTGCCCCGGAGGTGAACGAGGACGCCAAGCCGATCCTCGCCGCCAAGGCGAACATCCGCGTGCTCGCCTGCGGCACCTGGGGGGCGAAACGCCCGGGCGGTTTCGACTACAAGCGCGTTACCGGCGGCCTGCTGGTACAGGAGCGCGATATCGCCATGCTCGGCGAGCAGGATCTCAAGATCGTTACCCAGCGCGCGCCCTCGGCGCGCGAACTCGCCGACCTGCTGTTCGCCTGGAAGGTGGTGAAGTTCGTGAAGTCGAACGCCATCGTCTACTGCAAGGAAGGCCGCACCATCGGCGTCGGCGCCGGCCAGATGAGCCGCGTGTACAGCGCGCGCATCGCCTCCATCAAGGCGACCGATGCCGGACTCGAAGTGCACGGCAGCGTCATGGCCTCGGATGCGTTCTTCCCGTTCCGCGACGGCCTCGACCAGGCCGCCGAAGTCGGCGTGACCGCCGTCATCCAGCCGGGCGGGTCGATGCGCGACAACGAAGTCATCGATGCCGCCAACGAGCATGGCATCGCCATGGTGTTCACCGGCATGCGGCATTTCCGGCACTAACGGCGTGAACCGCCAAGACGCCAAGAGCGCCAAGTTGGTAATATCTCAACGAATCAAATCCTGAATTTCTTGGCGTCCTTGGCGCCTTGGCGGTTCAATAATCTCATATGAATATTCTTATCATTGGCGGCGGTGGGCGCGAGCATGCGCTGGCGTGGAAGACGGCACAGTCGGCGCGCGTCCGGAAAGTCTACGTCGCGCCCGGCAATGCCGGCACCGCGCGCGAGGCCAAGTGCGAGAATGTCGCGATTGCCGCCGAGGATGTCGATGGCCTGCTGAAATTCGCGCAGGGCAATAAGGTCGATCTCACCATTGTCGGTCCCGAGGCGCCGCTGGTGCTGGGGGTGGTGGACCGCTTCCGCGCCGCCGGGCTGCGCTGCTTCGGACCGACCAAGGCTTCCGCGCAGCTGGAGGGCTCCAAGGCCTTCGCCAAGGACTTCCTCGCGCGCCACAACATTCCGACCGCGGCCTACGGCAACTTCACCGAGGTCGCGGCGGCCGAGGCCTTCATCCGGAAAATGGGCGCGCCCATCGTGGTCAAGGCCGATGGCCTGGCGGCCGGCAAGGGCGTGATCATCACCGAGAACATCGACGCAGCGAGCGCGGCGGTGCGCGACATGCTCGCCGGCAACGCGTTCGGCGAGGCCGGGCACCGCGTGGTGGTGGAAGAATTTCTGCAAGGCGAGGAAGCCAGTTTCATTGTCATGGCCGACGGCACGCATGTTTTGGCGCTCGCCACCTCCCAGGATCACAAGCGCGTCGGCGACGGCGACACCGGCCCGAACACCGGCGGCATGGGCGCCTATTCGCCGGCGCCGGTCGTGACCCCGGAAATCCACGCGCGCGTGATGCGCGAGGTGATCGAGCCGACCGTGCGCGGTATGCAGGCCGAGGGATATCCATACACCGGCTTTCTGTACGCCGGGTTGATGATCGATGCGCGCGGCAATATCAAGGTGCTGGAATTCAACTGCCGTTTCGGCGATCCCGAGACCCAACCGGTGATGCTGCGTCTCCAGTCCGATTTCGTGACCCTCATCGAGGCCGCGCTCGACGGCAAGCTGGACCAGGTCACGGCCGAGTGGGACGCGCGCGCCGCGCTCGGCGTGGTCATGGCGGCCGGCGGTTATCCCGGTCCGTACAACAAGGGCGATGTCATCGACGGCCTGCCGGCCACGGACGCGCCCGATACCAAGGTGTTCCACGCCGGCACGGTGCTCAAAGACGGCAAGGTGGCCACCAGCGGCGGACGCGTGTTGTGCGTGACCGCGCTCGGTGGCACAGTGGCGGCAGCGCAGCAGCACGCCTATGAAGTCGTGCGGCAGATTCGCTGGAACGGCGCGCAGTACCGCACCGACATCGGCTACCGCGCCATTGCACGCGAGGCAAAGATTCTCTAGCCACAGATGAACACAGATATATTCAGATTTGAAACTCGTTGTTCATCTGTGTTTATCTGCGGCAAAGCCTGTATATTTATTTGCATAAATTCTGCCAGGGGACAACACCGATGAGCAAGCCGTTTGTCGCCATCCTGATGGGTTCCGACTCCGACCTCGACACCATGCAGGCGTGCATCGACACGCTCGACAAGCTCGGCATCGGGCGCGAGGTAAATGTGTTGTCCGCGCACCGCACCCCCGCCGCCACCCACGCCTATGTGCAGGATGCCGATAAGCGCGGCTGCGCCGTGTTCATCGCCGCCGCCGGCATGGCCGCGCACCTCGCCGGTACCGTGGCGGCGCTCACCGTGAAGCCGGTGATCGGCGTGCCCATGGAAGGCGGGCCGCTCAAGGGCGAGGACGCGCTGCTGTCCACGGCCATGATGCCAGGCGGCATTCCGGTCGCCTGCGTCGCCATCGGCAAAGCCGGCGCCAAGAACGCCGCTCTGCTGGCAGCGCAGATGTTGGCGCTCAGCGACAGCGCGCTTGCCCAACGACTCGCCGACGACCGCCAGAGGAATACCGCGGCGGTACTCGCGAGGAATGAGGTGGTCAAAAAGCAGTTCAGCAAGTAGATGTACAACCGTGAGCTGCAGCGCGCGGCACACATCCTCAAGCAGGGCGGCATCGTTGCCTATGCCACTGAATACTGCTTCGGCCTCGGCTGCGATCCGTTCAACCGTAACGCCGTATTCCGGCTGCTGCGTCTCAAGCGCCGGCCGGTAAAAAAGGGGCTGATCATTCTGGCCGCCGACATCCACCAGCTCGCCCCCTATGCCGCAACCGTCTCCGCCTCGGAGCTCGCCACCTGGCCGGGGCCGTACACCTGGCTGCTCCCGGCCCGCCCCGGCGTTCCCGCCTGGATTACCGGCCGACACGACAAGATCGCGCTGCGCGTCACCGCGCATGCGCAGGCGGCGGCGCTGTGCCATGCGGCCGGCATGGCGATTGTCTCGACCAGCGCCAACCGCGGCGGCGAAAGACCGGCACGCACCGACCGCGAAGTGACGCGCCGTTTCGGCAAACGGGTCGATTACATTCTGCCCGGCACGGTCGGCAGCGCGACGGCACCGACACCGGTCCGCGATGCGTTGACGGGTGAGCTGATACGACCGGGGTAAGCTGCACACCTATCCAACTACATTTTCAGCACGCACCGAGCCCATGAGCACACCCGACATTTTCGCCGTTAAGACTTACCTCCTCGGTCTGCAAGACCGCATCTGCGCCGCGCTGGAGAACGAGGACGGTGCGCAGAAGTTCAAGGAGGACGCCTGGGAGCGGCCTGAAGGCGGCGGTGGCCGCTCGCGCGTGCTGACCGAAGGCGCCGTGTTCGAACAGGCGGGCGTGAATTTCTCACAGGTATCCGGCAACACCCTGCCACCGTCGGCGACCGCGCACCGTCCGGAACTGGCGGGACGTGCGTGGCAGGCGCTCGGAGTGTCGCTGGTCATCCACCCGCGCAATCCGTATGTGCCGACCTCGCATATGAACGTGCGATTCTTTATCGCCGAGAAAGAGAGTGCCGAGCCGGTATGGTGGTTCGGCGGCGGCTTCGATCTCACGCCCTATTACGGCTTCGAGGAAGACAGCGTGCACTGGCACCGCACGGCCAAGGCGGCGTGTGATCCGTTCGGCGCCGATTACTACGCGCGTTTCAAGAAGTGGTGCGATGAGTATTTCTTTCTCCAGCACCGCAACGAAACACGCGGCATCGGCGGGATGTTCTTCGACGACCTGCAGGAGCGCGGCTTCGAGCACTGTTTCGGCTTTCTGCAGAGCGTCGGCGATCATTATCTTCCCGCCTATTTGCCGATTGTGCAGAAGCGCAAAGGCACGCCGTACGGCGAGCGCGAGCGCGACTTCCAGCTCTACCGGCGTGGGCGCTACGTGGAGTTCAATCTGGTATACGACCGCGGCACGCTGTTCGGCCTGCAGAGCGGCGGACGCACCGAATCGATCCTGATGTCGCTGCCGCCGCTGGTGAAGTGGCGTTACAACTGGCGGCCGGAACCGGGCACGCCGGAGGCGCGGCTGTACGACGAGTTCCTCAAGCCGCACGACTGGTTGGCCCAGGGAAACTCTGAATAAGTCGTCATTCCGGCGAAAGCCGGAATCCAGGCTTTGATAAAGCATCGGCCGTCAGGCCGATTCTGGATGCCGGCTTTCGCCGGCATGACGGCGTTACTACTTGTTCAGAGCTTCCCTAGCGGTATTACGGCGCCGGAACCAACTTGGTTTCAACACGCTGGTTGAGTCGCGCAACCTGGTTCCAGTCACCCGCAGTCTGGATGCTCGCAAGCTCCGGGTAGGCCGCCAGCGGGCGGCTCGCGCCATATGACACGACCGTGATCTGGATTCGGTTGGCAGAGCGTCGCTCGGCGAGATAGCGTGCGAACGCCGGCGACTGGCCTTGACCGAGCTGCACCGCCTGCGCCGGCGGATAGGTCACCACCTCGCAACGACTGATTGAAAGACCGTCGCTGGGCAGACGCAGGCTACCCTGCTCGTCGCGCGCCAGACAGAATTCCCCAATGTGTGTCTCAAACCGCACGGTACCCTGAAAGCCGGCGGCAGTAAGGCGCGCGATCAGTTCGCGCAGCTGGGCGAGCCGCGCATCGCCGAGCGGTTCGTCGTTGAATCCGTATTGTCCGTGCTGGTTGAGCGCCCAGGTTACGGTTTCGAGCAGTGCGCGTGATTCCGGCAGGCCGCGCTGTTGCCGGGTGGCGGGATCGGGTTGTTGCGGACTGCTTTCCCTGGCTTCTGCCTGTTCGCGCGCGACACGCTGCTCAGCGCGCAGTTCCAGGTTCTCGCGCTGCACCTGCACGCGCAAGCGCTCCGCCTGCTGGTAACGCTCGAAGTACCACGCTGCCGGTAACAGCAGAACGAGTACGAGCAAAGCGCGCCGCAGAAACGGTCCCCGCGGACGTGCCCCGGGCGGTATGCTGCCCTCGGCGACGACATCACCGCTGTTGCTGCTGGGACGAGCGCGTGTGGCGGCCGGGCCAGACGGCGTTTCGGGCCGGCTACGAAACTCAGGCGCAACCTGTATCACGCCGGTTACCGCGGCGCGCGTCATGGCTGGCACTTCACCCGGCGGGACGGGTGCCGCCCGTCGATCGGACATGGTGCGCGCAGCTTCGTCAGGGGCAGTCTGCGGTGTGCGCCACTGATCGATGCGTTTGAGTATCTGCTCAAGCGCATCCGGATGCACCGGCTTTTGCAATACACCGAACGCACCCAGCACCAGCGCCTGCCCCATGTAGGCGTCACCTTCCCTGGAGGTGTACATCACCACTGGAATAGCGGCGGTCCGGACATTGGATTTGAGCGCGGCAAGCGTTTCGAAGCCGTCCATGCCCGGCATCATGTGGTCCAGAAAGATCACGCCCGGGGTGTTGCTGCGCAGAAACTTGAGCGCCTCCGGCCCGGACTCAACCATGTCCGTGGCTATGCCCTGCCCCTTGAGCAGGCGGCTCAGGCTGGTGAGCGCGGTGCGCGAGTCGTCGACGATCAAGGCGGATCGGGGCATCTCTTGCTTCCTGTGGCCGGCAGCGCTCCGGGTTTGCGGGTGATAGATTCATGATAGCGCAGCGCCGCCGATCCGGCGCGCACCGCGCAATCAGGGCCCGACCGGCAACAGCCCAACCACCTTGGCCATCACCTCCGGGCTGTCCCACTCCACTTCCCCGAACACACCGAGACGGATGTGGCCTTCCGCATCGAGCACGAAACTGGTTGGATACACGAACACCTTCCAGCTTTTGAGCGCGGCACCGTCCCGGTCCATGGGCACCGGAAAGTCGACTTTCAGTTTTGACAGGAAGGTGCGCACGTCTTTGTCCGGTTCAGCCATATTGACGGCCAGTATGGTGAACGGCCGGCCGGCCAGCTTCTCCTTGAGCCGTTGCATAGACGGCATCTCGCGCACACACGGTGGGCACCAGGATGCCCAGAAATTCACCAGCACCACGCGTCCACGCAACTGCGCAAGATCGTGTGCGCGGCCGTCGAGATCGAACAGGCGCAGCGGCGGTGGCAACGGGTTGCCTTTATAAGGTTGCAGGCCACGCACAACGCGGCGTGTCGTCTCTGGCTTTGCCGCAGGCTCCTTGACGGCCGGTTTGACGGCCGACGCCTGGCGCAAGGTGTCGATGGCGGTGCGCAGGCGCGCCGGTAACTGCGCGGTCTCGGCATCTTCCTCAGGCGTGGCATCGGCACGGAAGTAATAGCGATCACGCACACCCGGCAGAAACTGCACCGAGACCTGCGCGCCGCCGCGCGCCAGTGCCGGCTTCAGCGCATCGAGACGAAAACGCCACGGCGATTTTTCCGGCTGGATCACGTGCACCGGCAGACGCGTGCGCGCCACCACCGGGTGAAACTCGGCCTCGCGCCCCGGCTCGGGCGGGCCGAGATAGAGATTAGGGTGCAGCAGGATCACCCCGTCCAGACCGGCCGCTCCAGGATGAGCGGTTTGCCAGGCGTGCGCGCCGCGCAAGGCCAGCACACCGGCACGCGCCGAGGCCAGCAGCGTGACGCGCTTGCCGCTCGCGCGCGCGGCATCGATCAACGCAACGATATCGCCGTCCGGCACCTGTTCCAGACTGCTCTCGAGGTTTGGCAGGAAGCGCGCCTCAAGAACATCGGCGCGCCAGACCTCGATGCCCTGCCTGCGCAATTTCTCGGCATGTGTTGCGTCCGATGTGGCATCGGGGATACCAGACGGCAGCCACAGCAACAGCGTGTCTCCGGCAGCCTCGTGCACCGCCACCGGCACATCCATGCCGTTGGTCAGGCGCACGTCGCGCGCCTGCGCGGTCACGGCAATGGCCAGCAGCACGCCGCCAATGGCGGCAGTCACGAATGGGTAAGGGCTTTGCACGTGCAATGATGAATTCATGTTCAAGGAACATAGACGGCGCGTCCACCGCTTCTATTCCCATTCGATGGGTGCGCTCGACCGTGGCGGCCGGCACCGTGTCCGGGGGTCGAGTGTACTTGGTGGCTTCAGGATTTCGTCTCGATCTTGTGTTTCAACAACTCAAGGCTGTCGTCAAAATCGTTGCCGTGCCGCCGACCTTCCAGCAGCGCGAGATAACCACTCACCGGACCGCGCCCGATATCGCCCGCGGCACGCCACACCACGCGCGTGCCTTCGGCCTCGGATACGAGGGTCAGGGTTCCGTCCGTGCGGGATGCGCCGGCGTTGAACAACACGCTGTAGGCCACCAGGCTGTTGCGCTGGCTTTGCATGATCTTCATGACCGCGCGTTCATCCTGGGTGCGCCAACGGCTGGTTGCCCCCACGCCTGCATCCGGACCGCTGTATTCGATTTGCAGTTCAGGTTGTTGCCGGGTCCAAACGGTCCAATCACGCCACTGCTTGAGACTGTTGAGGTGCGGGAAAATGGCGGCTGCCGGCGCGCGGATCACCACCGTGCGCTCGACCTGCCAGGCGCCGGGCAACAGGTAACCGATGCCTAGCACCAGCAACAGCACGGCGACGCTGGCGATGGCAATACGTTTCAGGCTTTGCATGCGAGTCCCCGGCCGGCGACCGTCAACGCACGCGGGCGTGCGCGGCGACGCCCAGAACAAATTCCAGGCATTCGAAACGATTGTAGGCTTCCTGCACGCTGCGCCCCCAGACCGTGGCGCCGTGGCCGCGGATCATGAGCGCGCTGAGTGCCGGCGGGTTTTTTTGCAAGCGCTTGCCGATCTCGGCGGCGATCTTCGCCACATCGAGCGTGTTCTCGAACAGCGGTAGATCCACTTTTGGGTTCTGTTGCCAGATATCGAAACCCTTGAGCATTTCTATGGCCGGCAGGCGCAGCGCCCTGGCGGCGCGTTTCGCGCGCCCGGAAACCAGGCAACCATCCACGCTGTGGCCATGCAGGCAGGCGCGCGCGTCCGGGAACAATGCATAAATCGCGCGGTGAATGGCGGTTTCGGCGGATGGCTGGTTGCCGAGCGCGGCGCGCTCGACGATCTCGCCATCCTGGAGACGCACCAGCAGGAAATCGCCTTCGTCCAGCCTGCCCTTCGGCCGGCCGCTGGCCGTGATCCAGAAGTTGTCGTCGTCCGTGCGCACGGACAGATTCCCGGCCGTGCCGCTCATCCAGCCGCGCTGGTGGAAATCGCGCGCCACTTCCACCAGCGCGGCGCGCGGTGGCAGATCGTTCAGCGTTTTGGCCATGTGTATTAATCTGTCCTGGCGGCATGCCCCTGACCCATGCAACACAGTATACAGAATGACCACGGCGCCGCGACCGCGCCGTCCAGCACCCATCGGGTCTATACTGGTGGCACTGCCCTGTCCCGACACTGAGTCCAGTGATTGCATGGAACGAAAGAAACCGGACCCCCGCCCTGTGATGCCAGCCAGCCACCGGCTTGAGCTGGCCGAGGTCGTGTCGTGGCTGACGGCCGACCGGTTGATCTCCGCGCAGGATGCCGCCGACTTCAACGTTGTAAAATCCCGCGCCGCGCCGGTCGATGTGCACCCGCTGGTGGTCCTGGCGGACAGAAACCTGAAGGATCCGCGCCGACCGCACAAGCTGCTGACGCTCGAATCCCTCACCCTGTGGCTGGCCGGCCGCTGCGAAATGCCGTACGAACGCATCGACCCGCTCAAGATTGATGTCGCCCAGGTCACCGCCGCCGCCTCGTACGCCTATTGCGCGCGCCGCAAGATCCTGCCGATCGCGGTGAACACGGAGGCCATCACCTTCGCCACCAGCGAGCCTTTTATCACCGACTGGGTGGACGAGCTGGCGCGCGTGCTGCGCAAGCGCATCGAGCGCGTGCTCGCCAACCCGGTCGACATCGGCCGCTACCTCGACCAGTTCTATTCCCTGAGCCGCTCGGTGCGGCGCGCGTTCGACGATGCCAACGACTCCCCGGCGAGCGTCATCACCAACCTCGAACAACTGGTCGAACTCGGTCGCAGCGGCAAACTCGACTCCAACGATCACCACGTGGTGCAGGTGGTCGATTGGCTGCTGCAATACGCCTTCGACCAGCGCGCCAGCGACATCCACCTGGAACCGCGTCGCGATCAGAGCGACATCCGCTTTCGCATCGACGGCGTGTTGCATCAGGTCTACGAGGTGCCCACCCCGGTGATGAGCGCGATCATCGCGCGCATCAAGACGCTCGGGCGCATGGACGTGGCCGAGAAACGCCGGCCGCTGGACGGCCGGCTCAAGACCCGCACGCCGAACGGTGACGAAGTCGAGCTGCGCCTGTCGAGCATCCCGACCGCGCTCGGCGAAAAAATGGTGATGCGCATCTTCGATCCGAGCGTGCTGCTGCGCAACTTCACGGAGTTGGGCCTGAACCAGCAGGAGATCAATATCTGGCAGTCGCTGGTGACGCAGCCGCATGGCATCGTGCTGGTCACGGGACCGACCGGTTCGGGCAAGACCACCACCCTCTATTCGACCCTCAAACAACTGGCGAAGCCCGAGGTCAACCTCTGCACCATCGAAGATCCGATCGAAATGATCGAGCCGAGCTTCAACCAGATGCAGGTGCAGCAGAACATCGATCTCACGTTCGCGAGCGGCGTGCGTGCGCTGCTGCGTCAGGATCCGGATATCATCATGATCGGCGAAATCCGCGATCTCGAAACCGCGGAAATGGCCGTGCAGGCGTCGCTCACCGGCCATCTGGTGTTCTCGACCCTGCACACCAACGACGCCCCGTCCGCCATCACCCGCTTGCTGGAGCTCGGCACCCCGGCCTATCTCATCAATGCGACCCTGCTGGGAATCCTGGCGCAACGCCTGGTGCGCATGCTCTGCCCGCACTGCAAACAGCGCGGCGAACTCGATGATGAGGCCTGGCGCCGCTTGACGCATCCCTGGAATGTTCCCAAACCGACCACGGCGTTTCTCCCCAAGGGCTGTCTCGAATGCCGCAATACCGGTTATTACGGGCGCATCGGCATCTACGAGATGCTGACCGTCACGCCCGCCCTGCGCAAGCAAATCCACCCGGAGAGCGACGTGGCGGCGCTGCGTGCCCAGTCCCTCAAGGACGGCATGCAGCCGCTGCGGCTGAGCGGCGCGCGCAAGGTTGCCGCGGGGCTGACGACCATCGAGGAAATATTGAAGGTGGCGCCGCCACCGGATGAATCCTGAGCGCCGCCGGACCGCACACGTCCGTGTGCGGTCGATCCTTTTAACGAATCAACCGAACAACATGTCGCGCTGGGTATATACCGGCGTCCAGCCCTTGGTGTCGATGAAATAGCGCACTGCCTTGATGCGCTGGCTGTCCTTCATCTCGAACCAGTGCTCGGCGTTGGCCGGCACATTGATGTAGTCGCCGGCCGCGACTTCCAGCAGGAACTGGTTGCCATCCGGCTCGACGAAACCGAAGTAGCCCCTGCCGGCAAGGATGTAGCGCACCTCGTCGTCGGTGTGCAGGTGAATCTTGTCGAACTTGGCGAGCATGTCGGCCAGCCCCGGAATGGCTTCGTGGATCACCACCATGTCGCGCGTGGCATAGCCTTTCTCGCGCTTCAGTTCCTCGAAACGGTTGTCGACGCTCTTCAGCAACTCTTCCTTCTCGGCATCGTTCAGCGCC
>Ga0105101_10000449_pt1 | contig 16954 bp, 14 predicted proteins | sample PPLLak21cMay2015_2_FD_87037 | JGI IMG/M metagenome (GOLD analysis project Ga0105101, IMG submission 87037) | Freshwater sediment microbial communities from Prairie Pothole Lake near Jamestown, North Dakota, USA - PPLs Lake P8 Core (1) Depth... | ecosystem: Environmental > Aquatic > Freshwater >... | reverse complement strand
ATAGACCTGGCAACTGCTGTTGTTCAGACGCACCTTCCGGTTCTCTTCCACGAACTGGGCATCGAAATGCTCCTCGCCCACCAGCTTCTGCACCGTCGCTTTCACGTTGCTGTTGGAGACAACTGTCCTGGCGCCGATCGTCTTGCCATTCACCACTACGCCGGTCACCTTCCTGTTCTCAACGATGATTCTCTCGGCCCGGCAGTGGGTTCGGATGTCAGCCCCGTTCTTGACAAGCTCCGCCTGCATCATCCCGATAATCTTGTCTGTCCCGCCCCGAAAGATGTAGACGCCCTTGCTCAGGAAATTGGAGAATACGATGCCGTAAGTTATGGCCTCATCATCCAGCGTCGAACCGTTAGCATAGGAAATCGGTTCCATCAGGAAGCGCACCACGTCATCGCGACCGGGGAAGAACTTCTGGAACATCTCTCTGGTCGTCATGGTGTGTTCATCATAGAAGTTCATGTTCTTGATGGTGTCGACAAACTCATCAACCGTCTGGGTGGGAACACTGAACTTCTCTGCCATGGTGCGCTTGAAGTCTTCGGTGTCATACGTCGTGGTGAGCGAGAACTGCGGGTTGTCGAACCGGACGCCCTTAAGTTGAACGATGCAGTCCGCTATCTCGCGGCTCCAGTACTTCCGGCAGGTCTTGACCATCCCGTACGGGAACCCGTGCAGCGACACATCGAAGATGTGTCCACCCTTCCGGGGGAACCAGGTGGCCAGGCCGCCCAGCTTGGTGTGGTGCTCCAGCAGCAGTACCGACCAGCCGTCCTTGGCCAGCATGTTGGCCGCCGTCAGGCCGCCTAGGCCGCTCCCGATGATGACGGCGTCGTACTGTGGCTTCGTGTCTTTGAGCCAGTCCTCAGCCATAAGCTCTGCCTTCCTTCAAGTCTTCTGCAGGACGTGGTAGTTGGCCATGGATATGCCGCTCAGCATCGAGCCGACGATACCCAGGAACCCTTGGTCCGTCCCGCAAATGAAGAGGTTTTCGAGATGGGTGGCACCGTTCTTGATCTTGTTCGGGGCGCCGTAGACCGCCCCATTGATGTGCCCGGTGAAGCGATGAATCGTCTTGGGCGTGAAGACATCCGAGTACACGATCGAACTGCGGAAATCAGGGACGAACTTCACCACCTGCTCCAATGCCCTCTCTAACCACACAGCCTTCTGCGCCTTGTAGTCCTCTTCGCTCAAGGCATTCCACAGGCCGTAGTTCGCCAGGTTCGTTATCCGTATCATGCCCTCCGGCAGAGGCTTGTCCAGCTGGAAGTTGTTCGGACAGCAGATGACCCCGCTGAATACGTTCACGAGTTGGTCCGGCTTCCGGTAGCTGAACCTGTCCGACCCGTTGTAGAAGGTTATGGTGGTCTCATAGCCTAGCTTCACTGGCTCCTTGTCCAGGACGAGAACCGACTCCACCAGAGACATCTGCCCTTCATCGCAGGGGAACTTGGCGGGATCATAGTCCGGCAGTAGCCTCAGTGTCTCTATGTAGCCGATGGAGGATATGACTCTGGCAGCCGTCAGCACTTCGCCGCTGTCCAGGACGACGGCTTCCACCTTGCCGTTGGAGACGCGGAGGCTCTGCACGCCGTTTCTCAAACGCAGGATACCGCCGTGCGCCTCGTACTTCTTCACCAGCGTATCCAGTATCTGGCGTATGCCGATCTGCGGACGGGCGAAGCCCTCGCAGTAGATGCCCTTGAACATGATGACGAACTGCCCGAACTCGATGTCGTTCTCCTGGGCGCTCCCGTAGAACATCAACGGGCAGAACAGCATGTCCACCAGCAGCGGGTCCGAGATGTACGAACCGACGACCTGGCGAGCCGATAGCGGCTTGGCGTCCAGCGCCAGTTCGTCGTATTCACGGATCGCGGCCACCAGCCTCTGGAAGTTGTCGATTTGATTGGGGAAGCTCCGGCTCACCTCCTCCACGAAGAGGCCGAACTCGTTGCTGAACCTGAGAGTCTTCTCCGGAAACCTGGTGACTGACATCCGCTGCTGCCGGAGGTCGAAGTCCTCGGGTTGCAGCCTGAGCTGTCTCAGCAACTTGGGCAAAGGAGTGAGGCGGACGCCTTTGGGCACATAGTTGGTCATGGCATGAAGACCAACGTCGATGTCATAGCTCTTGCGGTGGTAGTAGGAGCTCAACCCGCCGACGCGGTAATGCCTCTCCAGGATGCAGACCTTCTTATCGAAGTACGCCAGCCTAATGCCGGCGGCCAGGCCGGACATTCCTGCGCCAATAATCAGTACATCGTAATCCATGGCTGAACCAGACATGTTCTCCCGGGGACCCGGGAGTGGGAAGACACCCCTCAGACTTGCATCACTGATAGCGATGTGAACCGCTTCGGCAGCATTGTTGCCGGAAACGCGATTGGTCTAGAGGTGAGCCATGCGTGGCTCGAGATAGGCGACGGCGCTGTCAAGCGTCGCGAGCTTCATGTAGTCCTCTTCGGGGACTTCAATGCCGTATCTCTTTCGGAGTTCCATGATGATGTCCAGGAAGTCCATGGAGTCCATCTCCACCTGGTCGCGAATCCGGACATCACCCTTGAGTTTGCTCAGATCTTCATCTGGCAGTATCTGGCCAATCACCTCAAGAATGATGGCCCTGATCTGGCTGGCGGTCATCTAAGCGATCCCCCTTTCAAACAAGCGAGTGGTGTTCATGTCTACCCCTCGAATCTCTTCACGATTACGGTCGAGTTAATGCCTAACATGCCAAAAGCATTCTTAAGGATGTAGTCAACTTTGTCAATTTTCCGGGATCTGTTGACAACTAGATTCTCGAAAGCACAGTCAGGGTCAAGGTTGTCTATGTTGATGGTGGGATGAACCACATGGTCTTCAAAGGATGGCAGGTTGCCGGCGAGCTCCAGGGCCGCCGCGGCTCCCATGGAGTGTCCGATCATGCACTTCGTGTTGTTGATATAGGTGTGCCGGCAATCTCCAAAGACCTGCCTGATGGCCTTGCATTCCTGAGGGTCTCCTTGAGGAGTCCCCGTCGCATGGGTGCTGATGATGCTGATGTCGTCGGGAGAAAGCCCCGCCATCTTCAGCGCCAGGATCATGCACTTGGCCTGACCTTCAGAGTTCGGCAGAATGAAGTCGAGAGCGTCCGAGTTGATGGCATAGCCGACGACCTCGCCATATATCCTGGCTGACCGCGCCAGCGCCGCTTCGAGCCTCTCCAGAACGAAGATGCAACCCCCTTCGGAAACAACGACGCCGTTGCGGTCCTTGTCAAAAGGTCGGCAGGCTTTCTCCGGGTCTTCGTGTGAAGCCAAAGCACCCTCACTCCTGAAGCTGGCGAAGGCGCCAAAAGCATGAATGGTCTCCGAGACTCCACCGCCCAGAGCTATGTCAACCTGTTCAAGGAGCAGCATCTGGCAGCCTTGAATCAGTCCCAGGTTGCCGCCAGCACACGCCGCCCCCAGCGTGTAGTGCGGCCCCGTGATCCCCATGTTCAGTGTGACTTCGCCGGCGGGATTGTTGGCCACTATTCTGGGGTTGTAGTGATGCGAGACGAACTTGGTGTCATAGTTGAACTGGCTGATCTCGAAGATCTGCTTCTCGGTGTCCACGTTGCCGTGTTCGGTGATGCCGATGAAGATGCCGATCCTTGACTTGTCGACGGAGCTGAGGTCCAGCTTCGCATCGGCAATAGCCTCCTGGCAGCAGTAGATGGATGTAGACCCTGCCCGCGTGCCCCGGCGCAGGTCCTTCTTCTTCTGGTACTTCAGTGGGTCGTGGCTGCATACTCCGGCTATGGTGTCGCCCAAGTAGCGAACGTTGTGCTTTCGAACGCCGGATTTGCCGTTGACCAGATTGCGGCGGAATTCAGTGAGGTTGTTCCCGTTTGGCGCCGACAGTCCAATGCCGGTGATAACGATCCGCTGCCCGTCCGTCACCCTGCGTGGCCCCTTGACAAATGTGATTCTGCTGCAGCCCGCCCCATCCTTCTGCTGCGCCCTACCATTCAAGCCCGAGCATGATCGAGTTCAGACCGCTGCCAGCTGCCATCATGGCTACCTTGTCACGCGGCTTGAGGTGGCCTTGTTCGATTCCTATGGCTAGTGAGATGGGCAGCGAGACAGAGCCAATGTTCCCAAGGTACTCCACAGTGGAGAAACCTTTCTTCTTGTCCAGTTTCAGGGTGTCAAAGAGCAGTTCATGATGCACGGCACTGACTTGGTGCGTAAAGACCTTGTCCACTTCCGCTTCGGTCCAGCCAGTCTCACGCTTGAACGCTTCCCAAGTCTCAGCAGCCAGAGGCAGGCCGTTCCGCAGAATCCCTTCGAAGTTGGCATGCATGTTGGGGAAGCTCTCCGCGTCATGGAAGCAGGTATCCGTGTCAACGCGACAGAGGCCATTGTGTTCCGAGGCATTGCGTACTACTCCGCCCAGTAGCTTGTGGCCCGACTTTGATATCGAAGAGTGAGTCATGACCACCGAAACTGCTCCTGATCCCATGGTCAGTGACGCAAACCCGCTCTTCAGCTTGCCCCTGGTCATTTCGGCATCCTGCAGCAAATGCTTGATCGTGGCATCAGTCATGCGCGCGCCGCTCTCGCAGGCAACGACGATGCCCGCCTTGATCTGCCCCAGTTCAATCATGTTTGCCAGGGTGACCATGCCATTAACGAACCCTAGGCAGGCGTTGGAGATGTCAAAGATGGTGGCCGTCGAGGGAAGTCCAAGAGCATGATGAACGACGGTAGCCGTCGCCGGCTCCAGGAAATCGCGGCTCACGGAGGTGTGCAGCAGACACTCAATGTCGTCTTTGCTTATGCCAGACTTGGCGACGGCCTTCTCCGCCGCTCTCGTGCTCGGCAGGCTCGGCGGCGTCCCTTCCTCCCAGACCCGCCTCTCGCGAATACCGGTCATCAGCTCCAGGCGGCCAAAGGATCGATGCACCTTGGCATACACTGGTGCCAGTCTCTCTTCAAGGCTTTGTGACGTGACGACCTTCTGAGGAAGCTCATAGCCCAGGGCTTCCACGCACACTTTTCCATAACGCATGTGACACCCCCTATGACTGTACCCGCTCGGGCGCAGTTCTGCGCACACTGGAACCGCTAGTAGAACTTGATTCCAAACTCACCACACCATTTCAAGAGACACACTCACCGCAAATGACTTCCGCGAGAACTTGTGAGAGGCTGTCTGGCTGGCACGTCAGTTCAGGCTTGGCCCCCGCGGCTGCGTCCCGTCTATCAATGTCGGAATGTGATACCTACCCCGAAGCTTCTCCCACCTTTCAGCAGAACACATCGGGATTATTCTCTCCGGTATGTACTTGCAGATTCCCGCAACCACAGAACAGAACTTCCAAGAGTTGTCAACATCCTGAGGCACGTACTCGTCTGCAACTGCGAGAATTGAGGCACGGACATCCTCAGGCAGCTTGCCGATGCCATCGACAAGCGATGTCTTGACCTTTGGCGGAACCCGCCTGTCCAGAAGGTTCACATAGAAGAGCAGAAGCCGTCGGGGCACATAGGCATTGACCGCCCTGACCTCCAAGGCTATCACCTTGTGCGAAACGCTTCTAATTGACAATCTCCCTCTGGCAGCCTTCTCTGTTGGAGCCATCGGCGACTCCCTTCTTCAAGACGTCAAGGGCTTCCCGCCTCTGCTCGGGCCCTGTACAACTTGTAGAAATACCACTTTTGACTCTCACTGTCAACCATTTCTGCCTTCGTTTCCCCTTGGGATTTGGCTTCGGTCGCCGTTGATGACGATTATGTGATATCTCGGATGTGGTATGAGATGAGACCGTGGGGCAGAGCAGCCGAGCAGGACACCGTCCCTTTGACAATCCGCGCATCTCGTCATATTATCCTGATTCGACCTTCACATCACGGTGAGTGGCATATGGAAGAGAGCCTGCTTCAACAGTTCATCAAGACGTTTGTGCCCCTCTTCATTGTCATCGACGCCTTTGGCAACATACCCTTTGTCATCACCTTGAGCGAAGGGATGCCCAGGCCAGAGCGGAACAAGATGATTCTCCTTGCCGTCATCACTGCGGCCCTGGTCGGCCTGGCCTTCCTTTTCCTGGGCAAGGTCATCCTCAACGCCATGGGAATCAGCGTCGGTGCCTTCGCCATCGCCGGAGGCCTGATTCTTCTGGTCCTGTCCGTCAGGTATGTGCTCACCGGCCATATCATGGATTACATCAGGGAGGAAATGGTGGCCGTCGTGCCCATCGGCACTCCGTTGACCGTGGGGCCGGCGACCATCACCACACTTCTGCTGCTGGTCAACGAGGGCTTCCATCTCTACATCGTCTTGCTGTCCTTCGCTCTCAACATCTTGGTTGCATGGATGATGTTCATGCTCAGCGGCTGGTTCGTCAGGTTACTGGGGCAGGGGGGTGTCAAGGCCGTCTCCAAGGTATTCAGCCTGCTCCTGGCCGCCATTGCTGTGACGATGATCATTCACGGCCTCGACATGATCGGCATTACCAACACGGGTATATAGCGCCCGACACCTGGTCATGGGAGACTCCGAACTGACGTTCCCCGGCCAAACCGCCAACCCACCATCATGTCCTCATCCCTCACCATCGAATCCGCGTGAAGGATACGCTGGACTACCAGGAAGCCCAAATCACGTTGAGCATTCCGTCGGGTATAATTGGGTGGTCTTTCGCCTTGACGCAGAGGCTCTGCGGCACGCCTGAGAAAGACCCAAAACCAATGATCTCCGTTTTTGAACAGAACCGGAACCTTCTGGAACAACTCCGGCGGGAGTGCTCCCTCGATCTGCTGGGGGTTGCTGACATGCGCGGTCAAGGGGAGATATTGGCCGGCTTTCCGGAGAACGTCCGCGATTCGTCGCCTCTGGCAGTGGTCATTGGCTTGAGGGTGTCCCGCGCGGTGCTAGACACACTGGAAGACGGGCCCAATCTCCTATACTTCCATCACTACCGCCAGATCAACGCTCAACTGGATCGCGCTGCCACCACGATATCCGCTGAGATAGAGAGGCGAGGCTGCTCGGCTCTGCCTATTCCCGCTTCGCAAATCGTCGACTGGAAGAAGATGGCCGGCCAGGTATCCCACAAGGCCATCGCCTGCCTGGCAGGCATGGGTTGGCGTGGCAGAAACAACCTTCTGGTGACACCGCAGTTAGGAGCGCAGGTGCGATTGGCCACGATCCTGACTGACCTCCCTCTGGCCCCGGACCACCCGTTGGAGGCTGACTGCGGTTCCTGCCGCCGCTGCGTCGCGGTCTGCCCCGCCAAGGCCATAGGAGAGACCCCCGCCGCATTCAACCTGCCGGCGTGCTACGACAAGCTGAACGAGTTCCGCAAGACCCGGAACATTCAACAGCACATCTGCGGAGTGTGCGTGAAGGCCTGCTCCGGGCCAGTGAGCATCGCACTGACAGGTCGGTAGAGCGCCTATGGGAGAAGTGAAAGAGCCCCAACCGGTCAAGGTCTTCGTCGGCATTCTGACTGCCCCGCCCCCTGCTCTGACCGAATTGCGCGGCTTGCTCGAAGAGGGCTTTGGGCCAGTTGACACCGAGAGTCAACTGCTGGAGTTCGCCTACACCGACTACTACGAGCCGGAGATGGGGGGTGGTCTGAAGAGGAAGTTCTTTGGCTTTCGCCACTTGGCCAGTCCCGACGTTCTGGTGGACCTCAAACTGTTTGCCAACCGGCTAGAACAGACTCTCGCTGTTAGCGGCAAGCGCACGGTGAACATAGACCCCGGTTATCTTGCGGCAGCCAGAGTAGTGCTGGCCTCAACCAAGGACTTTGCCCATCGGCTATACCTGGGCAAGGGTATATATGGAGAAGTGACCCTGATGTATCAGAAGAAGGATTTTCAGGCTCTGCCCTGGACCTATCCGGACTACCGGAGCGAGGCCTATCTCCAATACTTCAGGGAGTTGCGCAAGGTCTACATGGCGCAGTTGGCCTCCTCTGGAAGCATCTCCGGGGATAGGGATTTCCCCGCAAGGTGAGATGGGGCAGTGTTGACAGGCTGTGACAATCCGGGGAACTGGGTGACTCCGTACCGCTACGGCAGCGTTGTGAATGTCATGTCGACACCGTAGTTGGTGGCGTCACCGACCACCTTGACCCTTAAGTGGTAGGTCGTGTTCGGGGCAAGGTCAGCCAGGGCAAAGGTGAAGCTGCCCTCGGATGTCTGGGAGCCCACCTCGATCTCATTGCCGTAGGCTGCGGTCGTTCCCCACTCGAAGTAGACGGTAACGCTGCCGGCCGATCCAAGGTCTTCCAGGTAGCCGTTCAGGACGGCGGTCGTCTGCTCCACACTGGTGGCTGCATTGGTCGTCACTGAGGGTGCGGTTGGCTCTGGGTAAGCTGGTGAGGTCACGTAGCTCTGCGATCCGCCAACATGGACGTCCACCCAGAGACGATATCTGTTGGTCACCGTTATCCTTGTAGCCACAAAGCCATTGGATGGTACAGTAAACGAATCCACCGACATGCTGAACTCAAACTGATATAGATACTGATTGTTCGTTCCACTCGCAATGAGGGTATATCTTCCACGGCTACTGAAACCGCTGCCATCCAAGGTACCGATTTCGACAATGACCTCGTGACCATTCGTAAGATGGCTCAGAGCCAGATGGACTGTCCAGTTGTCTTCCGGGTAAGTCATACCAGCCATGGATTGGCCAACCCTCCACACCTCTGAGACTGAAGACAATCCGTCAGAGTGGAGGGGCACTGTCCTGATGGGCTTTGTTGTGTTGTCGTGGTACATCACATAGACGGAATCATGGAGCTCACCGCTCAGGTACCAGGTCTTCTGCTCGCCGGGCAGGCCGCCCGTAGTGAACATGATATCATCGCCGCAGACGGGATCTCCATCACCGTCCGCCTTGGCCCTGAAGTGATATGTGGTTCTCGGACTGAGACCTGTCAGGCTAGCATTGAAGCTGCCATCGGATGTCAGGGACCCCACCTCGATCTCATTGCCATAGGCCGTGCTGATCCCCCATTCCAAGGAGACTGTAACGTTGTCTGCTGTGCCCAGACTGTCGAGGATACCGTTCAGCGTCGCCGATGTGCAGTGCACTTCAGTAGCGCTGGCGGTCCTTACCGTCGGCGGCGTAGTCAAGGTTGTGAAGCTCTTCTCCTGACCAAAGACTGGGTTCCCGTCACCAACTGCCTTGGCTCTGAAGTAGTAGGTGGTACCCGGATCGAGACCGCTAAAGTCAGCGTGGAAGGATCCGGTGCTGGTCCACATCTGAGCAGCGGTTATGTGTGTGTATGACCCGCCTGCGGTACCCCACTCGAAGGCCACCTCAACGAAGTTGGCGGTGCCCAGCGAGATGAGGTGTCCGTTCAGAGTGGCTGAAGCAACGGCCACATTGCTCGCATCAACGGTTTCCACCGACGGTGGTGTGATCAGAGTCATGAACCTCTTCTCAGGGCCGTAGGCCGGATCGCCATCACCAACTGCCTTGGCTCTGAAGTAGTAGGTGGTACCCGGACTGAGTCCGCTCAAGTCAGCGGAGAAGGCCCCGGTGTTGGTCCTGGCTTGGTCGGCGGTTGTGTACGTATATGACCCGCTGGCGGTCCCCCACTCGAACGACACTGTGACACTCCCTGCGGTGCCCAGCGATGTCAGATCCCCGCTCAGAGTGGCCGAAGTCGTGGCCACACTGGTGGCATCGTTGGTGGTCACCGATGGTGGCATGGTCAGAGTCGTGAAGCTCTTCTCCTCACCATAGACTGGATCCCCGTCACCATCCGCCCGGGCTCTGAGATAGTAGGTGGTGCCGGGACTAAGATCGCTCAAGTCGGCGGAGAAGGCCCCGGTGCTGGTCATCGCCTGATCGGCGGTTGTGTGTGTGTATGACCCGCTTGCGGTCCCCCACTCGAAGGACACCGTGACACTCCTTACGGTGGCCAGCGATGTCAGGTCCCCGTTCAGAGTGGCTGAGGTCGTGGCCACACTGGTGGCATCTTTGGTGGTCACCAACGGTGTTGGGGCAGTCGTGAACTGCATGTCTGGTCCATACGCTGTGCCGCTGCTGCCGACGGCCTTGACTCTGAAGTGGTAAGTGGTGTTTGGCGCCAGACCGCTCAGTCTGGCCTGGAAACTGCCGGTCACCTTCCGCATTTCCGGCGTGGTCTCATTTCCGTAGTCAGTAGTGAGGCCCCATTCGAATGAAACCATCGCGCTGTCATCCGAACCCAGACCGTCCAGTTTGCTGTGGAGAGTAGCTGAGGTGGCTTGTATGCCGGTAGCATCACTGGGGATCACAGTCGGAGGGACTGACTGGAATACCACGAAGAATATGATCAGCACAGCAGCCGCTGCGCATGCTGCAGCGGCTGGTATCCATACGAACGGTTGCTGCCAGAACGGTTTGGGGGTAGCCGCTCCCAGTGCGGCGGCCTGCTGGTTCACCTGCAGGCGCAGGTTCGCCTTGAACTCAGGTGAAGCCGCGGCCGGCGGACAAGCCCCTTTCAGGAGCTCAGCAATCTTGTCATCGCCATCCCGCCAAGACATAGATCCCCTATTCACACCCTGCTAAATTAGTCGTGCCATACATGACTATCCCTCACGCAACCCCGCAAGTTGTGTTTGCAGGGCTTTTCGCGAACGTGTCAGCAACCCTTCGATTGACTTGGGAGAGCGGTCCATTATCTGACTGATTTCCTGAACCGACAGCTCCTCAACATACTTGAGAATAAGAACCTGCCGATAGTCCCAGGGGAGCTTGGCCAGGGCCTCATTCACCACCTGGCGTGTCTCCGCAGACTCGATCAGGCTGTCCGGCTGAGGTTGTCTGCCCGGGTTATCCGAAACATCGATGGTGTCCACATCTACGCCGGACACCATGCGTTTGCGTTCCCGGGACTGACGGCGGTAGTGATCGGCGACTTTGTGATACGCTATGCTGCAGAGCCACGTGTAGGCGCTGCTGCGCCCCTTGAAGCTCTTGGCAGATTTGAGGGCGGCCAGGAAGGTCTCCTGGACGATGTCCTCGGCTACATCACGATTCCGGTCCACCTGGTTAAACACCAGAGAGTAAACGCGGTCAAAGTAGCGGTCGTACAGCTCCGCCATGGCTGTACGATCACCGTCGTGAAGACGCTTCAGCATGTCGGCATCTTGTTCGAGAGGCGGAGCCTCGGGATCAGCCATGGCAACTATTCTCCCAGACCTTCGGACTTGGCGCAACTTCGCCTCCAGAGAGCTTTTTCAGGAAAGCATCGGTCGTCGGATACGGCATGATCGCATCTCTCTCGACAACGTTATCCATGCGATCCACCAAACCCATTGTCCTGATCATGACCAGCGGTGAAGGCAGAGAGGCCTAGCCAATGATACAATACATTATCTCACATGGGCGGAGCATCACTCTCCGCCAGCCTTCGTCAAGGATGGGCAGTCTGTCCCCGTAACGCAGTGTGAGGAAGTCAGGAGAACGAGCCGTCGATGGCATGCGAAGCCCTGATAAGTGACTGGAACGGCACTCTCATTCAATACCGAACTGAAATGCCCGCGCTCGAGCGAGTGGGCGTCGATGCCTTCCGATCTTCCATCCCGTTTCATGCACTGCGAGCCCGGCGCATACTCAAAGCCCGCGGGCAACTCCGGGCGATCCGGCGCCAGGGACGTTCTGAGACCGATTTCGATTTCATCAAGGAGATGTTTGGCGTCTTCAACCGGATGGTGGTCTCGGGATTGCCCGCTTCAGTTGTCCAAACCTCGTTCGACAGTTACGCCAGGAGCGCAGAGACACAGTCCAGGCTCGACCTCAGACTGCTGAGGCTCATCATGGAGTCTCGCGAAGCGGGAAAGACTACGGGCATCCTTTCCGCCGGGTACCGTTACGGGATCGAAAGGGTGCTGACGGTGGCCGGATACCGCCAGCAATTCGACTTCTGTGAGGCCGACGAGTTCAGATGTGAAGACGGCAAAGTCATCGAGTTCGGGCTGAACATCTACAGGAACAAGCCCAAGCTGCTTCAGAGGCTCCTGTCTGAATGGCATCTCGACGCTGCCCGGGTGGCATACATCGGCGACAGTGAAGACGATGAGGGTTGCTTTGAAATCGTTGGATATCCCGTCGTCGCCTTCTTCGCGCCGGACGAGTTCAAGAGCAGTTGCTCCCGAAAGTGCAGGGCCTTCGTGCCGGACAGTGAGGGCTCTCTGAGAGACTACTTCCTGCACGTCTGACACAGCCTTGCATACTGGCGCTGGCTTAGCACATGTCTGCTAGCTCAGGCTGATCTCCCCAAGTACCTCCAGCGTCTCCAGATCGTTCATGCCAATCTGCTGATCTGAGATGGTGTAGAGAACGTCGCCGATGTACAGTGATCTCTCGATGGAGCAAGAGGAGTACCCGTAGTACCGCACATATCCGCCCTTCTCAGCCTCTTCACCGTCGCAGTGTGTGATCTTGCCTCTGAATTCCAGGCCGCTCTCCAGCGATATGTCGAAGACGTAGGCTCCTTGCCACACGACCTCCCCATAACCCCATGATGGTACGCCACCGGGGTACTGGCTTGGATCAATCTCCGCCACGCTCACAGGCAGCACCAGTAGATTCTTGGACCGGTCGAACAGGAAGGCCTTGTGGTCATTCAGCACCGGCGAATCGGTCCCCCGGTCGCCGATTTCGTACTTGGCGATCTCCTTTGGATTCGCCACATCGCTGACATCGAAGAGCGATATCTTGACACCCTGGTACAGGCCCGCATCGGTTTCCTTGCCTATGCCGATTATGTGGTTCTCATCATAGGGATGCAGGTAGTTAGAGTAGCCGGTTATCTTCAGCTCCCCGAGAACCTTGGGCTGGGCAGGGTCAGTCAGGTCTATCACAAATAGGGGGTCCACCTGCTTGAAGGTCACCAGGTAGCACCGGCTGCCCATGAATCGCGCCGAGTATATCGACTCGCCCGGCGCCAGGTTCTGCAGACGGCCGTAGATGTCCAGATTCTGGTCCAGGACATACACGCCATTGCTCTGTCCTCCCACGAAAGTCGATGCATTCCACTCCCAAGACGTGGTCGCCACCCTGAAGTAGGCCCCTTGCTCATCCATCGAGAACTGGTTCAGGAGCGAACCAGGCACTTCCCCCGCGGCGTGGTACTCGATCTGGCCTTCGTTTATGTGAATGCGGTGGATGTCTGTTTTTTCCCCTTCGCTAGACCAGTTCGAGAAGGTGACGTAGATGTTGCTGGGCGACACGTAGATGGTGCTGGCGCCGCCAAGCAGCAGCGTCTCATGAACGGGCTCTTCGTCATCATTCACGGTGTTGACCGACATGATGGTGGTGAAGCCATATCCGTAGTCGGGCGTGTCTGAATGCCAAATCTCGGCAGGCTGGATCTCAACGGTACCTCCGTCTTCATAGATCCTCGGAAGGCTGACGTTGTCATTGGCTATCCAGGCCGATCCACTGGCGACAAGGTATACGTAATCTCCGATCATTCTGGCTGAGACATAATAGCCATCAACGGAGAGCTCTCTCTGTAGAGCCGGTGACTCACGGTCGGTGACATCGTACACTCTGACGGATGTCTTGGTAACGTAGTTGAAAGAGAGACTGCGCTCAGGTCCATAAGCGTAGGCCAGCCAGGGGTTCTCCAGCACCACCAGCCTGTCTCCGTTGATGAACAGGCCGTGGATGTACCCCTCGAGCTCTGTCTTGTAGAGTATGCGCGCCTTCTCTGGCGGACTGGCTCTGGCAATGACAAGCAGGTTGTCGGTGGCCAAATAGATGTACTCCCCGTCGGTCTTAATAATGTCTGCCTCGTCGACTCCTTCGACCTGGATGTTGGTCTGGGAGTATCCGGGCTCGTTCTCTGCGACAGAGTATGTCGCCGCTCCATCAAGCGAAAGGGTCCCGCGTTCCGCACCCCAATGGAAGTAGCCAGGATACGATGGAGCGGTTCCCAGGAAGTCCTTCAACTCCTGGTGTGAGGTGAATCGCTGCAGTCCACCACTTGGCAAGGGCTCTGGCTTCCAGTCCACAGGAGTGCCTGTGTCGTGCTCAGTTGGCTTCGCAGTCGATGATCCAGACGCGGCAAAGCAGCCAACCGCGACTGCCGCGATCACGACCAACACCATCGCCAGGCCCAATGCAGTCTTGATCTGTCCACTTCTCATTCTCTTTACTCTCCTCTGAGTCCGGGGTCTGCGTTCTTGCCTATTATGACGAAATCGGGGACGAAAAGGTTCCGAAACCCGATGCCAGTGACGGGCCATGCAGCATGCGATTCACGGTATCTCGCAATGTCCCTTGCCACATTGCGCGGTGGGGAGGGAGCACAGAGCTCTGTTCATGGTTTGGAATCATTCCCGGCCGGCAGCAGGCAACCTTGCAGCCAGAGTGTTCAACTTTGGGGAGTACCCCGCAGAGCGAAGGCATCTGGTATGCTATATGGCAGATTTCCGGTGGAACGGGAGGTACTTCAGCCATGGATACCGTGCACAGTCTGTACTTGGCCCTGGCTTTGATATGCGTGATGGCGTCGGCATTCTTCTCCAGTTCAGAGACTGCTTTCATATCCCTGCAGAAGGTCCGGTTGAGGCATATGGAGAGTCATGGTGGGGAGAAGGCCAGCAGAATAGCGAAGATCTTGGAGAAGCCGGAGAAGTTCATCACCACCGTTCTGTTGGGCAACAATCTCGTCAACACCGCTGCGGCAGCTCTGGGTACCGCGGTCGTCCTTTCTCTGTGGGAAGGTAGTGAACAGATAGCCGTCCTGCTCTCGACCGTGACTGTGACCATTGTCCTTCTTGTTGTGGGTGAGGTTGTGCCTAAGATCGTCGCCGCACAGCACAGCGAGAGAGTAGCGCTGCTGTTTGTCACACCGGTTTCGTTCCTCTCCTGGCTACTGGCACCGGCCACGGCAGTCCTGGGGTGGATCGGCACCAGCTTCAGCAAGCTGATAGGAGGAACGCCGACGCAAAGGACCTTGGTGACAGAGGAGGAGATCCGCACCATGATCACCGTTGGCAAGGAGGAGGGCGTCGTAGCAGAGGCTGAGGCCAAGATGCTCAACAAGGTGTTCGAATTCGGCGACGCGCCAGTTCGAGAGGCGATGATTCCGAGACCGGACGTTGTCTGGCTCGAGAAGGGAACCACCATGGCGGATTTCCTGATGGTGTATTCAGATCACCCGCACACCCGCTTCCCTGTCTATGAAGAAAGCCCCGACAATGTGGTAGGCGTACTCTCGATCAAAGACGTGCTTCTGTCCAGATCCAAGGGCGAAGCCGACGAGAAAACACCCATCGACAGCCTGACGCGACCGATTGTCTTCGCCCCAGAAACGAAGCGTATCGGCGTTCTCTTCAGAGAAATGCAGGCTTCGGGCAGCCAGATGGCGGTAGTGGTTGATGAGTACGGAGGCATCGCCGGGATAGTAACGCTGAGGGAACTGCTGGCGCAGCTAGTTGGGCGCTTTGGCGATGAGTTCCCCAGAGAGTCCCAGGAGTTCCAGACCATTGATGAGCACACCTATGACATAGATGGGAGCATGCGTGTTGAGGAAGTGAATGAGGAACTGGGGATGAGCTTGCCAAGCGGGGACTACGAGACTATAGCCGGCTTGGTGCTGAACCGCCTGGGGCATGTGCCAAGGGAGGGAGAGCAATTCAGATACCAGGACCTGAGGTTCACCGTCAAGGAAATGCGGAACCTGAGGATTGAGAAGCTCCGTATCACCCGGGAACGCAAGTGAGGCAGTACTTGGAATCTACCCATCAAGCGGAGAACTTGAACCTCTCGATCCTGACAAGGCATCTAGACCGTGAAGGGAGTGATCTTGGTGTGCCGGGCGGGATTCGAACCCGCGACGCCCTGATTAAAAGGAAGGTAGCCAAACCGGCGTTTTTCTGGGCGTCCTCACAGCGGAAACTGGCCGCAAATCTATTCGATTCTCAAACAATCAGGTTGACAACAGCGGATCAAATCAGGCTGACAACCTGCCCAGAGAATGTCGAAGGCCCCGACTATGCGGAGCCCGCACTGAACAGGAATTATACCACTTCTTGCCTCTCCTGCAACCTGAACTGCCCCCCTTCCTATCAGTGACCTGCTCCCCGAGAACTGGCTCCGTTCTTGGGGTCCAGGTCAATTCTCAATGCCATGATGCGGACAATGACAGCTTGGCACCCCCAAACGGCCTTCTTGGAGATATGAATGAAGACAGTTGCTGCCCCCCAAGAGAGTAGTCCAGGTGAGATGCTACACCTTCGACTTCAGAAAGGGGTATATCGGCAGGTCAGTACGCTACCATTGCACTAACATCGGGATGTCTGCCATTCCATGCGTATGCATCGATGGGTTCATGACGAATCTGGAAACCGCACGGTCGTGCCGTGTTCATTTCTTGGGGATAACCAATACACCTCCAACAGAAACACTCCCTGCATTGCTGGCTCTAGCCTAGAAATCGGTCCTAGGTCTCTCCGATCGTCTTTCTGCGTCTGCCGCGGAGTATTAACCAGACAACCACGATGACAACCACAACCGCCGCTATGATCCCGCCGATCAGACCCCAGTTGACCCCTGCTGATGTGGTGCTAGCCGGTCCAGCTTGTTCCGTATAATGGAGGATGGCCCCACTATCACCCACGGCGAAGACGTCTGTGGCAGAGCTGCCCCAGACACCCTTCAGCGCATTGGCGGTGCCACTGCTCATAGCGCTCCAGACGCTGCCGTCGTAGTGCTGGATGATGCCATCGTCGCCCACGGCAAAGACATCTTTGGCGGAGCTGCCCCAGACACCGCACATCCCACCGGCGCTGATCATATCGCTCCAGGCGCTGCCGTCGTAGTGCACGATCCCGCTAGTGCTGTTGCCTTCCCCCGCGGCGAAGACGTCTCTGGCCGACCTGCCCCAGACACCATGCAAGACCTGAGTGTCCCCACCATCGCTCCAGACGCTGCCGTCGTAGTGATGGACCGGGATCGGACT
>Ga0105101_10000448_pt1 | contig 16957 bp, 14 predicted proteins | sample PPLLak21cMay2015_2_FD_87037 | JGI IMG/M metagenome (GOLD analysis project Ga0105101, IMG submission 87037) | Freshwater sediment microbial communities from Prairie Pothole Lake near Jamestown, North Dakota, USA - PPLs Lake P8 Core (1) Depth... | ecosystem: Environmental > Aquatic > Freshwater >... | reverse complement strand
GGCTGGGTATAACCTACTCAGGCTGGACCGGAAAATACTTCAGTTCACTCGATACCACTCAAAAAAATTTTCCAACCTGGATGACTGCCATGTACAGAAAACAATTTAAGCAACCGTGGACATTCAGTCAGCCGGGAATAGTTTTTCTCCGTGACAAAGCAATAATAGTACTTGAGGAGGGCAGACATCTTAAAAATTCAATGCCGTTAATTGTTACTGATCCGGAATATTGTACAAAATGGAACCTGCCTGAGACTGTCTCATTTGACGAGTGGTTCGATATAATAGATCCACTGGAGAATACTGTTATTTCCAGATTTAACATCCCAACAACAAGTATGGGAGATACGTTGCTGGCTGAATTTGGCCTGGATAATAATTTCCCTGCAGTTATTCAGGAACCTGTACAAAAGAGAACCTTTTATTTTTCAGGCGATTTCACCCACACTAATGTTCCGTACTGGTCATCAAGATTCGTAGGTATGGAAAAACTAACATCTATTCTCATTCCTAAAAGACAGGATGGTTCAAGGAAATTCTTCTGGCTCTATTATAAACCCCTGATACAGGGTATCTTCAATGATTACTATAACTCACTGACTGCAAAAGAGTAACTTTATAAATTAAATATTGATGGCACAGGCAATAAGTTGTCTGTGCTTTTTATATATATAAGGATATGGAAAAGATTAAGCTGGCTGTTATACAGTATGATATATCATGGGAAGTTAAAGAAAGGAATTTCGGGATTATCGAAAAACTGATCTCTCGCCTGGAGCAGGATACTGACATCCTGATCCTGCCCGAAATGTTTAATACGGGCTTCTCAATGAATACGGAAGGATTAGCTGAATCTCCCCGGGCCGATTCATTCGACTGGATGGTCCACATCGCGGAAAAACACAGGAGTGGTGTCTGTGGCAGCTATATTGTGCGGGATAAAGACAGGTTTTATAACAGATGGGTATTTGTCACCCCGGAAAAAAAATCGTGGACTTACGATAAACGCCATCTTTTTAGTCCGGGAAATGAGGATAAGGTATTTTCTAAGGGTTCTGAACGACTGATTTTCACATTCAGGGGAGTGAAGATCTCTGCGAATGTATGCTACGACCTTAGATTTCCTGTATGGACCAGAAATAAAGGGGAGTATGACCTGCTTATCAATTCGGCAAACTGGCCTGCTGCCAGAAGAGAGGTCTGGTTAACTCTTCTCAGGGCCAGAGCAATCGAGAACCAGTGTTATGTTGCCGGGTCAAACCGGATCGGCACCGACGGGAACAGGGTAAACCATGCCGGCGATTCCATGATAATCAGTCCGCGGGGTGAGGTCATTGCCAGTGCAGGAAAGGATACAGAATGCCTGATCTCTGCAGTTATTTCGATTCCGGAATTAAAAGAATTCCGTAAAAAATTCCCTGTCCTTAAAGATGCGGATAACTTTATAATTACCTGATTTTATTTCAATGCCCTGCATAATACCTCCACCGGATGCAATGCAATCCTGCCGGTCCCGTCTTTGATCTGATGCCTGCAGCTGGTTCCCGGAGCAACAATTATAATACTCTTATCAGCTGCCCTTACTTCCGGAAAAAGTACAAGTTCCCCGATTTTATCCGACAATTCGAAATGTTCCTTTTCATAACCGAATGAACCGGCCATTCCACAACATCCGGAACCTATCTCCCTGACCTTGTAATTTAAAGGAATCGAGAGCATCTCAATGGAATCTGAAGAGGATGAGATAGCTTTCTGCTGGCAGTGGGCATGCAACAGGATTTCTGCACTTTCATCAGAAAATGATTCCCTCCTGATCCGACCTGCTCTGAATTCTCTGGCAATGAATTCATCTATCATATAACTGTTTCCGGCAAGAGACAGTGCGGTGTCTTTCAATTCATTACCGGCAAGTTCCGGGTATTCATCCCTGAAACCCAGGATCGCTGATGGCTCTATGCCAATAAGTGGTACTTCCTTAGTAATGATTTCCGAGAAGATCCTTATATTCTTGCGGATTATGCTGCCTGCTTTTCTGATAAGACCTTTCGAGAGATATGTCCTCGCGCTTTCTCCGTGCTTCACTGTAATTATCCTGTAACCCAGTGATGTGAGAAGCCTGATAGCCGCTATACCTGTTGCTGTGTCATTGAAATTTGTGAATTCATCCACAAACAGGCAAACTGTACCCTGAGGTTCCTTCGGATTCATCGTCTCCAGGTTTTTCCTTATCCATCTTTTCAGGGTAATCTTGTATAGTAATGGTATAGACCTCTTATCAGCAATACCGGTAACCTTCTTCAATATTCCGGATGTAACCTTATTCCTGACAAAGAAGTTAAAGAGACCCGGAATAGCTGAGCCTATGCGGTTTATGGTTGTTATGTAGGCAATAAGTCTGGTTCTCAGTGATATGCCATGTTTGTCGTGCCAGTGCTGAAGGAATTCGGCTTTAAGTTTTGCCATGTCAACTCCTGACGGGCATTCCGATTTGCATCCTTTACAGGATATACAGAGATCAAGTATTTCATATATTTCCTGATGGTCCCATGGATTCTTTCCATCCGAATTAAGAAATTCCCTGAGAATATTCGATCTTGCCCTTGTGCAATCCTTTTCTTCACCTGTTGCCATAAATGAGGGACACATTGTTCCTCCGATTACACTCGTTTTACGGCAATCACCGGATCCGTTGCATTTTTCTGCTGCCCTTATTACTCCGCCGGTCGGGGAAAAATCAAAGAGTGTGCTGATTTCAGGGGTTTTTTTACCGGGAATATAACGCAGTGAGGTATTCATCTGCGGTGTATCTGTAATCTTGCCCGGATTCAATATGTTAAGCGGATCCCATGTTTTTTTTACCTCTTTAAGCAGATTATAATTATGCTCACCGATAACCACAGGGATAAACTCGCCCCTGAGTCTTCCGTCGCCATGCTCCCCGCTCATCGACCCTCTGTATTTTTTTACGATTTTCGCAGTTTCCAGACCAAGGGTCCGGAACAGTTCTGCATCCGCCGGATCTTTAAGGTTGAGCACAGGCCTCATATGCAATTCTCCGGTTCCGATATGTGCATGATATACAACATCTTTACCGTATTCCGAAAGCAACTTCTCAATGTCAGTAATGTATTCCGGCATCTGCTCAACATTGATCGCTGTATCCTCAATCAGCGATACAGGTTTCGGATCACCTTTCATGTTGGCAAGAACTCCCAGACCGGCTTTTCTTAAAGCCCACACTTTTGATATGTCCTTTCCCCTGACAACAGGGAAGGAATATCCATAACCTGCAGATTTTAAATCATTTATCATTTCTGCGATTACAGCATCGATCTCTGCCGGAGTTTCTCTTACGAACTCAACAATTACGATAGAACCCGGTTTTCCGTCCAGAAAGAATCTGTTGCTCCTCTGACTGATATTATTTTCTGTGAGATCAAGGATCCTGTCATCCATCATCTCGACAGCTGAAGGCTTATATTTCAGAGCAATGAGGTTGGTCCTGAATGCATCATTTCTTTTCTTAAGATGAATGCACACCAGGGCTTTATGCGGCGGTGGAAGCCTGACCAGGTTCAGCTTGATTTCCGTGACGATGACCAGTGTCCCCTCTGACCCGGCAAGCAGTTTGCAGAAGTTAAATGGATTTTCAGAACCTTTCTCAAAAACAGCAGTGTTGAGGAGAAGATCAAGGGCATAACCTGTATTTCTTCTGGGTATCCTGGGATCCGGATACCCGTTCCTGATCTGTTCCTTATTAACTGGATCATCCAACAGCGATTTAATGTTATGGTAAACAACTCCTTCAAGGCCTGTCGTATGACATTTTTTATTAAATGTATCCATGTCGACTGGTCCGAAAGTGGCCTCGCTGCCGTCACTTAAGATCGTTTTTAGCTCAATTGTATGATCTCTTGTTGATCCGTAAACAAGAGAATGTGATCCGCATGCATTATTACCGACCATCCCGCCAATGTTGCATCTGTCGGATGTCGATGTTTCAGGTCCGAAGAATAATCCTTTCTCCTTCAGGACCAGGTTCAGTTCGTCAAGAACAACACCCGGTTCAACTCTTACCCACATCTCCTTTTCGTTTATCTCAATGATCCTCTTCATAAACCTCGAGATATCGACTATTATTCCTGAACTTACAACCTGGCCTGCAAGCGAAGTTCCTGCAGCTCTGAGCGTTAAACCGATACCTTCTCCGGTGGCAAAAGCAAGTAACTTTTTCAAATCTGATTCTCCTTTCGGCCATGCTACAGCCATTGGGATCTCCCTGTAGACAGAAGCATCAGTTGCATAAATGGTTCTGGTGATTCTGTCATATTTCAGCTCTCCATCCAGACTTTTAGCAAGGATATCCAGTTTTGATTGTATTGCGTCAGGTTTCATAGATACTTTTCGAGCTGCTAATTTAGAAAAATGATTTGACAGGAATTTTGAATTGGATATTTATGAAGAATATTTCTTAAAAAATTGATTTCCTGACAATATTCATGTATTTCGAGATTGTAAATAAGGACTTTTTTTTCGTACATTTAGCAAGAAATTTAGAATTAACTAAACAACTGATATACAATGGAATTATTGGACAGCATAAAAATAAATGCCCGTAAACATAATAAGCGGATCGTGCTTCCTGAGGGATACGAGGAACGGACGATCCGGGCTGCCGATATTGCCCTGGCGGAAAATATCGCCCGTATAATCCTGATAGGCGACCCTGCGGAAATAAAATCACGTGCGGCAGCTCTGGGTTTAAAGAATCTCGAAAGGGCAACACTCGTCAATCCAAAATCCCATTCTAAAAAGGAGCATTATGTAAGTATGATGGTCGAACTTCGGAAAAACAAGGGCATGACCGGTGAAGAAGCATCCAAACTGATTGAAGACCCGCTTTATCTTGGTGTCCTGATGATCAAGAACGGTGATGCCGACGGTGAAGTTTCAGGGGCTGACCATGCTACGGGTGATGTTGTACGTCCTGCCTTACAGTATGTCAAGACCGCTCCGGGAATCACAGTTGTTTCGGGTGCATTCATTATGATCCTGCCCGATAAAAGCTTCGGTGAGAATGGAGTACTGATATTTGCAGATGGGGGTGTCCATCCGGATCCAACAGATAAGGAACTGGCTGAGATTGCCATTGCAACAGCCAATACTGCCCGAGCTCTCGGGGGCTTCGAACCGAAGGTTGCCCTGCTCAGTTTTTCAACAAAAGGAAGCGCAACGCATGAAATGGTAGATAAGGTAATAAGCGCAACCAAAATTGCTCAGCAAATGGCTCCGGATCTTATAATTGATGGTGAATTACAGGGCGATGCAGCCCTGGTTGAGGCTATCTGTATAAAAAAAGCACCTGGCAGCAAGATTGCCGGAAAAGCAAATGTGCTCATCTTTCCCGACCTTAACTGCGGAAATATCGCTTACAAGCTTGTTCAGCGCCTCGCTCATGCTGAAGCAATCGGGCCGATCCTTCAGGGGATGGCCGCTCCGATAAACGACCTGTCAAGGGGTTGTTCCGTAAACGATATAGTGAGTATGATTGCAATTACAGCCAATCAGGCTGCAGGTTAAAATTAACAGTGAAGTTCTAATAGAATCGCAGAAAATGATTGTTCTAGTACTGAATTGCGGAAGCTCATCAATAAAATACCAGGTTTTCAGGATGTCCAGTGGCTGTAATATGCTTGCAAAAGGACTATTGGAACGTATTGGGTTGAATGAGAGTATCTTAACGCATAAGCCTACAGGAAAGGAACCTTATAAGGTGATAACGGATATTCCCGACCATACTACCGGGATAAATATGGTTATGGAAGTTCTATGTAATCCACGCCATGGCGTCATCAGGAATATCAACGAAATAAAAGCTGTCGGCCACAGGGTGGTCAACGGCGGGGAAAACTACAAGGATAGTGTTCTGATTGACAACGATGTTAAAAGGGATATCGAAGCGTGTATTGAACTTGCCCCTCTTCATAACCCGGCTAATCTTAAGGGGATACTGTCAGTGGAAAAGCTTATTCCGGGAGTTCCCCAGGTTGCGGTTTTCGATACCTCATTCCATCAGACAATGCCCGATTATGCATACATGTATGCCTTACCGTACGAATATTATGAGAAATACAAGATAAGGAAATACGGTTACCATGGGACCAGCCACAAGTTTGTCGCTCATAAAGCAGCCAATATTCTGGGGAAAGACATACATAAGCTCAGGATTATTACCTGTCATCTGGGAAACGGTGCCTCAATCACGGCTGTATTGAACGGAGAATCAGTTGACACATCAATGGGTTTCACCCCGGTCGACGGCCTCATTATGGGTACCCGCACCGGCGAGGTAGATCCCGGAGTTTTGGTTTATATTGCTGATAAAGAACACCTTAACATTACTGGCGTTAACAACATTATTAATAAGAAAAGCGGGGTATTCGGCATTTCCCAGATCTCTTCTGATATGCGTGACCTGGAGACTGCGGCCGAGGCAGGGAATAAAAAAGCAATCCTTGCCCTGAAAATGTACGCATATAAAGTGAGGAAGTTTATTGGCTCATATATGGCCGTTATGAATGGTGCCGACCTCCTCGTCTTTACAGGCGGGATTGGTGAGAATGATTTTAATATGAGGAGAATGATTTGTTCAGATCTGGAGAACCTTGGAATACTGTTCGACGAAGAAGCCAATAACGGGTCAAGATGTAAAGATGTGGTCATTTCCAAACCGGAATCATCAGTAACTGTAATGGCAGTAACCACTGACGAAGAATATGTAATAGCATTTGATACTCACTTTATAGTCGAAAAACAGACAGTCTGAACGGCTGACTAAAACCTTAACATATAAAAATGGTATTAAAGAGCCTTGCAGACCTGAAAGAAATTGTTGCCGGCGAACCCAAAAAAAAGCTTATTGTGGCTGCAGCCCAGGACCAGCACTCCCTGGGGGCGGTAGTCCGCGCCTGGAAGGATAACGTAATTGAGCCTATCCTGGTAGGCGATAAAGAACAGATTCTTAATATCTGTGCCGCAAATAATTATGACATTACCGGTGTCAGGATCATTCATGAACCGGATACAGATATGGCAGTTGAAATGTCGATCAAAATGGTCAACAGTAAGCAGGGTGATGTACTGATGAAGGGAAAGATCGGAACTTCATCTTTACTTAAAGGTGTTCTGAACAGAGAATGGGGCTTGAGAACAGGGAACCTTCTTTCGCATTTCGCTCTTTTTGAGGTTGAAACTTACCCGAAGGTAATAGCAGTAACAGATGTTGCAATGAATATAGCTCCGAATCTTCAGGATAAAATTGCTATCATAAACAACTCTGTCGGCTGTCTTATCAAGCTGGGCTATAAAATGCCGAAAGTGGCAGTACTTGGTGCAGTTGAAATGGTGAATGAGAGTATGGAGGCAACACTCCATGCTGCATTGCTTTCCAAAATGAATCAGCGTGACCAGATCAAGAACTGTTTAATCGACGGCCCTCTTGCTTTTGACAACGCAGTGAGTCTCGAAAGTGCAAAACGTAAGGGGATACGGAGTGAAGTGGCAGGCGATACCGATTTGCTGTTAATGCCTGATATTGAGGTTGGCAATGTCCTGTACAAATCCCTGGTTTTCTTCGCCAGAGCAAAAGTAGCTGCAGTGATCCTGGGTGCCAGGGTGCCAATTGTCCTGACATCACGGTCTGATTCGGAACAGGCGAAATACGACAGTATACTTCTCTCAGCTGCCGCGAGCAAATAAAAATCGTATGATCAAATCCCTTGATCAGATGGTCGACATGGTACTTTCACAGAAGAAAAAGTACCGCATCGCCGTTGCATGGGCTCAGGATACCGGTACCATTTCAGCAATCAACAGAACTGTAAAGGATGGTTTTGTTGAGGCTATAATGATCGGTCAGGCCGGAAGAATAAAGGATCTGTGTTCTGAGCATGGGATTGATCCCTGTCTGTTCAGTTTAGTTGACTCGGAAAATGAAACTGATGCTTCTGAAAGAGCTGTAAGGCTTGTAAAGACAGGGGAAGCCGATATTATAATGAAAGGACTGGTCGGAACCGATAAATTTCTGAAAGCAGTTATGGATAAGGAATATGGGCTTATGTTACCGGATGCTGTAGTGAGCTACGTGGGCGTCGTTGAAATACCGGCATACCATAAATTACTATTTATTACCGATGCTGCAGTGATCCCATATCCTGATCTGAAACAAAAAGTTGCAATGGCCGGTTATGCAATAAATATTGCCAGGAGATTCGGCATTGATACACCTAAAATTGCGCTTATAGGGGCATCAGAGAAGGTGAGTTCTCATTTTCAATATTCTTCTGATTATGTAGAAATGAAGAGGATAGCGGAGCAGGGGTATTTCGGCAGGTGCATAATGGATGGTCCACTCGACCTTTTCCTGTCATGCGATGAAAAAAGTGTGGAGACAAAAGGAGTCAGAACCCCGGTCAACGGTGATGCCGATATTTTGCTCTTTCCATCTCTCGAATCCTGTAATCCGTTTTACAAGTCTCTTATGCTTTTTGCTGAAGGGGAATTGGGCGGATTGATTATGGGTACCAGCAAACCTGTGATCCTGATGTCAAGAAGCGAAAGCGAGAAATCAAAATACTATTGCATTGCGCTTTCATGCCTGATGGCATAAGGCTGCTTATGTACCGAATTTAAATTTATCCTGCAGCATATGTTAAATAGACTCATCCTGGCTGTAAACCCCGGGTCCACATCGACAAAGTTCGCACTTTATGAAGAAGAGACTCTGATTTTCGAGAAAAGCCTGACCCATTCACTTGAGGATATCTCGGGCTTTGAGAAGATAACCGATCAGTTCGGTTTTCGGAAAGACCTGATTATGAAAGAGCTTGAGGAACGGAAAACTGATCTCTTAAGGATCTCCGCTATTGTTGGAAGGGGAGGACTCGTGAAACCAATCGAATCAGGGATTTACAAAGTGAACGATAGAATGATGGCAGATCTTAAAGCAGGTCTGCTGGGCCAGCACGCAAGTAATCTTGGCGGCCTCATTGCAGATGCAATAGCTTCAGAACTGCCAAATGCCGAGGCTTATATAGTTGATCCCGTGGTAGTTGACGAACTTCAACCCATAGCCAGGATTTCAGGTCACCCGGAAATTGAAAGGATCTCAATATTTCATGCACTTAACCAGAAAGCTGTTGCCAGGATGTATGCTGCATCCATTAACAGAAAATATGAAGAACTGAACCTTATAATCGCTCACATGGGCGGGGGAATCAGTGTCGGAGTTCACCGCAAAGGCAGGGTGATCGATGTCAACAATGCCCTTAATGGAGACGGACCGTTCTCCCCGGAACGGTCAGGATCCCTCCCGGCCGGTCAGCTTGTTGATCTCTGCTTCAACGGAAAGTTTACATATAAGGAGATCAAATCGATGTTAACCGGAAAAGGCGGGATGGTGGCATATCTCGGAACAAATAATTTCAGGGATGTCTGCAAAAGAGCTGATAATGGAGATCAGAAAGCCATCCTTATCAGAGATGCTGCAGCATACCAGATGGGAAAGGAAATAGGTGCGGCAGCAGCTGTTCTCAAAGGCGAAGTTGATGCTATTATCCTCACCGGAGGTATGTCGCACCAGAACGGGCATGTGAATAAAATAAAATCGATGGTTGAGTTTATAGCTGAGGTGGTGGCCTATCCCGGTGAGGACGAGATAAAGTCCCTGGCTTTCAACGGATTACTAGCACTGGATGGAAAGATAGAGATTAAGAAGTATTCCTAAGGATTATTGAATGCCACAGGAATTACCTTTCCATTGTAGAACTTTCTCCCTCTGATCGCAAAATCCACGATCAGTTCCGCCATCTCTCCGGCTTTGACCGGAGCCTTCAGGCCGGGAAACGCTTTTTCAAACATTTCTGTCCCTACTGAACCAAGGGCAAGACAGTTCACAACGATTCCTGCCTTATTAAACTCCACGGCAAGACATTCGGATAAACATGCCATTGCCGCTTTTGATGCACTGTAAAAGGAGAGCCCTCTGTATTTAGAGCTACCCTGGAAACCTCCCATACTTGCAATATTTACAATGTGTGATCCTTTTTTCATCAGGGGTTGAATTGTCCTGATGACAGATGCAGTGCCGATGAAATTCGTTTCCATCATCTCCCTGGCTTCGGCGGAAGTGAAATCCATAAAGTCTTTTGTGATCAGGACTCCTGCTGTATTTATCAGAATATCAACATGTTTAAAATGTGAAATGACCATCTTCCGGAATTCCTTCTCATGTTTATCAAATGACGCCAGATCAAGGCTGTAAGGTATAATATTGCCCGAAGCTCCGGGTGATGACAATAGTTGCAAAGCTTTCCTGTTTCTGCCTGTGACAATAACACGATAATTCCTGTTTTCTGCGAGAATCAGGACAATTTCTTTTCCGATGCCCCTTGTACCTCCGTTAACTATTATATTCATTTTTGGATTAGATATATTTAAAAGTCAGTTTTTTTCGTTTATTTGTATTACTACTCCAAAGTTAAACAAATGGCAAGAATTATTATATCACCGGACCGCCCCACAGCTATCGGGATTTTCCCGATAAAAACAGGAAAGCGGATCATCTTCAAACTTTTTTCACTTTTCTTATTTACAGTTTTTCTCCTAATTAAATCAGTTTCAGTAGCATCCGGTCAGAGGACCAGGGAAGAACCGCCACCTTTCAAAGAAAGGTTATTTTTTGGCGGAAGTTTTGGTCTTCAGTTTGGCACCTATACTGACATAGAGGTAGCTCCGGTTGCAGGTTTATGGTTGCTTCCCAGGCTTAATGTCGCCCTGGGTCCAAAATACCGGTTCTATAAGGATCCGTTTGACCGCACTGATATTTATGGAGGAAGGGTGTATACCCAGTTCTCGGTAATAAAGGACCTGAACAACATGATCCCGGCCGGGTTGCATCTGGGATTCTTTCTGCATGCCGAAGATGAGCTTCTTAGCCTGCAGTCTTCATTCTGGAAGAGTACCCCGGGTATTACTGACAGGTTTTTCCTGAATACACTGCTTGCAGGTGCCGGCATTAGCCAGCCGATGGGAAGGAGATCATCCATGAACATTATGTTCCTCTGGGCGCTCAACGAATCACAGTATGGTCTTTATAGCAACCCCGAGATCCGCGTCAGTTTCATATTCTGAATATCTTTATTGTAAGGCTTTTAACCACGGAGAGCTTTAATAATATCACACTTTAACCGGATCATAATTCTGTCAGATTAACCTTTCCAGAATTGAATATTTGAAAGAAAAGGGTAGGAGGCGGGTAAATATTCAATTTTAGCAGGATTATTTTGTCCCGGAATTTCCGGGAACACCCCTGTCAATCCAAATTCAATAAAAAAATCATAGGTTACATTTGTAACTAATAGATTAATATTATAAATATACAATTGTAACCATTAAAAAACGATTAAATTAATTACAGATGTAAATAATTAGAAAACTATTATAAAAGCATGCATAAAACGAATATAACCAGCATAATATACTGCATTATCTAGTTAGATAATCGAGTACTTTTCAGTTATTTCATCTATTTTACATGAATATTATTTAGAATTTGATTATAATAACCTATATACCAGTTAAATATAAATCTAACCTTAAGTACAACATTAAATACGCAACCTATATAATACATTGAATATCAAGTTAATAACAGACTAAGTTTTATCAGGTTCATTAGCTGTATTTCTCAGATTCACATATGTAAATATATAAAGTTACAAAAGTAATTATTTTATTGGTTACATTTGTAAATCAGATAATTTCCTATGAAAGAACGCATATTGGAGTTTTTAAAAGCCGAAAATAAAACATCAGCTCAGTTTGCTGAAGAAATTGGTGTCCAACCCTCCGGAATTTCACATATTTTATCAGGCAGAAATAAACCAAGCCTGGATTTTGTGCTGAAAATGCTTGAAAAATACAGGTTTATATCAACAGACTGGCTGTTGTTCGGGAAGGGAAACATGTATAAGGAGACTGTGATGCAGAGTTTGTTTGAAGAATCTGCAGATAAACCTGAAATCAGCCGGGAAATCATCCGAAACGAGAACCAGAATGATATACAATCCGGTAAATACTCTGCAAATACACGCAAGTCTGAAGTAATATCTCCAAAAAATGAACTGACTGTGGAAAAGATAGTGTGGTTCTATGAAAATAACAGCTTCAGGGAGTATTTCCCGGAAAGTGAGTGAAGATCAGCTACATTTAACAGACCTGAGATCTTAATTGCATTGAATATTTTCCTGAGTCCTTGATTAGAAGTATATTTGCGGGAAACTTTTCACGGATGACAAAACGGATAGAATCCCTGCGGATCGTTGAAAACAAGAGGCTTATAAAGGACATTTTTACCCTTGAGCTCACCGGTTCGGGAAAAATTCCGGAAATGGAACCAGGTCAGTTTGTTCAGGTTAAGATCGATGGCAGTCCCGGAACCTTCCTGAGACGCCCGTTTTCAGTGCACGAAGTAAACTATCCGCAAAATACCTTTAAGATCCTTATTCAGATTGCCGGAAAAGGAAGTGAAGTACTATCACGTCTGGGAAATGGTGATTTCCTGAATCTGATATACCCTCTCGGCAATTCATTTACCATGCCTGAAAAGGATGAACGGATTTTGCTTGTAGGTGGAGGTTGTGGTGTTGCTCCTCTCTTATTCCTCGGGAAGCACTTGAAATCCAATGGATTCGTACCTGATATTCTGCTCGGATTCCGTAACAGCAAAAGGATCATCGAACTTAATGAATATTCTGAACTGGGTAAGGTTTACGTGACAACCGAAGACGGATCAAGGGGAAAAAAAGGAATAGTTACCGGGCACCCGGTTCTCGGGTCAGAAAGATATGATGTAATCTATTGCTGTGGTCCGGAACTAATGATGAAAGCAGTTGTGAAATATTGCAGGGAGAATAAAATAAAATGCGAGGTATCGCTTGAAAACCTGATGGGATGCGGATTCGGTGTCTGTCTTTGTTGTGTTGTCGAAACTGTAAAAGGCAATCTGTGCACATGTATTGACGGACCGGTCTTCAATATAAACGACTTGAAATGGTAAAGCTTGATTTTTCCATCGGGGATCTTCATTTTAAAAATCCGGTCCTTACAGCCTCGGGTACCTTCGGATATGGTTCCGAATTCGACGATTTCTTTGATGTATCGGACCTGGGAGGGATAATCCTTAAAGGAACCACTCTGGAACCCAGGGAAGGCAATGCATATCCGAGGATGGCCGAGACGGTTTCAGGAATGTTAAATAGTGTCGGGTTGCAGAATAAGGGAATTGATTATTTCGAGAAAAATATTTATCCACGTGTTTCTGCCTACAATACTAATGTAATTGTTAATATCAATGGAAGCGATATAGATGATTATGTGGCTCTTGCAGAGAGAATCAGCAAGCTGGAGAAGATCCCTGCAGTTGAGCTGAACGTGTCATGCCCGAATGTAAAAAGGGGCGGTATGGCCTTCGGAACGGATCTAAAATCATTGCGGGAAGTTACCAGGGAGGTAAGAGCGGTCTTCTCAAAAAAAATCATTGTCAAACTTTCACCAAACGTAACAAATATTGTTGATTTTGCCCGTGTGGTGGAAGAGGAGGGAGCCGATTCAATCTCACTTATCAATACTTTGCTGGGGATGGCAATAAGCGTAAAAAAGATGAAGCCCTCGCTTTCGACAATAACCGGCGGATTATCCGGACCTGCAATTAAACCCATTGCATTGAGGATGGTCTGGCAGGTAGCTACGGCTGTAAATATCCCTGTGATTGGAATCGGCGGAATAATGAACACCGAAGATGCTCTTGAATTCTTTCTGGCAGGCGCAACTGCTATTCAGATCGGTACCGCTAATTTTATTGAACCGCAAACAGCTGTCACTATACTGGAAGGAATTACAAACTGGCTCGAAATCAAAGGCTATTCTGATATCCGGGATATCATCGGCTATATCAATAAATAACACTGATATAAGGATTGCATAGAACCGGTAGTCTTTTCCCTTTAAAACTCATTGTTATTACAGATAATTATAGTTATCTTTTGCTTGATTTTTTTTATAAAAAGCGTCAAAATATCTCATTTTATTAATTAAACCGTATAGAAATGTCTGAAAATCTGCAAATCGATAACCTCGACCGAAAAATCCTGGACATAATAACGAAAAATGCAAGAATTCCCTATCTGGAAGTAGCCAGGGAGTGTGGTGTTTCAGGTGCAGCAATCCATCAGCGTGTTCAGCGCCTTATCAGGATCGGGGTTATCAGAGGCTCCGAATTTAAGGTCGATCCGGTGCTTGTGGGTTTCAAGACATGTGCTTATATCGGAATATTTCTTGAACACCCCGGTCACTTCCGGGATGTTGTTAAAAAATTCAGAGATATACCCGAAATTATTGAATGTCATTATACTACAGGAAATTACTCATTGTTCATCAAAGTCTATACAAGAGACAATGAACACCTCAAGACAATACTTACTGACAAGATCCAGAATATTACAGGAATTGTCCGGACTGAAACTCTTATTTCTCTTGAGGAGTCCATCAACAGACAAATTCCGGTGCTTTCCAAGTAGTGGTTTTTATTTTTAATCAGACCTCCTTCGGTATGTTGTAAGGTTTTCTGCCTCCTTCCGGGCGTGACAGATAACTGTTTGCATTCTCATCTTTTACGAATTTTTCAGTTTTGCCGTCAAACACAAGTTTCCTTCCGGTCCGGTATGCAATGTTTCCAAGGTGCATTTGTACTGTTGATAAATGTCCCTCTTCAATATCTGCTATAAGATCCTTATAATTACGGCTTCTGATTGTATCCAGGAAATTTACATAATGAAAATTAACACCAAGATTGTCAAACTCAACACGTCTTGAGTCCACAGGCAGATCCTTGTCACTGACAGTTATTGTTGGTTCCTTCGATGCTCCACGGGTTACCTGAGGTTGGGAAGTACCAGCACCCTGTGACGGCTGACCTGCTTCAAGGAACACTTCAAATGTATTTCCGAGCAGTGCATACCCTTTCGTACCCAGCCATAGCAGGCCATCATCAGCAGGTGTATATAGACTCCGGACTGTCAGTTCCATCACGGCACCATTTGCATACTCGTATGTTGCAACCTGGAGGTTGGGGACCTCCTGATCTGAATCATATGCGTAGAATCCTCCGGAGCACGATATCTTTACGGGATGTTCATTTATGTTCATTCCGAGCCGGACCCTGTCCATGGCATGAACGCCATTATTTCCGAATTCACCGGTGCTTGTATCCCAGTACCAGTGCCAGTTATAAAGAAAATGGTTCTTATTGAAGGGGATCATTGGAGCAGGCCCGCGGAATAAATCCCAGTTAACGCCTTTTGGTATCTCACCATCAGGCACTCTGCCGATGGTTGCACGATGACGATAAACTGTTCCCCGGCCCAAATAAACATCTCCGATCACGCCCTCCCTGAGCAGCCTGATTGCCTCCCGGGAGATCCTGCTGCTGCGATGCTGCAGCCCTACCTGTACAATCCTGTTGTATTTCCTTGCAGCTTGTACCATTTTTCTGCCTTCGTCAATATTGTAGGAAAGCGGTTTTTCACAATAAACATCCTTCCCGGCCTGACATGCATTGATAGTCATAAGTGCGTGCCAGTAGCCCGGCGCACCAATGGATACTGCATCTATATCCTTATCTTCAAGTAACTTGCGATAATCACTGTATGTCTTCGGTTTGGTTCCGGTAAGCTTCTCTACCTGCGCACCTGCCCCTGTTAAAAGATAATCAACACAGTCGCAAACGGCCACAACTTTACAATTCGGGATCTTTCCAAAAGTCCTGTAATGATTGGCACCCTGGCTGTTAATTCCTATAACGGCGACATTAATCGTATCACCAGGTTTCTGTTGAACAAAGTTTTTAATGTATGCAGGTGCTCCGATAGCTATGCCGGCGGATGTCAGCATTGTATTCTTTATGAAAGTACGACGTTTAACGGGTTTCATATTTCCTCCTGTTTTAATGTTTAGTCCTGGTTATGAAGGGAAGCCGGTTTTTTTGAGCTGCCCGATTCCCAAAAGTAATCAAGCTGACTAAGTTAAGCAACAATTTTCAGGAAGAATTATATTATTATAACAAAAGATCTCCGGAGCCTGTTTTCCGGAGATCATTTTGCTTTGCAGTTCACAGACATGCAAAACTTTACCCTTCGCATGGGTGTTTGCTCGAAAGCGACTTCGAGTGATTTTTAAGCTGTAATTCGTTTATGTAATAAACACCTGTGAAATGAAAATGTTCATAAAACAGATCAATAACTAATTTGTAAATATTATCAGCTCAATATCAGATAGTTACTGGTTTTTCGAAGCCAGACAGGAAATATCAAATATTTCATATCAGACTGGCGGAGCCAACTCTTTGAACGCCTGAAAGACAAGAAAAACCGGCCAGACAATTGCTTTAAGGAATCCTAACACACCTATCCAGAAACTTGTGGCAGTTGAAATGAAATAAATTGCCGCCCCGATAAGTCCCAGTCCGTAAACTGCGCCTGATGCGGGAGAACTTTGTTGAAATTGTCCTTTCATGATTGAATAATTTAAAGTTTATCAATAACCATCAATAAAAACACTATCAATTTCAAATTTACATCATGTTTATTCTAAAGTCAATATAATAAAATTTGAGTATCGGCAATCCTGAATAAGGTTGAAGATAAATAAATCAGTATTTTTATTGAATAACCTGCACTTTAAATTTAAGATTCCTCATTTCTCCTTTACGGTATTAAAACCTATTTTAGTCACTCTACCCCCGGTTGCACCGGGGGTTATTCATATACAGCCACTATCGTGGCTAAAATTCCTGGTTCATCCGTTTTGTGGAATTCATTACTAGTGGTATCATTGAGTAGCC
>Ga0105101_10000447_pt1 | contig 16960 bp, 13 predicted proteins | sample PPLLak21cMay2015_2_FD_87037 | JGI IMG/M metagenome (GOLD analysis project Ga0105101, IMG submission 87037) | Freshwater sediment microbial communities from Prairie Pothole Lake near Jamestown, North Dakota, USA - PPLs Lake P8 Core (1) Depth... | ecosystem: Environmental > Aquatic > Freshwater >... | reverse complement strand
TGCAGAAAATTATTCAGCATTACGACAAGCACGGAACGGACATAAAGAGGATCAACGGGCTGACCGCATCCTGCAGCGTGGCTTCTTATGGCATTGTACTGAAGCTTGATGCGGTCGTCTTCGTCAATTCTGTATTGAGCCATCGGACCAAGGCCGGTATTAATGCCATAGATTATCTTGTCCTGATGAAACGACTGAAGGAAGTTGAAATTTTTTAATATTCTGTTTTTAACCAACTCAGGAATCTCTATCTTTTCATTTCCGTAAAGGACCTGCTGAAAATCTTCCGTGGTAATGGTACGTTCCCCTATCTTGAGCATGATTAGAAATATAAATTATCAGACTGTTAATACAAGTACAAATGAAAAATTTTAAAAAAATTGGTGCAAAATACTAAAAAAACACTTGATTATACTAAAAGTTTTAATAATAACCGTATATTTTTAGGGATAAGGGTTAAAGCAGCTTAATTTTTCAATAGGGCAAAGCCGAATGAATTAATTTGTTAACTTGCACCCCCTCACATCATTGATAAACAGAAGAAAATGCCTACTTCAGGACGCCTGTTGTTTTCTTCCTATATGCGCGTATCCATACATCGGCCTGTTGCCCATAGATAAATGAAAATGAGAACCTGTGTAATTATTCCTACATACAACAATGCCAGTTCGCTTGATAGCGTTATATCCGACGTGTTGAAAACCACAAAGGATGTCATTGTCGTCGATGATGGCTCCACGGATAATACGGCACAGGTATTGCAAAAATTCGCCTTGCTGAAAACAATTTCCTATTCCACGAACAGAGGCAAGGGATATGCGATCAGAAAAGGATTTGAACTGGCCATAGCATCGGGATATAACAATGCCATTACCATGGATTCTGACGGACAACATTTTGCCGGCGATATCAGTACCTTCCTCGATAAAATCACGGAAGAGCCAGAATCCCTGATCGTTGGTGCACGAAATCTGGAGGGTAAGGATGTCTCAAAAGGCAGCAGTTTCGCAAACCGGTTTTCCAATTTTTGGTACAGATTTCTTACCGGGATCAAGCTGCCGGACACACAGACGGGTTTCAGATTATATCCGCTTGACCGGATCAGCGGCATGCGTTTTTTTACCAACAAATATGAATTTGAACTTGAAATTCTGGTCCGCGCGGCCTGGAAAGGTATTAATATAGTCAGTGTTCCGATCCGGGTATACTATCCCTCGAAAAACGAAAGGATCAGCCATTTCAGACCTTATAAGGACTTTACGCGGATCAGCCTGCTGAATATCGCTTTCGTCATCATCGCCTTACTTTATACCAAACCATTTTCATTTTTAAAATACCTGAAGAAAGAGAATATCCGGGAATTTATCAATAAATATATTCTGCTGGCCCATGATACGAATCTGAATATTGCGCTGGCCATTGCCCTGGGCATTTTCATGGGCATTGTCCCCATCTGGGGCTTTCAGCTTATCACAGCCATTACCCTGGCACATTTATTCAAACTGAGCAAATTCATCGTCATTGTCGCAGCCAACATCAGTATCCCTCCCATGATCCCTTTTATCCTGTATGCCAGTTATGTTACCGGGGGCATCGTTTTGGGAACGGGTAGCCGCATCAGCTTCAGCGGTAACCTTGCGATTCGTTCTTTTGAAAATAATCTGTTTCAATATATCATTGGGAGCATTGTATTTGCCTCTATCATGGGCATCTTTGCAGGACTGATTTCTTTCATACTCCTGAAGTGCTTCAGGAGAAAACACGCGGTAAGCCAATAGCATATGGAAGGATTTTTTCTTTTACTGTACGACTTTTTCAGGAACAGGCGGATCATCTTCTTTGCCATCATTACTGTGATAGGACTGGCAGCCCTGTTTCTGGCATCCAGGATCAGATTTGAAGAGGACATAACCAGGATGATAGCGGGCGTGGACAAAAAAGCTGAGATCACCAGCATCATTGAACAATCAAAGTATCTGGATAAAATTATTGTGATGGTTTCTCTGGCTGATTCCACCCGGACGCCTGACCCCGAAGAACTGATCCGCCACGCCGGCAAGCTGGCTGATACCTTGCAGTGCCCGGCCTTTCTACCCTATGTAAGCGGGATGACCTTCCGTATCTCCGAATCGGCCATGGAAGATGTTTTGGATATCATTTACCGGAATCTGCCTGTTTTTCTTGAAGAAGAAGATTATTTAATGCTGGATACCCTCACCACACCCGGAAAAATCAGGGAGGCATTAAGCAATAGTTACAATACACTGATATCACCGGCAAGCTTTGCCATGAAACATATGATCGTGCGTGATCCGGTTGGAATAAGCGGGATCGCCATGAAAAGACTCGGGGCTTTTCAAAATGATGATAACTACCTCATCATTGATGGCTGTATTTTCTCCAAGGACAAGCGTCATCTGATGCTCTTCTTAACCACAGCTTTTCCATCCAGTGCCACTTCCCAGAATTCCGTTTTTGTCAAACAACTCAGTCAGGCCACTCAAAAGATCACCGATGCCGGACAAAACCATGTCACTTTTGAATACTTTGGTTCGGCCGTTGTTGCGGTCGGGAATGCCGAACGCTTAAAGAAAGACATCCGGCTTACCCTGTCCATTACCATTATCCTGCTTTTTCTTATCATCAGCTTTTCCATACGCAAAAAAAGACTGTTCCCTTTTATCTTCCTGCCGGCTGTTTTTGGAGGACTGGTGGCACTGGCGGTTATTTATCTGATCCAGGCCAAGATATCCGTGATATCCCTCAGCATCGGTACCGTGATCCTTGCCATAACGGTTGATTATGCGCTCCATATAACCACGCACTACAAACACAAACATTCCATTGTTGACACCATAAAGGATGTCTCTTTCCCTATTATTGTCTGCGGTTTTGCAACAGCTTTCGAATTCATCAGCCTGGTATTTGTATCCTCAGAATCACTGCATGAACTGGGTATCCTGGCAGCCATAAGCGTGATTACAGCCTCCTTTTTTACCATGGTCGTGATGCCTCATATTCTTGATATGACCAGGGGAAAAGAAGATGAAACCGAAGAAAAGAATTACCTGGAGCGCGTATTGGACAAAATTACCCATTATGACTTTCATAAAAACAAACTGCTCTTGCTATTCATGATCATGGTAACCGTAGTTTGCTCCGTCTTTGTCAACAGGGTCGGCTTCGAAAGCGATATGATGAAGATGAATTACATTTCCCGGGAATTATCAAAGACCGAGGAGAAACTTAACAAAATAAACAACTATAAACTCAATTCAGTCTACGTTGTTGCTCATGGCGAAAACCTTCAACAGGCTCTCCTGCATAACGAAAAACTGGTGGAAGAAGGAAATGTTTTCCTGCAGCAGAAAAAAGTCAGCAGTTTCAGTTCTCCGGGAGCCTTGTTGTATTCTGATTCCCTTCAGCGGCAAAGAATCAACCGTTGGAACGCCTGGTGGACAGAAGACAGGAAGAAAAGCTTTATGGAAAACTTTGATCAGGCGGCTGTCCAAACCGGTTTTAAAACAGCTTCCTTTGGTGAATTCTACCATCTTGTCCATAAACCCTATACCATTTTAGATTCTGCTGATTTTCAACGATTACAGTCCTATTTCTATGCTGACAATATCAGCACTTCTTCTCAGCTGTCGACGATTGTTTCCGTCATAAAAGTAGATGATTTAAACAAAGAACCGGTTACAGATGTCTTAAAGGACATGGATGGGATTGTCGTAATGGACAGAAAATCCATGCTTTCGGGCATGGTCAGCACACTGGGCAGTGATTTTAATTTTATTGCCAATGTTAGTCTGTCGCTTATCCTGGTGATCCTGATCCTGGCATTTGGCCGGTTTGAACTGGGCTTTATCACGTTTGTCCCTATCTTCCTCAGTTGGATATGGACATTAGGATTCATGGGCATAACCGGAATTAAATTCAATATTTTCAATATTATTATATCCTCGTTTATTACAGGACTAGGCATCGACTACAGCATATACATCATGCAGGGGCTTGTTCAGGGTTATAAAAGCGACAATAAAAACCTTCTCTCGTATAAAACCTGCATCCTGATTTCTGTGATGATATCCATATCAGGCACGGGAGTGCTGATCCTGGCCAGGCATCCCTCCCTGCATTCCATTGCCCTCATATCCGTTGTCGGATTGCTTTCGGTGGTGCTCATTTCCTATACTTTCGAACCCGTACTGTTTCACTGGCTGGTGAGCAAAAATGGTAAAAGCCGTGCCTTGCCGGTAACCCTGTCCGATGTTTTGCTCACCGTGGTTACCCTATGCATTAGTATTGTCCTGAGTATTTTCATGAACATTTTGCTTATCCTTATTTTTCCATTACCATTGTCCTCCGTTACCAAGAAAAAAATGCTGCGGTACGCCATGATGTGGTGTCTGAAAGTACCGGTATACGGCATGATAAACATTAATAAAACTATCGTCAACGAGAATAAGGAAGATTTTGCCAGCCCCTCGGTGATCATTTCCAATCACCAGTCACATCTCGATCTGCCCCTGCTATTAATGCTCAGTCCGAAGATCATCGTCCTCACCACCACCTGGGTGTGGAATAATCCGGTTTATGCCCTTGTCATCCGCTACCTTGACTTTTATCCAGTTACCGGAGGCTATGAGGGCCTGGTTGAAAAGCTGAAGAAAAAAGTTGAGGAAGGCTATTCTATTCTGGTCTTTCCGGAAGGAACCCGTTCCCCTGATTCATACATCAGGCGTTTTCACAAAGGGGCATTCCTGCTGGCCGAAAAGCTTAATCTTGATATTGTCCCCATTCTCATACACGGCGCAGGAGATTGCATGAACAAGGGAGAGAATCATTTAAAAGGAGGACGGATTACGGTTAAGATTTTCTCCCGCATCAAAGCCGGGGATGCAGACTATGGAAAAGATTATCACGAGCGGACCAAGACCCTTCTCCGTTTTTGCAGAAGCGAATACGGGCGGATGAAAACCGAACTGGAAACGCCATCATACTTCAGGAAAAAGCTTATCCGGAACTATATTTACAAGGGACCGGTGCTGGAATGGTATACCAGGATCAAATTATCCCTGGAAAAGAATTATGCCCTGGTTAACAGTTGTGTTCCACGCGATGCGAAAATTGTGGATATCGGATGCGGATACGGGATGATGTCTTACATGCTATGTTTTACATCGGAAAAGAGAAATATTCTGGGCCTCGATTATGACAGCGATAAAATTGAACTGGCCAGCAACTGCATTTCCAACAATGACAGGGTCAGCTTTGTGGCAGCCGATGCATTGGCGTATAATTATCCGGATGCGGATGTTTTCCTGCTGAGTGACGTATTGCATTATATGCCGGAAGCGAAGCAGGATCAATTGCTGAATCAATGCATAATCCATCTGAATCCGGGCGGGAGTATCATTATCCGGGATGCCGACAAGGACCTGCAGCAAAGACATTGGGGGACCCGTTATACGGAGTATTTCTCGACGCATTTCGGGTATAACAAGGCGGTAAACAAAAGACTATATTTTTTCTCAGGAAAGAAAATAACCGATTTTGCAACCCGGCATGGCATGAATGTGGAAGTAATCGATAATGCGAGGCTTACATCCAACAAGTATTATATTTTGAAAAAAGCATCTCAGCGGATAAGCATTGATGCGGGAGCCTGATAGTGTTACAAATTTGTATTTGAATATTCCGCAGAATTCAGTACTTTAGATAGGTCTTATCGTCTTGATGTGAAACAGAATGATGCTGTTGTTTGTTTACATTTTTTGAAGATTATTGATCACTTAATATTAAAAATTATGAAAAAAATCCTTTTCCTTCTGGTGATTCAGGCACTTATTTCAGGAGTGTGCCTTAATGCACAAAAAATCAAAATTGAAAAAGGATCGCTGGACTTTCTTAAAGACCAGAAATCCTTGCTGGTTACATTTGATTACAGCAACATGGGTGTTGGAAAATTTGAAAAAGAAGAAGACTACATTGCAAAAAAGACAGCCGATTATAATAAATCAGAGGCTGGAAAAGGTGACAAGTGGGCTGAATCCTGGAAAACTGACAGGGCTACCCGCTATGAACCCAAATTTGAAACCCTCTTAAATGAGTATTCAGAAAAAACCGGATTGGTTGGCAACAGAACCGTGACCGATGCCCAGTTTGAAATGAATGTCCATACAACCTTTACCGAACCGGGATTTAACATTGGGGTAACGAGAAAGAATGCCTATATTGATGTAATTGTCACTTTCAGGAACATTTCAACAGGCCAGGAAGAGGCTGTTGTTTCAGTCTATGCATGTCCGGGGCGTGATGTTTTCGGATATGATTTCGACACCGGTTACAGGATTGAAGAAGCCTATGCCAAGCTGGGCAAAACCCTGGCCGGATTGATAATTAAACAACGCTGATTAAGTTGTCTGGCAGCCATGTGAAATAACGGCCAACAGGTTGTTATTTTAAACGATTCAGGTTAATCAGAGGATTTGCATATATCTTCAGGAAAAATTCTTCCTTCATTTCTTTTTCCCCTGCAAGTCCTCTGATATCATTTTCCATAGTTTGCAGGAACAGTTTTTTCTCATGGTCAGTATAATGATCCCTGTATGCAACGGAATTTGATAACATATCACAGGCTATATAATTGGAAGGCCAGAGTTTATAATGCCTGTATACTTCCGCATCGATCAATTCCGTAAGCCTGTTTATCTTATTGTTCAATGTGTCATCCGGATCCAGTTCTTTCAGCAAGTGGTTGACCGGTTTTCCAACAGACATATGAATCCTGCCTTTGGGCTGGGTAATTCCGGTGATAATGCTCAACAGGTCTTCATCCGGTTTTTTCTGGTAAGGGCCGTTCAGTAAGGCTATCAATTCTTTTATTTTGAAAGCGCTGCAGGGTTCGTATTCATAGGAAACCACCAGCGGAACAATATTAAGTTCTGCGAAAGCCTGATGGAAATCTCCGCCGGCACTCATATTGAACATTTTCAGCAAGCCGGGTTCCGTTCTGTCATTCCCGTCTTTTGTCCGGCCTGAACGCTGGGCGATCCATGCAGAAACCTTTTTTTGCGTAATGGTATACCGTATGTAGGCGGAAAGGCGTTTAGCATTCTTCAGCAGTTCTATTTTGTTACCGCCACGGATTACCTTGAACATCCGGTTTACCTTTCCCAGGTCGATGATGAAAGGGTTGATCATGAGATTACTGCCAAAAGTGATTTCAGAGGTCAGATGGCCGTTATCGAGCAGCAGGACCTGCAACATGGCGGAATCAAGAACAATATCCCGGTGATTGGCTACGAAAAGATAAGGCTTGCCGGGAATAAGCTGGTTAAATCCATCGTATGTCAAGCCTGCTGATGTTTTTTTAACGATAGAAGATACCAGGGGGTGCATGAAGTGCACCTGAAAATCATGAGCCGTATGGGTCTCTGAAAGCATTTTACGGATCAGCACCTTGTCCTGTCCCTGGAACAGGAAATCCAGGATTTTATCAAAAAGGGGTTCAGAGATGATACGCTTAAGGGCAGGATTGATTTCGTGGTCGTGGTACGGGCGGATATCTTCAAAGTCATCTTCTTTAAACATCACGGACAGGATTTTGGGCAAAATTAATGGTATTTATCAATAATACTATCCAGTATTGCATTAATCTCTGCAAGGTCAAGACTGGTAACCAGCCTGAGCCGTATTTCCTTAAAATCGCGTAATCCTTTGAAATAGTTGCTGAGATGTCGTCGCATTTCATATATGCCAACCGGTATTCCTTTCCATTCGATGGATTTGACAAGCTGGGTTTTGGCAAGGGATACTTTCTCGGCAATGGAAAGATCGGGCAACAGTTCACCGGTTTCAAGAAAATGCCTGATATCGCTGAATATCCATGGACGCCCGACGGTTCCCCGTCCGATCATAATTCCATCCACGCCATAACGCTCAAAGGCCATTCTGGCACCCTGAGGCGAGATAATATCGCCATTTCCGATCACCGGAATTTTCATCCGGGGATTTTTTTTGACCTCTCCGATCAATGCCCAGTCTGCCGATCCCTTATACAATTGTGCCCTTGTCCGGCCATGAATGGTGATGGCTTTAATGCCTGTATCCTGAAGCTGTTCAGCGATATCCACAATATTCCTGCTGTTTTCATCCCATCCCAGCCGGGTTTTAACGGTAACCGGCAACTTAACGGACTTTACTATGGCACTGGTCAACTCGATCATCAGCGGGACATTGCACAGCATACCTGCTCCGGCGCCGCGGACAGCAATCTTCCTGACCGGGCATCCGAAATTCAGATCGATCAGATCAGGACCTGCCGCTTCGGCAATCTTTGCAGCCTCCACCATGCTGTCTAACTGGTGGCCGTATAATTGAATGCCGATAGGGCGCTCAACGTCATAAAGTTCGAGTTTCTTTATGCTTTTTTTGGCATCACGGATCAGCCCCTCGGAAGGAATAAATTCGGTATACATGACATCGGCACCGAATTGCTTGCAGATATAACGGAAGCTTGGGTCCGTAACATCCTCCATGGGAGCAAGAAAAAGGGGCTTATCCCGCAGTGTTATGTGGCCTATCGTAACCAGGATTGCTTTTTTAGGGAAGCAAAAATACAAAAAATATCCCCTGAAATGGCAATCCGGATTATGACTTGGGCGAATGCTTAAAATAAGCTATTTTTGATCCCATGACCAAGGCCGCATCATACGTTAGCAAGGGGCCATGGTAAATCATATTCCTGATGAGCAGTTATTATTCAAACTACAGAAATTATTTGTTGAATTCCTCTCCCTTATACAGGTTGCTCTTTGTGCTCCTGCTGGTTCTTTTATTCTTTCTTCTTACCAGTTTCTTAGGATTGGCTCTAATCATGATCTCATACGGGCTTAATTTACAGGAAATATCATCCATTATGGATAATCCTGATTCCTCCCATGTTGCCCTGCTGAAAATACAGCAGGTTATATTATCCATAGGCATGTTCATTGTCCCGGCCTTCATTGCATCATTTTTCCTTGGCACCGGGAGTATTTCCTATTTAAAAATGGATGTAATGCCTTCCTGGCCCGGCATCATCCTTGTTATCTTGATGATGATCGTCTGGATTCCGGTGATCAACTTCACAGCCAGCCTGAATGCACGACTTAACCTGCCTGATTCATGGGAGGTTCTCGAAAAGGAGATCATTACTTTACGGGATAAGTACAGTGAATTAACCAACCTTTTTTTAGACACCAGGTCAATTGCGGATTTTTTGGCTAATCTGGCCATGATGGCAATCTTACCGGCAATAGGTGAGGAATTGATGTTCAGGGGAGTATTTCAGCGGTTATTTTCAGACTGGACCCGGAATGTTCACTGGGGTATTATCATTACATCGCTGCTGTTCAGTTTTTTTCATTTCGAATTTTACGGGTTCCTGCCTCGTTTTCTGCTGGGAATGCTGTTTGGATATTTGTTTGTCTGGACGGCATCCATTTGGATCCCCATGCTGGCTCACTTTATCAATAACGGGATCATCGTCGGGTATTATTTTTTCAGGCCTCCCGGTAATGGCTCATCAGAACTTGACGAACTGGGAACCCATGCTGATTTGCCTTTTTGGTTAAGCCTCGGGGGAGGGATGCTGCTGTTGGCTGCTTTGTTTTACCATGAAAGATCACATCGTATCTCCGGCAGTTAAGGCAGCCTGGGCTTCCAGTTTTCTCTTCTCTGCTTTGCGTAATACATACACCAGTCCGTAAATCTTTGCGTTTTCCCTTTTTTTATCTTCCGTCAGCGAGGAATAGAAATGTTCCACTTCGTTCCATATGGCAAGAATAATTTCGTCAGCCTGTTTCCTGTATTCAGTAAGTTTTTCCTGGGATCTGGCAAAGTTTTTCTGAAGGATTTTCTGGTATTTATAAGCATCGATAAATTTCTCATACCAGACTTTCACCACAGCGATGGTTGGATTGGTTATGGGGGAATGCCCCTTGGATATCCGCGTGTTTTCACCGGAAATCAGCTTCTCGCCCCAACTGATAAGCTCGGCCTCGGAATTGAAAAGGGGCACTTTCTTCTGATCACTGGGAAACCCGAAGAAATTCCTTTCAGAAGCCGGCAGGTCGCCCCGGGCAATCGCCATATTGACTATCTGAATAAAATGTGAAACATATAACTTGGACTTGTGCAATATCTTGCCGAAATCTTTGCTTTTGTCAACCTGAAAATTGTAAGCCAGCCTTGTCTCCATGATCGCCTTTTCAAATGATGGCATAAAGGACTGTAATTTCTGCAGGGTAATCTGTGTAAAAGCAAGGCTGAAGGGGGGTAATTCTTTTCCTTTTTCGTATGCAATCCTGAGCGCCCGAAGTCGGGCAACATCTGTATTGGGTAACCTACGGTAAGGCATTTTGCGTGTAAACAGTTTGCATACGAAGGTACGAAAAACAAATCAGAAGGCAAGGTATTCGTACCCGATTTTGCCCATAACGGGAAATATTGACAAAATTCCTGGTATAGGTTCTGAAATGATTATAATTTTAGAATGGAATAACCATTAATACCCAGTATTATGTTTTCTGCAGAAGTATATGCTCAGCGCCGGAAGAAACTGATTCAACAGGTTGGAAATGGACTGATACTATTCTTGGGCAATAAGGAATCGTCTATGAACTATGCTGCCAACACATATCCATTCCGTCAGGACAGCAATTTTTTATATTATTTTGGCCATGACGTGCCTGATCTTGCAGCCATCCTCGACACCCAGTCGGGGGAGCAGATTCTTTACGGTATTGACATGGGTGTAGAAGATATCATATGGATGGGTTATCAGGAGAAGCTCAGTGAAAAAGCAAAAAGGACGGGTATCAGCCTGGTAAGGCCAATGGAAAAACTGGCCGGTGACCTTTGCAAGGCAATGGCCAAAAACAGAAAGATCCATTATCTGCCACCCTACAGGGAAGAGAGAAAAGCACAGCTTGCCTATATCCTGGGTATTGACTTCAGCAAAGGTGAGGATTCCTGTTCGGAGGATCTGATCAGGTCCATTGTGGCCCAGCGGTCTGTTAAGGATGATGAGGAGATCAATGAAATTGAGTCGACCATGAATCTCGTCACAAAACCTATGTATTTAAACGCCATGAAGATAGCTAAGCCTGGAATCTATGAACATGAGATTTCGGGAATGATGGAAGGAATGGCTCTTCAACAGGGATATGCCATGGCATATCCGGTGATCTGTTCGGTTAACGGTGAAATTCTGCACAATCACTCCCATGTAAACAAGATGAAGGAAGGCCAACTGCTGATTGTTGATGCCGGCGCTGAAAGCAGGATGCATTATGCTACGGATATAACCCGTACCCTACCTGTGGGAGGAAAACTGACATCCCGTCAGCTGGATATTTACAACCTTGTTTTAAAGGCAGAGACGGAATCCATTTCCAGGATTAAACCCGGGACGCCTTACCGGGATATTCATATGCATGCTGCAACCATAATAGCCGAAGGTTTGAAAACACTGGGCCTATTGAAGGGCAATGTGGGTGAACTTGTATCTGTCGGGGCCCATGCGCTCTTTTTCCCGCATGGGATCGGCCATATGCTGGGACTTGATGTACATGATATGGAAGACCTGGGTGAAAAATATGTGGGATATGATGCTGATTTCAACCGCAGTGATCAGTTCGGCCTTGCTTACCTGCGCCTGGCCCGCAGGCTTGAATCAGGATTTGTTTTAACCGTTGAGCCCGGCATTTATTTCATTCCTCCCCTGATTGAAAAATGGGAAGCTGAACGAAAACTCACCGATTTTATCCGGTACGAAGAATTGAAATCATGGCTGGATTTTGGGGGGATCAGGATTGAGGACAATGTGCTGGTGACCGCCACGGGCCATCGCATACTGGGGAGCCCGATACCCAAGGCTGTTGATGAGTTGGAGCAGGCATGCACGCTTTAAGACAGAGCCGGGAGTCAAGCGCCAGGATAAGAAAACAAAGATCAAGGATTAATCAGGTCATTCAGCTGAAAGCGCTTTGAACCTTCTGTGAATTTCGCCTGCATTTACTGTAGAACCCATTATGATCATTTCCGTAATGCCGTTGTAACCGGAGATTTCAGCCTTGCTGATCTTCCCGAAGGAAGTTTGCACCGCCCACGTCTTGTCATTGGTAAGCCTGACATAGCCCTTGAGCCGGTAACTGTTGCAAAGGGATTCCGTCGCCAGAAAGAGATTAAAATTTTCAGGTGATATTCTTTTTCCGGTCTTCAGTACCACAGTCCGGATATTTTCCGGACGACCGCAACTTTCATACTTTCCCGCATCATTATGATCTCTGATGGCAACAGGGGCCGGTTTAAAGGGAATGCTATCCAGGTTAAGCGGAATATGACAGTACCGGGTGGTTAGCATTTCAGCATGAGGATTCCAGGATCTTATTTTTTCCCTGATCATATCCAGGTTTTCAGTTCCCAGATCTGTTTTGTTCAGGATGACGGTATCAGCAACCCTTATCTGACGTGTAGTTTGTGTTTCAGCCAGGGCTGTCCGGTGAAAATTGAAGCAGTCTATTACGCACCAGATATAAGACAGATAAAGCCTGTCGCGCAGCAGGGGCGACTGAAGCAATTGAGCGATGGCAATGGGGTCTGACAGCCCTGAAGATTCCAGCACGACCAGATCAGGTTTTTTTTCGTCAACAAAGGCTGCGAGCGATTTTATAAAGTCCCCCAGCAGGCAAACGCAAAATACCGAGCCGTTGTTGATCTCGAGCAGGGAAAACGGCAGGCCCGACTGCATAAGGTCGATGCCGTCAATGCCGGAAGGAGCAAACTCATTTTGTATGATCCCAATCTTTACAGAGCCGGCATATTGGTTCAGCAGGTTTCTGAGCAGGGTGGTTTTTCCGCTGCCCAGAAAACCAGTCACCATAAAGAAAGGTATTCCCTGCATTTCCGGATTAACGCATCTTTAAGGTTTCTGATATCATCCGGATATGCCGGGGAGTCGTTCCGCAGCATCCTCCAATGATATTGGCTCCGGCATCGACAAGGGCAGGTATGAATGCAGCCATTTGTTCCGGGGATTCAGGAAAAACTGTTTTACCATCTACATATGCTGGCATACCTGCGTTTGCATGGATCAATACCGGGATCTGCTTGTCTGATGACCGGATTTCCTGCACGATTACGATCATTCCTTCAATACCGTTACCGCAGTTTGCGCCAATGATGTCCGTCCCGGCTTCTTTCATGGCCTGAACCATTTCAGAAGGTGAGACCCCCATCATGGTCCGGTATTCGCCCGATACGGTTTTTTCAAAAGTCATGGTACAGATGACTTCACAGGAAGTATTCTCACGGGCTGCCTTTATGGCAATCCGGGCTTCATCAAGATCGCTCATGGTCTCTACGATGATGGCATCAGCCCCGCCCTTGGCAAGGGCTATACTCTGCTCTTTGAAAGCCTCATACAGCGCTTCTTCGGTAACCTCACCCGTCATTAAGATCTTACCGGTAGGACCTACAGAACCCAGAACGATCTTGTCAGTGCCGGCAGCCTTTCTGGATAATTCCGCTGCATGGCAGTTGATCTCAGCAACCTGATGTTCCAGCCCATAATGCGAAAGCTTGAAACGGCTTCCGCCAAAACTATTGGTCTCAATCATATCAGCTCCGGCGCTGATATATTGTAATGCAATATCCGTCACCTCAGCGGGATGGCTGAGGTTCCATTGTTCAGGGCATTCTCCGGGTTTCAGTCCCCTGGCGTGCAGTAGCGTACCCCAGGCTCCGTCGGATACAAGCACTTTTGCTGTTTTCAGCTTTTCAAGGATCTTTCCCATGGTTGTATAATTTAAATCTTGTTAAAGTTCCTTCAGCCATTCTTTAATCACCTCAACTGAAGGCAACTCACCCTGTGATTTCAGCTTAAATTCCGTTAACAGCACGGCAGGTGTTTGATAGGCTCCGAATTCCTGAATCATTTTTTCATCATTATTAACCAGAACACTTATATTCTTCCCGGTTTCCTTTATGGCGAGGCTTATGTTTTCCTTCAGGGGTTGGATGTCATCCGATTTCTTGCACAGGATGGAAATCTCACTTTTTTTTGATTTTATCCAGTGTTTTAATTTTTCATTGATTCTTTTCTGAATAGCAGCGACCAGTTCATGCTGGGGAGGTATTTTTGAAACAAAAGCTATTTTGCCGTCAATGCATATGGTCGGAATATTCTTAACCATAAGGGAAGCCATAAATGTCACTGCATCCATACGTTTAATGGCATGCTCGCGCCATTCGACAATTCCTTCAAACTGGGGGGCCACCTTTATAACGGATTCAACCATATACTGACATGGAGCACAGGATTCGGAGTCCAGTGTGATGATGTCCACGATGACCTTGTCTGTTTTTCCGTAGTCTTTCATATTCAGTAACTCGAGATCCGTTTCTGTCTTTTCCATAGTCCTTATGACATCCTGCTTGTAAGGGTCATGAACAATGGATGTAACGGCCTGAAGATTTTCGGGGGGAGTATCCATGGGCAGATCACAGCCGGGGGCCAGGATAAATCCCCGGTTACCGCCCGAATCGATGCATTCCAATGCATTCTGCATGCATTCCTCCGGTGTTCCCATAAGAAGGACTACGGTAAGTTTCATATTACCGCCGAAGCTTACTTTATGCTCCAGGGCAATCGGCTTGACAAAGTCCAGGGGTATGTTTTCATCAATGGAAATATTGTCGGGCCTGCATTTGCACATGATTTCAATATTCTGCTGGGCATGCCCGCACACAAAAAATGAACTGAAGACTCCTTTGTTCCGGATAAAATCAAAGATCTCGGTTGCAGGAGCGGAAACAAACTGCCGGAACAAGCCGGGATCAATCTGGCTGGTCATAGGGTCAACCACGGCAATAACATCACATCCGTTTTGCATATAATACCCGGCCATGGCCTTGGCGACTTCTTTGGTGAATTCAAGGAGACGCTGAATATATTCCGGGTCTTCGAACATTTTAATAAATATATCCGTGCCAAGCAAATGCAAGGCAAGGGTAAAAGGCCCTGTTATTAAACCATACAAAGCAATATCGGGATGCATTTTCCGGAGACGCCCGGCAGCCTCCATGGCAACACCAATTCTCCCTTGCTGCGGGCCGGGTATGACAAGGGAATCAAGTATGGTACCCTGAACCAATGGATGGGAATGCACGGCAGGGGGATTATTATCGGCCCAGATCAACTGACAACCCAGCGCTTCGGCTTCAAGCTGCAGATCAAATATTACGGGTATACCATCGGGTTTATACATCTCAACAGCCCTGGATATGCCATTAACGATATGATCAGCATGCTGCAGGTATTCCGTCGCATTTACACCGATCAGCCTGGCACCATGGATCCCAATAAAGGGAACCCAGGGGACCCGGTCGGTTGGCTGCAGGGTAAGCGCTTTTTGAATCAGTTCATTTCCACTCATGGGCATTATTATTGCTGTAAATGATGAAAGACAAACCGGCCAATAACCGGAATATCCTCATAACAAGGATTTACACTGAGAAGGGGTCCGGAAAAAGGATCTCAGGCAATCATCCGGTTGAGGTATTCCACCGCGCCTTGCGGATCGGGTGAGTAGAAGTCCGCTCCGATTTTTTTCCGGAATTCATCCGTCACAGGGGCACCCCCTATTAATATCCTGGTTCCCGGTACCTGGTCCTGCAGTTCTTTTACGATCAGTTCCATATTGCCCATGGTTGTGGTAAGCAAGGCTGACAAACCAACAACGCAACCGGGATGTTCCTGAATCGTGCTGATGAACTTCCCTGCCTTTACATCGGTGCCCAGGTCAATGACCTCCCAGCCATTTCCTTCCACCATCATCGACACCAGGTTTTTTCCAATATCATGTAAATCACCCACCACGGTCCCGATGACAAAGATGCCCTTTCGTTTTACGGCACCTGACTGGAAATAGGGTTTCAGGTGCAGCATGGCGGTGTTCATTGCTTTGGCAGACATCAGTACCTGGGGTACAAATACCTTGTTTTCCCTGAATTTCAACCCGATCTTTTCCATTCCAATGACAAGCCCTTTATTTAAAACATCCACAGGGGAAGCTCCATTGTCCAGGGCATATTTTGTCAGTTCATCGGCCCCATCCTGCCCTTTCATGTCGGGCGGATAGGGAGAAGTTTTATTGACTTTACCAAATTCAACGCAATTTGCAATCTGATGAAAAATTTCTTCCATGGTTGTATCTATGTGTTAAAACAATGGTGCAAGGATCAAAGAATTTTCACAAAAATAAAGTAAAATATAAATAAAACAATGCCAGCGCAGGAATTGATGATAGTCATTCCGATGGAATAAAATACGATATTATGCCGTTGCAGGCAGATTGCGGTTCTTCAATGAATCCCATATGCCCGGCATTTTTCAATACCAGCAGCTGTCCTTGTGGATTGAGGCTGATTTTTTCTTTTATATTGTCAAAAATGATATAATTATCCTTTTGACCCAGAATCCAAAGCACCGGAACAGGACTTTGCCTCAATATGGCAGTCCTGTCTTTTCGTAGTTTCATTCCCTGAAGCGCTGCAGTTATTCCTTCATCAGGTGTGTTAAGGGCAATTTGCCTTGCCCTTTCCACCTCGGTTTTTAACCGGGCCAGATTATCGTCGGCGAATCCCCTGGGAATATTAGCATGAATGATCACCTCCTTTTTGCCATGCTGCACCAGTTCAATTTCCCTTTCGCGGTTTGCCTTTTTTTCCTCCGTATCGGCAAAGGGAGTGGAGTGAAAAAGGCAAAAACCAAGAAGCCTCCCGATACAGGCTTCGGCAAATGCAAGGGTAACATAACCTCCCATGTAATGACCAATCAGGATGCAGGATTCCACAGAAAGAGCGTCAATCACTGCTGATATAGATTCAGCCATGATTTCCATCGTATGTA